>Ga0209348_1000287_pt1 | contig 28283 bp, 6 predicted proteins | sample ETNvirenome_2_30_FD_184065 | JGI IMG/M metagenome (GOLD analysis project Ga0209348, IMG submission 184065) | Marine viral communities from the Pacific Ocean - ETNP_2_30 (SPAdes) (version 2) | ecosystem: Environmental > Aquatic > Marine > Oceanic | place: Pacific Ocean | collected 2013-06-22
GATAAAGTTGGTAAGATTAAGAATCTTAAAAATAATAATTTTGGTTATGATTATCCTCATGATTATACTTTACGTCCTGAGATTACATTCCCAATCAATGCTCAGTTAACTGCTACTAGCATTCTGGATAGTATCACTGTAACTGATCCTGGTTCTGGATATTCTCAAGCACCTGCTGTTATCATAACTGGTGGTGGTGGAGAAGGTGCTGTTGCAGAATCAACAATTAGAAATGGTAGATTAGAAAAAATTGAAGTAAAAGATCCAGGTGCTGGTTACTCTTCTACACCAACAGTTGCTCTTAAATCTTCATTCAACTATGTTGTTAACGTTGACTTAGGATTACTTCAGTTCTCATTCCCACATGGTATTACAAATGGATCACAAGTTACTTTAGATGTAACAGCTACTGATGATGGTCAAGACTTCCCACTTGCATCTGGTGCTATTGGTCGTTTGAATGGAACTACAACTTATTTTGCTATTGCTGGTACTGCAAACTCTCTTGAAGATGATCAGTTAAAATTAGCGATCACTGCTGCAAACGCAAACTTAGGTGATGCTATTACTTTCATAAACGCAGGTAATGGTCGTCAATCACTATTAACTGAATCATTTGGTGGTGCTGCTGAAGCAAACGTTATTACTTCTACATTCTTAGAAGGTGAACTTGTTTATCAAGGTGATTCTTTTGAAACTGCAACTGCACAAGGTTTTGTTTCTACCAATAATGGTTGGCAAGTTGGACCTAGAGTTATTAAGATTGTTGATTATACAGGTAACTTTGCTCAAGGTCAGAAAGTAACTGGTGTTATTTCTAAGTCTTCAGGTACTATTAGTGATCTAAACATTGCTAAAGGTGTTCTTGAAATTGGATCTATCACTAAAACTACTGGTCAGTTTATTGATGACGTTGGTAAACCTTCAGAAATTATTCAGAAGATTCAAGACTCTTACTATTATCAGGACTTCTCTTATGCTGTTAAGTCTGCTGTTTCTATTGGTGAATGGAAAGATATTCTTATTAAAAACGTTCACCCTGCATCATTTAAAGTATTTGGTGAGTTAAATCTAAATGAATATGGTCAGATTCCTAATAAAGAAACTGATTTCCAATTAACTAAGTCTGTTGAACTTGCTAGAGAAGCGATTGTTCCTAATATTCAAAACTTTGCTTTAGTTGAACCAATCTACTCTACATTTAATAATACTGAAGTATTCTTCCGTCAGAAACGATTAACATCTTCTGAGAATATTCTAACTTCTGTTGTTCAAAGATTAGATGATATTTCTAGTTTATTTGATGGTGTAAGAATTTCATTCCCTCTAACTGTTAACGGAGAAAACGTTGTTGCAAACGCTAATCAGTTAATGATTGTATTGAATGGTGTTGTTCAGAATCCTGGTTCATCTTTTGAAATTCAAGGAGACTCTGTTGTATTTGCTGAACCACCTGCACCACCTGCTAGTGTTAAGTATGTAAGTGTTACTATTTCACAGATTGCAACTGTTGAAATGACATTTACTAATGTCAGTGGTATTTTCCCTTATGTTGGTAACACTATTGCTGGTGTTACTTCTGGTGCTAGATTGATTGTTACTAAGGTTGTTGGTGACGTTGTTTCTGGTTACATTTCAGAAGGAACATTTATTACAGGTGAACTTATTACTGGAAGTGTTACTGGATTTGCTTCAAACCTTAGTACAGTAACTAGCGTAACTAATCTTGGTTTATTCACGTTTGGTGAAACAGTTACTAACTTTGCAGGTGACACTGCTATTGTTGAACAAATTAACTTAGAGACAGGACAAGAAACACCTCTTGCTGATCTTCGTTTTGGAATTGGTGCTGCTACAACTACTATTGATTTAGTTAGTGCTACAGATGCTACTGCTGCTGTAACTGCTGGAACAATCGTTGCAACCGATAAGATTCAAATTGGATCTGAAATCATATTGGTTAATAGTGTAACTAATTTCTCAAATTACACACAGATTACAGTAACTAGAGCACAAGATGGAACTGCTGCTGTTGGACATTTAGAAAATCAACCAGTCTACGGAACTAATATTTCTGTTACTAATAATCTAACTTTAAGTAAGACTGCAGGTACATATCAGTCTACACCAGGTCTCTTTAACATTCAAAATAATGATGTTATTATTGCTGCAAATTCTGGTGTAGTTGCTCGTGTTACTGCAACTGCTGTTTATCAAGATCCTGCAACTTTAGAATTTATTCCTCAAGTTAATATATCTGAAGGTTCTTCATTCTTTGGATTGCTCTTTAACAGAATTGCTTCTCAAACATATCCAAACGTTGTTCTTGATAACATTGCAGAATCTCAAGTTAACATTGTTGACTTTACAAATAATACAACTGCTATTGATGCTAACTTCCCTTCAAATGAAGAGATTAGTAATATTATTATACCTTATGATAATGCCTCTGGTGCTTTAACACAAGATGAATTTATTCGTAACTACAAATTAGAATATGGTAATAATGTTGGAGACTTTATAGCAGGTGAGCAAGCATACATTAGAAAACTAACATATAAATCTAAAGTTGGAGATGGTTTCTTCTCTGCAGGTCAAATTATCAGAACTACTGATACTAAAGCAGAAGTTATTGGATTTAACCAAGCAAGAAGCACAATCTATCTTGGTAAAATTGGTAGAACTCAATCAACTGGTGAAGATTATCATTCAATCACATTTACTAATGGTGCACAGTTAGATACTTCAACTAAAAGGTTTGGTCAAGCTTCTTTACTATTAGGTGCAGCAAATCATACTCATACATTTGTAAGTGGTGTTACAAATGCAATTACTGCTGGCGGTGGAGCATCTGGAACATTTACTGCTGCTGCAGGTACGACTTATGATCCTGAGACAGGTGTTTTAGTAATTAATATTGGATCACATTCCTTAACAACCAGTAATACTATTACTATCGCTGATAGTGGAATCGTATTTACATGCACTGCTGATAATAATCAAACAACTCACCCATATCCTCGTGCTACAGATCCTGCATCTGGACAAGCACTTAACATCACTGCTGTGACTGGAACAACTGTCACAGTTAACGTTGGTGCTGCTAATGTTACTATTGATTATATTACTATTCCTTCATCTGCAGAATTTGCTTGGGGTGGTAATGCATTTACAATGGAATTATATGTTAATCCTGCTGCTGCATCATTATCAGGAACTCATACATTAGTTGATATGAGAGCATCTGCTGCTAATGAAGTAGCATCTCGTTTATATCTTGAAGCAGGTCAAATTAGATATAATGTTAATAATTCAGATTTAGTTACATCTGGTGCTACAACACTTAATAATAATCAGTGGTATCATATTGCAGTTCAAAGATCATCTACAACTACTAAAATATATCTCAACGGAACTGAAGTAGGAACTGGAACTGATAGTACAACATATGTTGCTAAACCAGTTAGAATTGGTGCAGATTATGCAGCTGCAAATGCATTCATTGGTCATATTGATGAATTCAGACTTTCTGATAATGTCAGATATTCTACAGCACCATTTACACCTCGTAATGGTATATTCCAAGGTGATACTAATGCAAAATTACTAATTCACTTTGAAGGTGATGATGCACAAACATTTACAGAAGATTGGTCTGGAACTGAAGGATTTACAAGAGGTGAAGACTTTAATAATGATGCAATTCTTTCAACATCCAGAACAACAGGAGCACCATCAGGATTTACTGGTAAATCACAAAGATATTATGACGCTGCTGATTTGATACTTGCGAATAGTGATTTTATTAAGAAAGAATCTGTATATCGAATGAGACAGAGATATCCAGAAATTGTCGTTCTAGGTACTCGTTTTACTCCAACTAATGCAACATATGATGCTGCTACTGGTCTATTGTCTATGACAGTAACTGGTAACACATTTACTAATGGTGGTCAATTTAAACCTACAACTGCTTCTTACGTTCCTGGTACAGGTGTATTGACTATCACTAAGATTAATCATGGTGTTACAAATGGTCAAAGAATCAATATTAAAGTTGGTGGTATTACATTCCAGTGTAATGAAGATAGTTATGGATCTGATCATCCATATCCTCGTTCCACAGACCCTGTTGCTGGTAAGTGGTTGACAGTTTCTAATGCATCTGCAAATACATTTGATGTAAATGTTGGAACTTCATCTAATACTACAACTCATCAATTCTTAAGTGCTTTAGATGACGCAATTACTGTCGAGAAGAACAGACTTAAAATTGTAGATAATTCTCTCACATTTACATGTGCGATGGATGGAAATACTGCTAATAAAACTTATCCTCGTGTAACAGATCCAGCATCTAAAGATGTTGCTCTTCCAATCGTATCTTCTTCTGCCACTAATTTAACTGTTAATGTAGGACCTTCTCCTTTAGTTAATTTCCAACCATCTAACGCGACTTACGATCCTGCAACTGGTGCATTTGTAATGACGATTGCTAACCATACAATTAATGTTGGAACACAAATTAGATTGACTGCAAATTCATTTACATTTACTTGCACTCAAGATGGTAACAGTGCACAGAAGACTTATCCTCGTGCAACTGCAGGCGATGGACAACCTGATCCTGCATACAACACTGCTCTAGATGTGACTGCAGTAGGTACATCAACACAAGATATTAGTAGTGCAGCATATGATCCTGCAACTGGAATTTTAACAGTCAATACTTCTGGTGCTCATTCATTATCAACTGGCAACAGAATTCAAATTGCAGATAATTCACTAACATTTACATGTGCTTACGATAGCAACGCTACAAACCATACATATCCAAGACAAACTGATCCTATTAGAGGTGAGTGGGTTGCAGTAACTGTTGTTGATAGTGATACATTTACTATTGATATCGGAACATCTAGTGATACTTCTACACATTCATTTGTATCTGCAACTGCTGGTGCTTTAATCAAGCAAACTGGAACTGTAACTATTAATGTTGGAGTTTCTGCACAGGCAGATCAATATGCTCACACATTCGTATCTGCTGCAGCAAATGCAGTTGTTACTGGTGGTAACTACTTACATACATTTGTCTCTGCTGCAAATAATGCAGTCATTATTGATGAAGGTATTAATTGTGAAGATGATGTTCGTGATACTTTAAATGCAATCGTTCAAGATCTTCGTAATGGGTCTAATAATCATATTTGGGATGCTGCATCATACTATGTCAATAGAACAACAAACCCAGTTCAAATTTCAAATATTGAACCTGCTGTTAAAGAAACATTATTTGTTTATGAGACTGTTGATGATATGCTTCAATATATCATCACTAATACTCTTTGGACAGTTCAAGGGGATCATGGATTAACACAGAAGACTGACACAACCATTACAGACTCCTCTAATCCTTCATACACATATAAAACTCCCACGGGCATTACTTACAACGCTGCAACGGGTGAAATGGTAATCACCGCAGCAGGTCATGGTTTAACTACTGCAAATACAATTTCCATCGCAACTGAATCTTTAACCTTTACATGTAATAAAGATGGTAACGATCGTCAGACTGCATATCCTCGTGCGATTGCTGGTGACGGAAATCCAGATCCTGCGTACAATGCTGTTATTGCAATTACAGCAGCAGATACAGATACATTTACAATTAACGTAGGTGCATCAGGACCTAATGATCAATATACACATACATTTGTCTCTGCTGCAAATAATGCAATTAAAGTTCTTGACTACTCAACTGCAGATTGTGCAGATGTATTTACAACTGTTGGTAACTTAATTAATATTCTTACTGATACAATTTCTAACGCTGCTGCTTCTTCACCTGTTGATCATTTGGCAAGTGTTACTAAAGTTTCTCCATTGTATGAATTTGTTGGTGCTACAGTCGATGCATTCTTACAAGTTCCATTCAATATTGATTATCATGATGCAAATACTGATGTTGCATACACTAATCAAATTGATGTTGATTCACAATACAGATATAGAGATGCTGCAAACTTAATTCGTGCAAACACTGGTCCTATTATTGATAAAGCATCTTATGATTTACTTCAGAGATATCCTGATCTTGCATCAGAGATGCCTAGAAACTCTGATGGAAGTGGAGATGGAACATTACGTTGTCAGACTGACTTACTATTAATTTTAAATGAAATAGTTAAGGATATTGAATTTGGTGGTAACTTCTTTACTAATCAAGTAGCAAGACAATATCTTGGTACTAATGATGAACTAATTTATATTCGTCTCCAAGTTTGGCAGTCTGCATACGCACATGATCGTCTTGGTTTCTATATGAAACAAGCGATTAATGGTGATCTAACTTATGATAATACTGATGATATTATTGTTGGTGATTGGGGTATCACACAAGATGGCGGTTCATGTGCTAATGTTCAATCAACTATTGATACATTAATTGCTAACCTTAATGATACTATCGCTCCTACAAGTGCTGACTTTAATATTGGTGCTGATAGATTATACTTCAATAGAGAATATCTTGCTCAAGAAGCAACAGGTCTCACTACTGCAGAGTTCACTTATACTCTTAACGGTATTAACTATACAGCGTTTGCATACACTGATGTATCAGCACGTCAAAAAGAATTTAAAAATATTATCCTTGGTATAATTTCTGATTTACAAACTGGTGGAAATAGCAGTACAATTCGTGCTATTGAAACCTTTATTGACACATCAGGAAATATTCAAACTATTGATGATAAGTTACTACCAACACTTTATGCTCTTGAAAGAATTAGATTTGTAGGTCAAAAAGCACTTAACAATTTACTATACAATCTTAATGATTCTGTTACTGGAGATCAATATAGAGCAGAACATGCTACTGCTAATGCATATAGAGATTCTGAAACTCCTACAGATATTAATCAAGTTCTCTATCGTTTCCGTGATTTAATTGATATTGCAGTCAACATTCTTGCACCAGGTAAGAATGAGATGAGAAGTGCTGCTAAGAATATTCTTTACAATAAAAACTATTATAAGGATGAGATTCAAAATATTGTTAATGGTCAATTTGGTTCTAGTTCTTGGACTTACAACAGTTTCATTGATGAAATGGTTGATAACACTGTTCATGACTTGATTATTACTGATGTAACTAAAGAAAGAACAGCATACACATTATCTGTTGAAAGTGTTTCTGCTACTCAGTTTGTTGTTGGAGAGACAGTTAGAACTAATAACTCTGGTGAAGCAGAAGTTTTAGAGTGGGATAATGAACTTAACAAACTTTATGTTGGTGCTTTCGGTGGTAATGCTTTTGTTGCTACTAACACACTTACAGGACTAACATCTGGTGCAACTGCTACTATTTCTGCAAGTGGTGTAAGTGCTGCATATGATTGGCACACTGCTCCTGCTAACGTAAAAGTTTTAGCATCTGCTAAGTTAATTACATCTGCTATTAGTGGTCAAGTATCAGGAATTAATCTTTGGACTAATCCTGAGGCATTTGCATCAAACTGGCAATCATTCCAGATCAGTGGTGCAGATAGTATCACTATCACTAACAATAATATTGCTGCTCCAGATACAACTGTTACAGCAGAGAAAATATTTGCTCCTAATTCTCAATCTGGTATTCACCAAGCATATAGAGATTATAGTCTGAATGCTTTTGAAACTTTTGATACTGATTCAGTTAAATTTGACAGTGGTACAGAAACATTTGATACTGGTGCATCTGGAACTACAGTTGATGATCAAACATTTACATATTCAGCATTCTTTAAAGCAGCAGGTTCTCAATCTGTTAGATTTGGTATTATTCTTGATGATGGAACATCTGGTGAACAAAATATATTCTTTGATCTAAATCTAGTAAATGGAACTATTGGATCTCTGTTTATACCTCAACAAGGTATTACAGGAGATGCCTTTGGTGTAGTTCCTTATGGTGATGGTTGGTATAGAGCATATATTACAACCACATTTGGATTTGGTTTCTCTACTCTTAGAGGAAGTATTATTCTTAACAGTGCAACAGGTGCACAAAGTTGGACAGGTGACGGAAATGTAGGAGCATATGTTTGGGGTGTTAAACTTAATAAGGGTGCTCTTGATCCTTACACTGCAGTAAGTGGTGAAGTGTTCTATGCAAACACTGAGTATAATATCAAACTTTATGCATTAGGATTACTTGAAACTTACATGAATCAAGCACTAGCAGGTACACTAACTTCACCATCTCCTAACGCAGGTTTCTATGCCTTCTATGATTCTGTTCAAGCAACTAACTATAATACAACTACTCTTGGTAGAAGTATTAGGTATGGATTGAATATTATTGAACAACAACTATCTGTTGATACTTACTACACAACACTTCAAGAAATTAAGGGTATTAAGATTCCTACTAAAACTTATGGAGTTAGAGATTTACTTGTTGGTGTTGGTGGAGGAATTAGTTTTGCAGACTTTGCTTATGGAACTCAAAGTGATGCATTAGCTGAGATTGAAACACAAACTGAAAACTCAGGTAAGGTTGTTCAAGTTTATAAGAGATTTAGAATTGATGGTGACATCACTGATGGTCCTTATACTATGAATGAGACAGTTCAAAAACAAGGTGATAATAGTATTACAGGTGTTGTTTATGGATTCCATACTGATGAGAATTACAAATATCTTGATGTTCGTGTTACTGGTGGTGTGTGGCAAGTTACAGACAATATTGTAGGTGCTACTAACTCAACAACTGCACAAATTAGTGCTATCGAAGATAGAATTCATATCATTGATGTCAAAGGTGGATTTGTTAATGATATTCCATTCAAAGGATATACAAGTGGAAATACTGCAAGTCCTACTAATTACTTCAAGACACAAGCAGCAATTACTGATAATACAGGTGGTTCATTAACTGTTGATACTGCATCACTTATAGGAACATTTGAAGTCAACTCTGTTGTTTATCCTACAAGTTCTAGAAGATACTTTGATGTTATTAAATATGCTGGATTAGATATTAAAGTTGGTGACCAAATTGCTTCTTCTGGTCATGTTAGATTTGGTATACAAATCATAGGTGGATATCAAACATTCACTGTAGGAAATAGACTTTACAAGGTTGTTAATGCAGTTGCAGATCCTGCACAATACTGCATTATCACTGAGGTTGACTTAGGTAGTAACTTCATATATGTAAGTGTTGCACAAGGAACATTTGGTAACGGTGATATTGTCGGTGATTATGGTGCTGCGATTAGTGATATTCCTAATGGATATGCAAGTATTCTAACTACTGTTACAACAGCAGGTGCTGCTGCAGCAAGAATCCAAGATATCCGTACAATTGGTGTTAATAAGAGATTATATCTCAGTGGAATTACAGGAACATGGAATTCTAGAGATGGAATCATAGGAGTTGATGGTTACAAATCTGCCATCATTAATAACGTAGAACTTAAGGCAAGAGTTAAACGTTCCTTCAGAGGTTTTGATGGAGTTCAAACTAACTTTAAACTTACCACTGCGAACGGAACTCCATACTTCCCAGATCCTGCAGGTCACATGTTGATCTTTGTCAATGGTATTTTACAACCACCTGGTGCTAATAATGCATTCACTGCGTTCTCTGATATTATTCAATTTACTGAAGCACCTGATCTTGGAGCATCATTCACTGGATTCTATATTGGTAAACTTAGACAGTTAGATGACATCTCATTCGAGTTTGACTCATTGAGACAGTCATTCAACTTGAAACGTAATGATGTATTCTACTCACTAACTCTTACAGAAGGTGTTCAATCTAGTGTTACTAGACCTGAGAATAATATCATTGTTTCTCTTAATGGTGTTATTCAAGAAGCAGGCGTTGGTTTTGAAATTGTTGGTTCTAGAATTATCTTCTCTGAGATACCTAGATTTGGATCTACATTTGTTGCCTTCTCTTATGTTGGTTCTGAAGCGGACGTTGACGCTGCTGAAGTTGTTCCTCCTATTGAAATTGGAGACTTTATTGACATACAAGGTGAAACAGATGATAGAGAAGTTGCTGTTATTGAATCTTCCAATTCACTTATTACATTTGATTATCTTGGATCTATCTTTGGACAAGGTGCTCAAGCTCAAGCAGTTCTAACAACAGGATTTATTGACAAAGTACAGGTAACAGGTGGTGGATCTGGTTATACTTCACGTCCAACTGTTAGAATTGACTCCATCTCTGGTTTCGATGGTAATATTCGTGCGTTGGTTGGTGTAGCAGGTGTTGAAATTAGTAATACTGGATCTGGATATCAGAATCCTGCCATTGCAGTAGAAACTTCTGTTCCTGATGATTGGACTGCTCCTGACATTTCACTATATGGTGAAGAGTTAGTAGACCCCGAAACCCCATAAATAACTAAAAATTGTAGCAAGAAATGGCTAAACAAACCCTAGGTCTTGGAACATCAGCTAATGATAACACAGGTGATACCCTGAGAGCTGGTGGTGACAAGATTAACGATAATTTTAACGAGATTTACGCAGCGTTAGGTAATGGTAGCACTTTACAAGTTAATACCACTAACCCTGCTACTGGACAAGTCTTAAGATATAATGGTTCGCAGTTTGCTGCTAGTGATTACTCTAATTTAACATCTGCATTAGACGTTAATGGAAACTCTATTGTTTCTTCATCTAATGGTAATATTTCAGTTTCTGCAAATGGAACTGGAGATATCCTTCTTTCTGCAGGTTCAATAACTAGCACATTTGATGGTGCTACGGGCGAAATTAATATGCCAACCAAGGTGAAATTTAAGAATGAATACACTTCATTAGCTGCTGCACCTTCTGCAGCTGGTTATCCTGGTTACTTTTTTACTGTAGATGGTGATGATAAACCATATGTTAATATTAATATTGCAACTGGCGGTGTTGGTGACACTAGAGCATCTCTATTAACACAATATTCTGGTATCGGAGATCTTTCCAATGTTGATGTTACCACTGCTGCACCAACATCTAACCAAGTTTTAAAATGGAACGGAACAAATTGGGTACCTGGCGATGATAATGCAGGTGTAAGTTCTATCAATGTTTTCCAAACAATCGGTGCTGATACAGGATCTACAACTGCAAATTCACAAACTGATACATTAACTATCACTGGTGGAACAAATATTACGACAGCAATTACTGGTGATACTTTAACAATTAACTTTAGCGGATCTCTCACAACTACGTTTGCAGCTTTAACAGATACAAACGTAACTGGTATTGCTCAAGGTGATTCATTATTCTGGAATGGAACTAACTGGATTCCTACTCGTAGTCCTATTACTTGGTGGGAAATAGATGCAAATGGTAATGCTGATTACACATTCACTGGTCCTGGTTTTGCAACTTCAACAAATGATCCTACTCTCTATCTAATGAGAGGTATGACATACGCTTTTGATAATAACACTGGTGGTAATCATCCTTTTAGAATTCAATCTACTCAAGGATTATCAGGTACTCCATACACTACAGGTCAATCTGGTAGTGGAACTGCTGTTTTATACTTCACTGTTCCTATGGATGCACCTGCTACATTGTATTATCAGTGTACAATTCACGCAGCAATGCAAGGTCAAATTAACATTGTAAGCTAATAAATGGCAAGAACTGTTCCTGGTACTGGTGCTGTAATCGAACCAATATTCGATGAGATTTTTGGTGTTCGTGCGGTCAAAGTTACAAATGGAGGATCTGGATATATTCCTACAGATCCACCACGTCTTACAGTAACTGGTTGTGGAACACCAGATGTAGAAGCACTACTATATCCTATTATTGATGCAGACTCTGGACAAATTATTCATGTCAGAGTATTAGAAAGAGGTAGAGGATATGATCCTTTAAGACTTAAAATTACACCTCTACAAGAAACTCCAAGTGTAGTTACTTCTTTTGATATTAATAGAATTTGGCAAACACACCCTAATTCACCTACAACTGCTGCATTTTCTCTTAGTAATGCAGGTGATAAAATTGATAGATTAAGAATACAATCTGATAATCATCCTAAACCTTCTATTCATACAGGCATTGATGTTGAAAGGCAACCTGGTGGTAATGCATTAATTGCAGATAGATCTTTTGATCAAACATTTATATATCGTGGTGGAAAAGACGTTCCTAATCCAGGCACTAGACAAATTCAAACTGATAAAGCCATTGGTATCATGGCAAATGGTGGTTTATTACATACTCCTGAGTTTGGTGCAGATGGAAATCCACCAGCTGGTTTTGGTATTGATACAGTAAAATATGATTATGTAAAAAATACAAATGTTTATGATGCAGTAATTGATAATAACACATATTTTTATCAGTCAAGTAAAGTTATAAATGAATTTGCTATTGATAATGGAACATTTGATTGGGGTGCAATAGCTCCACAAAATGTATTTACTTGGAATATTAAAGTAGAACTTGATAACATTTACCTTGCTGTAAATCAAGTTGATGAAACTTTAGGTTCTGTTGAAGTAGGTAGAATTGTTGATGAAGTGTCTGGAGCAGCAAGAGGAGAAATAGCAAAGATTGTTAGAAATAATCAAAATATTATTACACATGTATACCTAAGAAGTGTTAGTACTGGTGCATCTTTTTCAAATGGAGACAGACTTTTAGGATCTAATGGATTCACTTTTACTATTACTGAAGATCCTCAAGCATTACCAAATGGTATTTTCTATATTGATTTTGGACCAGATGCAGATGAATTTGGTCCTTTCGTTCCTGGTCAATATTATTTTGCTCCAGAAGGAATTAAAGTTGCAAGAAATTATTTAATTATATGGAATCAGTCTGATAGTTCTAACGGAGCATCAGAAGCACATCCTCAAGGTCATGCAATGCAGTTTAGCACCACACCAGATGGTGTTCATAACTCATCACCAGGTACTCTTTATTACAACAGCACAGGTGTAAGTCAGGCATGGGCTGCTGACTATGAAAATGAGTTTGCACCAATCTTCTTGATGAACGCTGATGAAAATGGATTTATATACTATTTCTGCAAACATCATCCTGACATGTCTGGTAAAGAAGGACATGAAGGATATATGTATTTGGATCCTGAGATTGAAGTTGAACCTCATCCAAATAATTACTACTTAGAAAATTATTATCAATCAGATTCAAATGATCCTAATACTATTGATCGTTCTCGACATGTAGATGGTCATTCAAAAATTTTGGGTATGTCATTTGATGGATATCCAATTTACGGACCTTATGGATATAATTCTAGTGGTGTTGCTGCTAGAGAAGTATCTTCATATCGTTTAAGAACTACTGTTGAATTACAAGGTAATCGTCCTCAAGTTAATACAGTATCTAATGTAACTTATAATGTAACAGTTGTAGGTGGTAAGTTTGTATATAGTGGAACATCACCTTCATTCTTAAATCTTGAAAGAGGAAAAACATATATTTTTAATCAAGATGATTCATCAAATGATGGTTTTACATTATTAGTTTCACCGCAAGAAGATGGATGGCATACATCAAGTCCAGTAATTGTTGGTAATACAAATGATCTATATGATGGTCCTGTAACTAATGGTAATGGTATAAAATATTATATTGATGGTTCTGAAACAACATATCTATCATATATTTCTGGTTTTAATGGTGCTACAACAAGAGAAATTAGATTTACAATTCCTGTAAATGCTCCTAACGTATTATATCTCTTCTCATATAGTGGAACTGGATATGGAATTAGAGTAGTTAATAATGGTTATGTACTAGGAGATTTAGTAAATGATTACATTTATGATTCGTCTGTAGGAACTTTAGATCCTTATAATGGTAAGTTTGCTCCTACTCCAGAATATCCAAACGGAACATATGCATACTATATGACAGAGGATAGCAGTGGTAATCCTTATTACCCTTATGCTATTGGAGATCGTTTCTATGGAGTTCCTTTATTTGAAGGTGACACACCACCCGCAGAAGTTGATGTATTTCCATCAGAAGCAGAAGGAGAGGTAATATTAGATGATAGTGGAAATGTTTCTTACGTCAGAATGACTAAGAAAGGTGATAACTTCTTTGGTCCTGCTACAGCAAGAATCTTAGGAGGACAGGGAACTGGAGCTACTGCATCTCCGACTGTTCAAACAGTCACAGGTTTATCATTACTGAATCAGGGTAGAAACTATGCCACACCTCCTACTCTTATCTTTGAAGGTGGTGGAGGACAAGGAGCACAAGGTGCTGCAGAAATTGATACTTTAGGTGAAGTTACTTCCATTAGTATTGTAGATCAAGGAGAATTTTATCAAGAACCTCCTTTCATATTAATTACAGGTGGAGGTGGTATTGGTGCAAAAGCAGAAGCAACTATTGATCAAGGTAAGATTACTGGCATTAATGTAATAGAACCAGGTAAAGGATATACTTCTCCTCCTAATATTATCTTTACTAAATTAGTTAATTTAAAGAGAAAGTCAGATGCTAGACAATCATTTAACTCTTCTCTCATATACTTAACTGGTGTTGTTAAAGATGTTGGTGCTGGCGACACAGAAATATATGTAGATTCTACAGATGCATATCCTGGTTCTGGTCAAATTATATTAAATAAAGAAACAATATCGTACACTGCTAAGACTGCAGGTAAATTCTCTGGTTTAACTAGAGGTGTTAATTTTAATTATGATCAGAGAGTCATTTTAGACGCAGGTCAAAATGATTCTAATGGTTTATCAACATATAAATTTAATGTTGGTGATATTGCAATTCGTGCTGTTGAAAGTGCTAATAATAAAATTGCAAGAGTTTATGATTGGGATCCATCAACAAGAGAACTATTAGTTACTTTTGAAGTTGATGAACTTGCATTTATTGATGGTGGTATTCCTTCAACTGAAGACGCTATTGTTCAATTTGATGGAGGAACTGCAGCGAGTGCACCGTCAGGATTTGATCCTCATGTTGTGTTAAATACTGTTGGTAGTAATATTACGTTATTAACAGTTCCAATTCAAATATTTTCAGATAGATCTTTCCAAGATATTGCTGAAAATGATGGTGCAGGTGATGGTATTGCTGACTTGGTAAATACTGGAACAGATTATGATGGTCAGATTAGTCTTGATGGTGGTTTATATAATTCATTATATGGTATTGAGGAAACTCAAGGTGGAACTAACACAACTCTATTTGCTGTTGGTGATAGAATAAAAGATGCTAGTTTACCATTTAAGTTTGCAACTGTAGATACCGCAGGTACTCTTACAGATGGTGTAGAACATCCTGCAATATTAAATATTTACTTAGATCCTAACGTAGGAAATGGACAGAACTTCAGTGTTAACGAAGTAGTATTAGGTTCTGTATCACAAGTAAGAGGAACTGTAGTATCTTGGGATCCAGCACAGAGTCTTTTACAAGTTAAAGATGTAGTTCCATTTAATACAGGTAATATAAATGTTGGTATTGGAGGATTATTATATGAGTTCTCTCAAGATGGAACTATTGTAGATTTCATTGTTCAGAATCCAGGCACCAACTATACAGGAACACCAACTGTAACTATTGAAAACTTAGGTGATATACAAGCAACTGCAACGGTTACCATGACCACTGCGGGTGACCAAGTTGCTTCTCTAAGTATTACTAATGGTGGATATGGTATTACACAAAGTGTAGATAGTTCATATAACTATCACCCTACAACTACATTTACAAATGCTGGTGGAGATTCCACTGGATCGGGTGCAGTTGTACAAGCGATTCTTGGTGGTGAGAATCTCGTAGGTAACGGTGGAGCAACGTATAGAATCAAGAGGATTGATTATCAAACGATTATTCGCTCGTAACCTTCATAAATAAACAGGAGGACAGTAGTCACTAGGAAATGGCAGCTCTATTAACTGATCAATTTAGAATATTCTCAGCGAAGAAATTCATTAAATCTTTGGAAGGTCCTGATGCAACGCAAAGCGATGCAGTAGCAGGAGCAAACAGAGATAGGATCTACCTGTTTATAGGTAGACCTCAATCATGGGATAATGAAAACTCACCGCCTCAGGCAGTGGATTCATTTTCCGAATTCTCAGGTTCGTATGACGACATGATCTCTCTAAAGAGAGTTCTGGCATCGGATACTGTACAAGTTTGTCGTAGAATCGACTGGGTTTCACCTGAGGAAACCACTGGTGGATTAGGTTTCACCTATGACATGTATCGTCATGATTACTCTCCTAGTAAAACTGCTGCTTCTGGTGCAACTAAATTATACGATTCTGATTTTTACGTTGTAAACTCTCAGTATCAAGTATATAAGTGCATCTATAATGGAACATCTCCTAGCGACCCTAACGGAAAACCTTCGACTGTTGAACCCACTGGAACGTCTACTTCTATTATCACTACTGGTGATTCCTATCGTTGGAAGTATATGTATACTATTCCAGTTGCTTCTGTGCTTAAGTTCTTCTCCAATGACTACATGCCTGTCTTTACCAATGATGCGGTAAAAACAAACGCAGTTGCTGGTGAAATTGACACTGTTGTTATCAACGCTGCAGGTTCTGGTTACAACAACGGAACTTATGATAACGTTGCAATTAATGGTGACGGAACTGGTGGTAGAGTTTCAGTTGTTGTTGATGGTGGTAAAATTATCTCCACAACTGTGACATCTGGTGGAACTGGATACACATTCGGTAAGATTAGTGTTGATAGTATTACTGGTGTTGGAACAGGAACTGGTGGACAAGTTGATGTTATCATTCCTCCTCCAAATGGTCATGGTTCTGACTCTGTTGTAGAACTCGGTGCATTCCGAGTTATGATTAATGCCAAACTTTCATACGATGAAGGTGCAGGTGACTTCCCGATTGATAACGATTATCGTCGTATTGGTCTTATCACTAACCCTCTAAAGTTTGGAACTGAAGAACTAATCTCTGATTTGACAGTATCTGCTACAAAAGCAGTTATCTTTTCTCCAACATTTCAAGGAAATTATGTCCCCGATGAAATTATCACTCAAACTAGAGTTGTTGGTGGTACGAACGTTACTGCTCGTGCGAGAGTTATCTCATGGAACGCAATCACCAAAGTTCTGAAATATTATCAGAATGCTGTTGATGGTATTTTCCCAGAGGTAACTGGTACACAAAATGAGTTTGATGGATCTAACGTAATTAATGGTGCAACATCTGGTGCTGCTGGTCAACCTGATGTTAACTTCCCAGCTGTTCCTAATGCTTCTTCTAGAACAATCAACAACACCGAGTATGACTTGGGTATGAAATTTAACAATGGTTATGCGAAACCCGAAATCAAGTCAAATAGCGGTGACGTTGTGTATATAGATAATAGAAGATCCATTAGTCGTGCAAACGACCAGGTAGAAGATATTAAAATCGTAATCGAGTTCTAATGGCACAAAACACTAATCTAAACGTCACACCATACTACGACGATTTCGATAAAGCAAAAAACTTTTATCGAGTGCTGTTTCGTCCTGGTTTTCCAATTCAAGCAAGGGAACTGACGCAAACTCAAAGCATTCTACAAAATCAAATTGAGAATGTAGGTTCTCATCTGTTTAAAGATGGTGCTATGGTCATTCCTGGTCAAATAGGATATGACTTACAAGTTGATGCTATCATGCTTCAAGAATCATTCTTGGGTGCTGATGTTGAATTGTATAGAACTCAACTTAATAACAAAATTGTTACTGGTCTTGCGTCAGGTGTAAAAGCAAAAGTTCTGTTTAGTGTTTCAGAAACTTCATCTGAGAAAGGATACATTACATTATATGTTAAGTATATTGAGTCTGGTGGAACTGGACAAACTCAGCAAACATTTACCAATAATGAGCAGTTAATTACTGACACAGAAATTACTTTTGGAACAACTCTTATTGAAGTTGGTTCACCATTTGCACAATTATTACCAACTGGAGCAATCCAGACTGGATCTGCTGCGTACGTTCAAGAAGGTGTTTACTTCATTAGAGGTTTCTTCGTAGACGTGCCATACCAATATATTCTCCTTGATCAGTATGGAACCACACCAAAGTATAGAATCGGACTTGAAATCCTTGAGTCAATCGTCACCCCAGAAGATGACTTATCACTCAATGATAACGCTGCAGGCACATCTAATTATGCTGCTCCTGGTTCTCATAGATTCAGAATAACTACAAACTTAATTAAGAAGCAACTATCAGACGAAGCAGATAAAGACTTTATTGAATTACTTCGTATCAACGGTGATAAGATTGAAAAATTAGTTGATAGAAGTGCATATGATGAACTAGAAAAATCATTAGCTCTTAGAACATTTGAGGAATCTGGTGACTACGTTGTAAATGATTTCCAAATTACTATGAGAGAAAACCTCAATGATGGTTTTAACAATGGTGTATATGACGTTGGAGATACTACAGCACAAGGTAACACTGCTATTGAAGGTAATTATGCAGTTGAATTTGGTCCAGGTACTGCTTATGTTAGAGGATATAGAATTAAAACTTTAACACCAAAATATGTTGATCTTGCTAAACCAAGAGAGACCGATGCTGCACAGAACACTATCATTCCATTTGAATTAGGTAACTTCTCTTTAGTTCAAAATGTATTTGGTTTTGTAAACGTATCAGGTTCTACAATTACTAATTCATATCATACTATAGAACTTCATGATAGATTTACAACAACACCTGGTGATGCTGTAGGTAATGTTATTGGATATGCTCGTGTTTCTTCTTTAGAACATTTTGCAGATCCTAACACGACTTTTGGTGATGCTGATGACAAATATAAATTAAATCTTTTTGATGTTCAGATGTTTACTATTCTGGACTTAGCAAGTGCTCAAACTGTAGGTCTTGGATCAGTTGTTACTGGTGTAACATCTGGTGCTAAAGGATATGTAGTAGCTGCATCTACAGGTGATCATGCAACTTTATATTCAGTGGAAGGAAATTTCCAAGCTGGAGAAATGATACAAATTGATGGCATTAATTTAGATACCATTACAAATGTTCATGTTTATCAATATTCTGATACTCGTCAAGTATTAGCAAGAGATGAAGGAACAAATGCTATAGAATTTACTGCTGATATTGTTCTTGAAGATTTCATAGAATTACAAGGTTCTACATTTACATATGATGCTAGTGGTGGGTCTGAAAATATTGTTGGACAAAACTCAAACTTCTCAATAGACTTGAGACCTGGTGATAGAATTTACTTTAGTGCAACTAAATTTGTTGATGTAGACTTTGTTGATCCTACAAACTTAACTTCTTCTAATACTGGAACTATATTTGACTTTGCTTTACAGAAAGTAAATGTTACACCTGGTGCAGGTGGTGCTGCTCCATCAGCAGGTGATTATTCTGTTGCTGTTAGATATAGAGCAAATCTTCAAGGGACAAATAATGCAACTCTCTTGGAACAGATGCCAAAACCATATGTTAAGAGTATTTCTGATGAATCTATGGTTGTTAGAAGAACTTTTGATGCTCAAACTGTATCATCTGGTTCTATTTCTATTACTCTTCCTGAGAACGAACAGTTCCAAGCACTATCTAATGAAAACTATACCTTTACTGTATTAGCAAGTACAAATGGAACTCATCCTGTTGGTGATCAAATTCCTATTATTACATCAGGAAGTGGAAACTTAGGATATACATCTTTCACATCTGCAGATAGAACAACTATTCAGATTGACAATCTTACTAATATTACATCAGTTAAAGTAACTGCATCTATTTCTAAGAATGTTACGCAGAGAAAAACTAAGTCTGCTCAAAAGATGTTTGTGTTGAAAGTTAATAAAACTACTTTAAACTTAGATAAACAAAATTATAATCTAGCATATTCTAATCTTTATGGAACCAGAGTTCAAGATAAAGATATATCTCTTGGATTAACTGATGCATATAAGATTCATGCTGTTTATGAATCACTTGATGATAGTGATCCTGTAATTCCATCTGTGACATTAGTCGAACCGACTTTCTTCGCTAACGGAACAGTAGTTACTGGTAGCACATCAAAAGCAAGAGCAAGAGTTGTAGACTTTAACTCAAGCACACTTAAGTTAACTATTGTATATCTAAGTGGACAATTTATTTCTGGTGAAACTGTAACTGGAACTGATAGTGCAAACACTGCTATCTCAGGTATTATTAATGATAGTGTTGGATCAGTTATTGCTGGTTCTAAAGTAATTACTGATAGATACGATCTTGTTGATGGTCAAACTGACTTCATTTACGGAATTTCTAAGATAGTTCGTAAAAAAGGTGTTGCAACACCTATTAGAAAATTAAAAGTTGTTCTTGATTACTATGCACACTCTGCAACGGGTGATTATTTTGGTGGTCAATCATATCTCGATACTGCATATGAAGATATTCCTATATTTGGAGCAAAGTTTTTACCAGATTATCTTGACTTCCGTCCAGGTGTTAAAAATCTATTCAGTGGAACTGGAACTGTTGGATCTCCTGCATTTGTAAACTGTTCAACATTTGACTTTATATCAAGAATATTCCCAACTTCAGGTACACCTTCTGCAACTTTATTTGATATTCCTAAGATTCAAAGTGACTTCCGTTGTGACTTTGATTGGTATCTATCAAGAATTGATAAGGTATTCTTATTACCTAATGGTGAATTCCAAGTTGTAACAGGTAAATCTGCAGAGGATCCTCAAGAACCATCAGGTATTGCAGATGGTATGCTTCTTGCAACATTATTACATTCCCCATATGGTTTTAATCCTTCAGAGGACACTATTATTCTTAGATCTGAGAATAAGCGTTATACAATGCGTGACATTGGTAAACTTGAAACACGTTTAGGTCAGGTTGAATATTATACATCTCTGAACATGTTGGAGACAGATACATTTAATACTGAGATATTAGATGCTAATGGTAATAATAGATTAAAGAATGGATTTATTGTTGATGATTTTACAGATCATTCTAAATCTGCTGTTTCAAATCCAGATTATAATGCTTCATTAGATTTCGTCCTAGGAGCTGCTCACCCATCTCATTACACAACTAACGTATCATTATTAATTAATGAATCATTATCTACAAATTATCAAAAAACTGGTCCTTTAATTACACTTCCATATACAGAAGAAGTATTAATTAATCAACCATATGCATCCCGTGTTGAAAATGTTAACCCGTTTAACGTTTTTGCATACATTGGTCGTATTGATCTTTTACCTGCCTCTGATGATTGGGTAGATACAAGTCGTCTTCCAGTACGAGTTACTAATATTGAAGGTGATTTCCAAGCAACTAGATTAGCATTGAATACTAATAATGAAGGTTTCGCACCTGTTCAATGGGGTAGTTGGAGAACAAACTGGACTGGAATTGAGATTAGTGAAAGAACATTTAGAGCTGGTCGTCGTTCTGATTGGGGTAGAGGTCGTGCTGTAGATAGAACAACTACTACAACTACAACTGAAAGACAAACTAGAAGTGGTATTAGAACTAGAGTTGTTCCTAGAATTGATAATAGATCTCTAGGTGATAGTTTAGTTTCTGCAACAGCAATTCCATGGATTCGTTCTAGAAACATTGAAGTAGCAGTTGTTAGAATGAAACCAAGAACTACTTTCTATGCATTCTTTGATGGGCAGAAGATTGCAGAATATATGATTCCTAAGGTTATCGAAGTTATTAAAGATTCATCAACTGATAGTAGAACTAACTCTACACCATTTGTTGTTGGTGAAACAGTTACAGGTTTGACAAGTGGATGTAAATTCCAAGTTGATCCTCCTAATAATTTCTATGAATTTAATCCTTATGATGATACTGCGATGCCTACATCATACTCATCTACTACAAACTTTATTAATATTGATACTGATAGATTAGCAGTTCAAGCAGTTGGAGATTTCTATGGTAACTTCCAAGTTGGTGAAGTTCTTCAAGGTGCTTCTGGAGCAAGAGCTGTAGTTAGGCAACGTCGTCTTTTAACTGATAGGTTAGGACAATGGAAAGGATCATTCTTTATTCCAAGTCCTAGAACAGATACTAATCCTCGTTGGTCAACTGGAACTAGAACATTACGTCTTACAACTAATGAAAATGATTCTAGAGTATTTGGAACTGTTGCATCTGCTGCTGAAACACAGTACCGTGCTGAAGGAACATTAAATACTGTTCAAGAAAATGTTCTTGCTATCAGAAACGCTGATATTGTTCGTGATACTGTTACTCAAGATAGAACAGTTTCTTCTACTAGAACTGAGACACGTCAGGTTGGTTGGTGGGATCCACTCGCACAATCATTCTTGGTTGATGAAGAAGGTGGAACATTCTTAACTTCAGTTGATATTTACTTCAACGCTAAAGATAATAATATTCCAATCTCCATGCAGATCAGAACAATGGAAAATGGTTATCCAACAACAACTATTTTACCTTTCTCTGATACGACTATAAATCCTGCAGATGTTCAGATTTCTGAAACAGGTGCTATCGCTACTAGATTTACATTTAGAGCACCCGTGTTCATTCCTCAATCTATAGAACATTGCTTTGTTTTATTCTCTGACTCTAATGAATATCAGGTATGGATTTCTAGAATGGGTGAATTAGATATTAGTGGTGATAGAACTATCTCTGAACAACCATATGCAGGTGTGTTATTTAAGTCACAGAACGCAACTACTTGGACTGCAGACCAGTATGAAGATATGAAATTTATTATCAACAGAGCAAGATTTGATAATTCTGCTGCTACTAGAGTATCTTTAAATAATGCTCCTCTTGATCTAGGTAATGGTGGAAAGGTTAAATTATCTGTTGACCCAGTTATTACTTACAAACCACAACTTCAACTTGTAACTAACTCAACAACATTACCATTTACTATTGGTGCTAGATTGTATCAAAAAACAACTCTTGCTGAAGGTACTATTATTGCTGTTACACCAAGTAATTCTGGAGTATTATTAACTATTAATGATATTTCTGGTAGTTGGCAAGCAGGTTCTAATACTGGTGGTGTTATTGCAAACCGTATTGTTTCTTCAAAAGCAACAGCTACTATGGTTGTATCAGGTGCATCTGGTGATTTCCTAGTTGGTGAAACTGTTACAGGTAATTCCGCTTCTGCTCCTACTGCAGAGGTTGTAACTTGGACTGCTGGAACTAATACACTAACGTTAAGATATGTTTCTACAGACTTTACTGCTTCAACTGAAACAATCACAGGTGGAACTTCAAGTATTACTGCTACTGTAAGTTCTGTAACTTACTCTGGAGATGTTATAGAAGGTGGTGCGGTCAGCGATGCATTTGTAAGTACAACTCCAACATATACAACAGATCAAAGAAGAGTTACAATTTTACATCCTAATCATGGTATGCATGATACTGACAACAACGTTGTTCTTACAGGTGTTACTTCTGAAGTTTCAGATACTTATCTGACATCTTCTATATCTGCTACTGATACTTCTGTGTCAGTTAATGATGCTAATGCATTCCATAAGTTAATCAATGGTGCTGCTATTGGTTCAACAAACTTAGGATACATTAAGATTGATGATGAAATTATGTCTTATAGTGCTATTTCAGCTAATGGTAAAACAATTACTGTTAATGAAAGAGGACTAGATGGAACTACTGCAGCATCTCATGTTGATGAATCAGTTGTTGAGTGTTATAACCTTGATGGTATTCCTCTAATTGAAATTAATAAGACACACACTGCAATTTCATCACCAACACTAGATACTTACGATTTAGCAACATCTTCTATTGGAAGACTTGGAATCAAATCTGGAGGAATAAACACTATAGCGTCACAGAATATTCAGTATGAAGTTCTTGTCCCTCAAATTCAAAAACTTCTTCTTCCGAAGACTACTATGACTGCGAGAGTTAATACTATTACAGGTACTTCAATTAATGATGGTGCTACAATGGCACAGAATTCATTTAGTAATACTGGTGCATTCTTAGATATTAACCTTGATCAAGATAATTACTTTACTTCACCACAATTAATTTGTTCACAGGCAAATGAGTCTGCTGAATTGAATGGTGAAAAATCAGTTAGAGTTGATTTGACAATGCAGACAGAATCTACACTTGTATCTCCTATTTTAGATACTGATAGAATGTCTCTTACATTGGTAAGTAGTAGGATTAACAGTCCTGCTGATCCTAACACTGCATTATTACCTTTTGGTGATACACATGAAGCAGTTTATATTACTAAGGCTGCTGATTTGGTTAACCCATCTTCGTCAATTAAATTGATATTCAGTGCTTACCGTCCTGCAAACACTTTCATAAAACCTCTATATAGAGTATTACCGACTGGATCTACTGATTCGATCGATACTCAGGGTTTTGAATTCTTCCCAACGGATGAAAATTCTGCCTCTATTCCTGGCTCAACTGAGACAGAAATTTATAGAGAATATGAATATGAAGTTTCTGGATTAGACTTTAGTCAATATCAAATTAAACTCTTATTCGTATCTAGCAATCAGGCATACACCCCTATTATTAAAGATTTAAGAGCAATCGCTCTTGCTGTATAATGAAAGTTGCTGTTGAAGATTGCGAAGGATGGTATAAAGACGACATAACTGGAGCAGTCCAGTGTGCCGATACCAAAAAATATAATGATTACATGAGAAATTATCGTGCTCGAAAACAAAAAGATAGAGATTTCGATACTTTACAAAATGAGGTTTCTGAGTTAAAATCTGAATTAGGCGATATTAAGTCGCTTTTACTAACGTTAGTCAAAAACCAAAATTAAATTATGTCTGCAACACCTAGTTCAGCACCTGTTGAGAGAGTATCTCAAGAGAGTATGCTTAGTCAGTTCAAAGACCAATTAAGTAAACTCCTTGCAGAGAATCAGCAAATGTCTGATAAAATCAAACAAAATGAAATTCAAGCACTTAAGCTTCAAGGTGCTATTGAAACCCTAGAATATTACAACCCACCAACACCAGAAACAATGTCACATCCTCCAGAAGAGGAAGTAGATAACGTAGATGCGGGATAATATTTGGAAGGGGGAGCAATCCCCCTTTTTTACTAGCATAAATAACTTGGAAGCATTATCTCATAGAGTTGTCGTACAAAAATGGCAAATAGATTACAATTAAGAAGAGGTGGAGCTCAGGAATGGGCAAACTCAAACCCAATTCTCGCACAAGGAGAATTAGGAATAGAATTAGATACTGGTAGATTTAAAATCGGTGACGGTGTTACTGCATGGAACACCCTCCGATATGAACGTCCTGTAGAATCTACATCAAATACTGCAAATACTCTTGTACAGAGAGATGCTGATGGTAATTTTGCAGCAGGTACGATCACTGCGACACTGATCGGTAATGCTTCAACTGCTGCTAGATTGTCTTCAACACGTCAAATTAACTTAGCAGATGACCTTACAGGATCTGCTGTTTTTGATGGATCTCAAAACATCACAATTAATGCTTCTTTAGGTTTAATAACAACTCTTCCACACTATGATGGAACAGCAACACCATCAGGAACTTATACAAAACTTGTTGTTGATGCTAAAGGTAGAATTACAAATGGTTCTTTTCCCTCTACTCTTGCAGATTACAACTTAAATGGAACAGTAGAAGGTCAATCTGCACAACCATATGATCTTGACTTAGTTGCAATTTCTGGTCTAACGACTACAGGTATTATTTCAAGAACTTCTGGTGGAGCAGTTTCTACTAGAACAATTACAGGTACTGCAGGTAGAGTTTCTATCACAGATGGTGGTGGAATAAGCGGTAACCCAACTATTGATTTGGTTACTACAACAGTTAGTGCTGGCGACTATAATACGGAATCCCTGACATCTGTAGCAGGTTCACAGACAGTTAATGCTACAAAATTCTCAGTTGACGACAGGGGTCGTCTAACAAGTGCTGCAACTGTGCCTATCGCTACAGCAGTTGAAGGAACTACTGCACTAGATTATAATGCAGGTACTTCATACTCTAGGTATGCTATCATCAAAAATGCCTCAAAGGTATATCAGGCATATCAAGACATTGGTGCAGGTCAAGGTGCTCCTACTCATTCTAGTGGCGATAATGGCGGGTGGAGATACCTCGCTGCCGAGAGTACTGAACAGAAGGGTCTTGCCTCTTTCGCACAAGAAGATTTTGATGTAGCATCTGGACATGTAACTATTGCATCTGCAGGTGTAGATAATACACAACTACAAAATAGTAGAGTTTCTTTTGCTGATGGAAATGCTGTTGAGCATTTTGAATTAGATCAAGAACTTACCGCTACCACTGGTTATCGTGGTTTCAATAAATTAAATTACGTTAAAGTAAATGATACCTCAGGTAATCTTCTGTTTGGTGCTAATAACACTGGCGATAGTGGTGCTGGTGAAGTCGATATCAATGTAAGAACATATATTTCTGATCCAGATATTACTCTTGATGGTGCAACTAATCAAACATTATCTAAAACTGGTGATGGTAACTTAACATTTGGTTTATCTCAAAGTAGCACTGACAATAGATTCTTAACACTTACCTCAGTAAACGCAGGTTCTGGAACTGGTAATATTCTTCTCTCAGCAGATGATAATATTACACTTACTGCTACTGAATCTACTGGTAAAGTTTTCGTTGAAGATGCAAGATTCCAAGATAATTATATTGGAACTTCTAATGCTACCATGCACCTTGATCCAGGTGATGATAGAGCAATCACAGGATTAGTAAGGATTCATGGAGACTTACAGATTGATGGAACAACTACTACAGTTAATAGCACAACGATCACGTCTGATGATCCTATTATTACTCTTGGTGGTGATACTGCTCCTAGTACTGATGACAATAAAGATCGTGGAATTGAATTCAGATATTATGACTCTCAAGCAAGAATTGGATTCTTTGGTTACGATGATTCTTACACAGACCTTGGAGGGCATGAAGGAGGGTTCACATTCTTACACAATGCCACAAATACCTCAGAAGTATTTTCTGGAACAGCTTCTGGAATTACAGCAGGTAATTTAAAACTTACAACAAATACTAATTCAACATCTAATACTACTGGAGATTTGGTAGTTGCAGGTGGTGCAGGTATTGGAGATGATGTTAATATTGGTGGATTACTAGACGTAGATGGAACATTCCGTGCAAATAGCACCTCTCGCTTTGATGACACAATGGTGTTACAAGGTGCTTCTAAGTCATTACAATTTAAAAATGGATCTGGAACTGTTAAATCAGAAATTCATACAACTTCTGGTAATGCAGAGTTTGGTGGTATCGTAACAGTCTCAGGTAATACAGACTTAAATTCAAACTTAAACGTAGCATCTAATGTTCATTTTGAATCTACAGATGCACCTACAATTATATCTGGTGCTCCTCATACTATCGGTTCTAATGACTATGGTTCATTTAGATTTGATGGTGGTGGATATATTGCAGGTAATGTTCTCTTTAATGGTGATATTTTCCTTAACGGTGACTTCAACCAACAAGAAGACGTAACTGAAAACTATGGTTTAAGAAACTACCTATCTATTCGATATAAGCTAAGAACTGGTTCTATTGCTGCATATACCCCATCATTCTCAAACTCTAACACTTCTAACTTAAGAGTCTTTGGTGGTGCTGGTGTTAATACTACCTTACATGTTGGTGGAACTGGTAGTGGTCAAGGTTTCTTTGTAGGTAAGAAAAACTCAGGTGACACAGTTAAATTCAGTGTTTTAGGTGCTAGTGGTAATACAGATATTCAAGGAACATTAACAGTAGAAGGTCAATCAACTATTAATGATGGTTTAATTATTAATGCTTCTAACGAAGAGTTTGCAATTCAGAATGGTTCTGGCACAGATAAGTTTACAGTTGATACTGACAATGGTAATACTGTAATTCAAGGTACAGTTAATATTAATGGTGTTACTGATATTGATGCTGATTTCGCAGTTAGAAACGGAACGACTGATAAGTTCTTTGTCGATAACGTAACTGGTAATACTAATATTGAAGGAACTCTAACTGCTGATGGTCACACTGAATTAAATTCAACACTTAATGTTGATAGTAATACAACACTTGGTGCACAACTTACAGTAACTGGTAACTCCGAGTTCAACGGAACTGTAGATGTTGATGCAAACTTTGCAGTCAGATCAGGAACTACTGATAAGATGACTGTTGCATCTTCTACAGGTAACATAGCAACT
>Ga0209348_1000288_pt1 | contig 28276 bp, 36 predicted proteins | sample ETNvirenome_2_30_FD_184065 | JGI IMG/M metagenome (GOLD analysis project Ga0209348, IMG submission 184065) | Marine viral communities from the Pacific Ocean - ETNP_2_30 (SPAdes) (version 2) | ecosystem: Environmental > Aquatic > Marine > Oceanic | place: Pacific Ocean | collected 2013-06-22
GCTCAGGAGTCATGCCAGTGACGATGAGTTTATCCCAAGAAGTCAGGAAGTCGGTAAGTGTGGGTAATGCCATGTGTTAAAGATTTTGATTGCTGAATTGCCCTACAAAGATAAGGCAGAGTTTTCGATATTCCAAATTTATTTTGTAACTGACTCATTATCAGGGAGTTGGACAAGACCATCAACTTGATAGGAGTAGCACCAATGTCCGTTGTTCAGGGTCAGTACGTAATGCTCGTCCAGTCCGACTGCATCTACCTCATCCCCGTACTTCTCGTTCGGGCCTTGCGTCTGCTCGATTGCGATTACGACTGCGATTTTCTGTGGGTCGCGCCCCCATGACCCACGGTACAGTACCTGCGAGCCTTTGCGAATGATGCGTGTGTTGAAGATAGATGTTTTCATTGTTGTTCGTTAAAAATTTCACTTACGTATTCCAGTTCCTCGATGGTCATTTCGTATACCTGTTCGCGGGTCATGTCCAGTTGCTCGCCGTACTTCTCGTACATATAGTCCCATACTGTGTTGCTCATTGTTCGTCGATGTAAAGTTCGTCCAGTGGCATACCCGTCTTGCGCTCGATGTATGCGATAAAGTTTTCCATGTGGGCTTCGTCGTTGAAGACCTTGCGCACCACCCACCCCCGTGAAGGCATGGGACTGCGCCAGTTACCACGGTAACCGTTGTCGAATTGTAGTGTTGCTTTTATCATCCGTTCACAATTTCTTCGAGAGCCTCGCGCTCTTGCAAGTACTCGTCTATGATTTGGTATGCTGTTTTGTTGTCGTTCAGGTACTCATCACGATTGCCTGACCAGTACGCGGCATTGCGTAGCACCTCCACGCCGTGGTTGTACTTGGGCTTCGGAGTCAGGTCAAACCGTGACCCCTTGAAGGCATCCTCCAGTAGCTTGGCATTGCCGCCGTCAGCCTTCATGTATGCGTCGATCAGCGCGGACTCGAATCCGCCTGCTGTCTTGCGCCGTTCGTACAGCGCATCAATGTGTTGTTGTGTTTTCATAGGAATGTTACTTTTCTTGTTTCGTATCCATCATCACCGATTGCCACCAAGTGGCGCAACAGGTCTTCATAGTCAGCGAACGTGCGGATGTAGTTGTTCTCGCAGTTGACTGCCTCGTTGTATGTGTGTAGTGCTACTTTCATGCTCCGTAGTTTACAAAGATTTCACGTTCAGTTTCGAGGTCGTAGATAGCCCGCTCGCCTCGACGTTGAGCGATTTCGAGAGGGACTTTGAACGACTCCACCTTGTCGTACAGGCTGCACAAGTCGATGACGATGCGCTCTCCTGCATCGGGGTGGTGCTCCACCCAAGTGCCCAAGACAACAGATTTGCCCTCTCGAACCATCTCTTCCGCTTCGCGGTGTGCTTGCAGGAAGACGTGCTTGAAAGCTTGAGCATTGTCGGACTTGACAAACCGTTCGTCCGTTACCCCGCCCACTACATACCCGCTCTTAGGCATAGCGTATTCGAGATGAGAACCGTTCTCCCACATAGTCAGGGAGCATCCACCCTTGAGCAGGGTGCGACCGTATACGAGGCACATGACCTCGAAAGCATTTAAGTTTTCCATTGAAAAAGATTTTGAATTAGAGCGGCTCAGGGATTCGAACCCTGCGACACTGACCTCCACCCCCGTTCCCCGTGCACTGGGTACTTGGGCAGGCAGCCGCTTTGTGATTGCTCAGAAGTTCTGAAAGTCAATCGAAGTGTTTTGGGCAAAGGCTGCGCCGACTAAGCGACAGCCTTCGTAGTCGCGGATGTGATCGAAGTACGTATACGCATCCACCAGTTCGTCCGTGCTGAATTCGAGGAAGTGATTGTACATCAGCGATTGAGTTTGATTGATTCATCCATCACGTAGGTAGTAGCCACTACGTAGGCGGCCATGATTGCCACCACCATTAGGCAGTAGCAATTAAGTCCTCCAATCGCATCTGCTCGTCACAGGAGAGCAGGTCGAACTCCGCCGTGCAAGTGACGGTGGAACCGAGGAGTTGAACATCGTTGAAGAGGGCCGAAGCCATTTGCGCTTTCTTGCGCTGTGTGTCTGCTGACATGGTTAAAGATTTTGAAGGTTGACTGAATTGACAACGCCACAAAGATATGGCTTATTGTCGATGATTCCAAATTTATTTTTTTACCCTTTAGGGTAGATTCCGATTCCTTGAACGAAATCGTCGATGATGTAGAGTGCATCCCACGCACTACCGTCAGCGTCCCAGCTCACAGCTATGTGTGATTCACACGCTGGCTCGAACACATGGTCCGAGCTCATGCACTCCGCGAGGTAGCACACCTCGTCATTGTCCAACATCGATGCCGCCCACTCGCAGGCAGCATGCTCGGACACGAAGTTCCGCTTACAGCGAAACTCTCCACGTCCTTCCCCGAAGGGGAAGACAAAAGCAAAAATTGGTTGACTCATAAAATCGTAGATTTTAAAGGTTAGAAAAACAGATTAATTGATTGACTTTCAGTCAATTTCACGGGCGAAGTGGTGGTGGTGAAAGACCGAATCCCACCAATCCCACTCGACCGCCCAGTATCCTCCTACGTGCTTACGATCGAGCGCACTCTGGCCCTCGTATGCAAGCTGGAAGTAGATGAGGTCGTCATCGGACTCGACCATAAAGTCCTCCACCCACTTGGTGGCCGCGTCTATGCTCTCGAAAGAGCGCATGACTCCCCCTTCAGGGAGTTGAAAAAAGTATGCTTTCATAAAATCATAGATTTTAAAGGTTAAACTAAAACTTCGTTTTAAACTGCGGGAGCAAAGGATGGCTCCAACATCGGATTTCCAGAGGAAATCAGCGCCTCTGCCTCCAAGCGCTCTCGCTCCAAGCGAGCAGAGCGGAGTCGAGCCATTGCCTCCTCTGGCGACTCTCCTGGAAGGAGAGTCAGCTTCATTTGTTCTTTCTTTCGAACCTTCGGTTCGACGACCTGAACCTCTTTACGAGGTTCAAAAGGTTGAGCCTCGCCACCGTCAACTGCGTTGACGACTTTGGTTTTCTGAACCTTGCCAACTTTGTTGGCAGTGTTCTGCTTTGCTTGGTCTTGTTCAAGACCATCAGCAGACGACCTCTTAGGTCGTCGAACAGTCTTCTTGTTCTTCTTCGAAGAACGAGCAGCAGCCCTCTCCTCAGAGAGGAGAGCATGAAGCTCCTTGTTCAGAACGGAACGTTCTGACCTCTTCAGCTTCTTACCAGAGGTAAGAACAGCCTCAATCTCAGCCTTACGGCTGGACTTCGACTTCGACTTCGAAGCCTTTGGCTTCGCCTTAGAAGCCTTCGGCTTCTTCTTAGACTTCGAAGCCTTCGGCTTCGGTTGCTCCTTCGGAGCATCGACTTCGGCGACAAATTCACAAACCAAGGCTAAAGCCTTGAATGCCTCCACCTTCTTTGAAGGTGTTGGGTTGAACATCAGGCTGTTTACAGCCTTTTTAGCTGCCTTCAGCAGCTCAGAGTGGGAAATGGTTTTTGCCATAACTGTTAGATATTAAGATTAGAAGAAGAATTCACAGAATTCATTCTTCTTCTAATCTATATCTACTTTCTCCAACTCCTGCGGTCAGCTTGCTGACTCATGTGGTTGGTAGCCAAACATATGGTGTTAACTTGTTAACACTCAGCGCGTTTGGAGAGTTTGGTTGAAGGCATCAATGAACCTTCATAAATGAAGGTTATATACTAAACCATAGGTTTAGAGGGGGGTTTGTCCCAAGCTGATTCTGAGCGCTTTAAGCTACGCTTACTGTCAATCAACTCCAACCAATCAGCCTTAACTGTTTAACACTCAGCTACTTAGCTGAGGGTTATTAGCTGAAAGTCTAAGCAAAACCCCCAGTGCATTATACCCACGGGGTTTAGGGCTTCTGTTTTGGGGCGTAGCCCCAACTGACTCATGATACATATAATCCCCACGATCTGTATTACGCACCATTTTCTAAGGTTCGCTGTCGATATTAGTTTTCCACGGTTTGCTCACCTAAACGTTTTAAGATGCTGTTGATCAATGCTTTGGAGATGCTACTTAAAGCGATTTTGAATACTTGACTTTCCAAAAAAAAAGCTGTAACTTCGCCAAGCATTGTTAGCGATGAAACTTCGAAGCTGTTTTTACTACGAAGCGATCTAGGGAGAGTGCGTATGTACGCACAAAACGACACTACGAAGCGTTAATCAAACATATGAAGCTGTGAAGGCGCAAAAACTGTGTTTGTATATTTGCTTGTAAAAGGATCTAGTAGAGATGAGTAGGTTTAAATATAGAGCTGGTAACGAAGAAGACCGTCAGGCGGCTATGGAGCTGGCGGGTGGCGACCTCGACGGTGCTGACTTCAGAGAAACCAAGAGGGAACTAAATAAACAGCGTAGAAGAAACCGTCGTGCTGAACGCAAAGCCAGAAGGAAAGGTGGTGACGCTGAGGACTATGGGTTTGAGGCGTTCACTGAACAGGAGCAAGATGCTGCTGACTACTTCAAGGATCTTAAGAAAGGTAGAAACAAGCGCATAGCCATTGCTGCTGGAGCTGTTGCAGCCACAGCATTGACGGCAGGGTTGGCTACTGGCGCTATTGGAGCGGGCGGTGCTGCTGCTGGTGCAGGTGCAGCCGCTAGTGGGGCCGCTGGTGCGGGTGCTGCTGCTGGGGCTGGAGCGGGCGCCGCAGGCGCAGCTGGAGCAACTGCCGCTGGAACGGGCGTTGTTGAAGGTGTTAAACTTGGGACAAAGCTGTTGAATGCTGGCAAAAAGGCTAAGAATGTTATTGATACAGTGAAGCCAGTTGTTGATGCTGGCCGTATGGTTGCTGAGTCTTTGCAGTCACAAGGAATAGAAACACCTCAAGTCCCTCCAACAGACTATTCTCAGATCCAGTTCACACCTCAGACCTACCAACAGTATGGTATGAATATGGGGTTTGGTAATTCACAGTTGCCTAATCCCGCTGGACCCACCCTGCAACAGGGTGCTGCCAATACTCAGAACTACTTCAACCAGTCCTTCTACTCCCCATACAGCATCAATAACTAAAATTATAAATAACTATATTTGCATTATGAAATACAAGTATCGAAAAGGAGCAGCCATCAAACCCAAGTTGAATTTGGGCGAAATGCTGAAAGAATATATGGACGGGGGAATGATGGATTACCCTGGAGGTGGGTTAATGCCCAAGCGTTATGATGATGGTGGACCTCTGGGAGAGAATGGAGATGAGGATTCAGATTTTGAACCGTTTGTCTTAAACAACAAGACGGCAAACGACCCAGAGTTCCAGCGTTACTTGGAGTCTACTAATCAAAGGGTATATAAAGAGGCTACACCTAAGGGGAAGTATAAGCCACTTGAACCTGGACAGAAAATGAGCTTCTCCGACTTTACGGACATGCTTAGATCAGACGAATACAGAGGAGAAGCAATTGCCGTGAATCCAGAGCTGTTTGATATGGAAGCTGTTCGAAACAGCCCAGGCTCATTTGGTCAAAGAGCCCCAAAATATGAGCAGGTGTTTGGAAGCATGGGCGCAAACAAAAAGTATGAAGACTTTCCAACGTATCAGGAGATAGCAGAAGGTGAGATGGAAGCATATCAGCACAACAGGGAAGTTGAGCGCAAGTACAATGAGTACAGGCAAAAGCAACAAACTCCAAGAAGACCAAAAGGCTACATAAGAATTAGACAAGAGGTTGAAGGTCAACCAGGGGTTTACGAAACTATTAGTGTTCCTCGGTACGACTGACACAAACAGCACAAAATAAAAAAAGGCCCTCACGGGCCTTTTCTTTTGTTCTGGTTTTTCGTCAATCCTCAGCAATAATATTTAGGAAGTCGAATCCTACGTATTCAAATACATTTGAGTAAATAGTATTGTCTAATTCCACTGAGCCTCTAAATTCAGCCGCTCTATCTACGTAGCGATCATTAACAATAATGATTGTTCTTTCGCTTACTGGAATTCCATTCTGAGTGCAAAACACTGCGTATGCACCAGCTTCGTCCCATGTGTGCATAGCATTATCAGAATCGTATGTAGCTACAGGAGTAAAATCAAACTCGCTGTAGTTTACACGACCAAACAAGCTAGGGTTGTTGTCCAAGCATCCACCGTGCATTTGAAATACACGGATACTGTCTGCTTCTACTACTGAAGCGAATGACTCAACCAAGCTTCTTGTAAGTGATTGAGAATAGCCCGTTACTGTCAGCAGGGCAAATGCTGCGATTAAGATTGAATTTTTCATAGCAAATAACTGATTTAAATTGTTTCGTAACTTCGGTTTGCTGATCTCAATGTAGGGAGAAATATCATTCAATCCAAATTTTTTTGTCTAACTTCGCTTATTCAATCATAGATTGAAAAAATATTATCACAACCCTAGGATTAAGAAAATTGATCCTTCCTGGATTGCCAATCGAAATGCAGTTAAGCAAAAACCTATCACTGAAAGAGGTCGTGAAATCAAACACGGCCAGCCGCCTTGGGATCGATAACACACCCGAAGACTGGGAGATCAAAAACCTCACGGCCATAGCAGAGAAAGTATTCCAACCTATCCGTGATCACTTCGGTGTACCCATCGCCGTAAGTTCTGGATATAGAGGCAAGCAGCTGAACAAAGCCATCGGGGGCAGCAAGTACTCTCAGCACATGGTGGGGGAGGCGCTCGACCTGGATGCCGACGTGTACGGAAGAATCACAAACGCAGATATCTTCAACTTTGTAAAAGACAACTTGATCTGGGACCAGATGATCTGGGAGTTCGGGGACGACGAGGAACCCAACTGGGTACACATCTCGTACAAGTCTGTGGGGCGCAACCGTAAACAGATTAAGCGAGCCCGCAGAGATGAAAAAAATAAAGTTTATTACACAGTAGAAAATGCCTAAACAAGTATTTAACTACGCTCCTGGAGACACTAAGAAGAAGCGCCCAGGGGTACACGCTAAGACCAGAACTTCTAGCAACAAGCGTAGCAAAAACTACAGGAAGAAGTATCGCGGACAAGGAAAATAGATTTGTCTATATTCGCGCTCCTAAATTTTTTATCATGCGCGAAAAAGAAGAAGACTTCAACGTAGATTTCCTAGATCCAGAAAGAGTTAAAGCGACCGAAGAAAAGGTCAAGAGCGGTAAGATCGTGTGTGATATCCACGCACCAGAAGGGTGCGAGAACTGTAGTGGCTAAAGTGAGTTATAGAAACGTTGCACCGCTAGCCTACCTTTCTGCGACACCGCGTACCGAACTCTATAATTCATTTTTGTCTCGTCCCGAAACAGATGATCCTCTATGGTCTGAGACGGCGTGAGCTTATCGAAATGTTTATATAGATACCCAGCAATCACCAGCGGGTATATCATCCTGTCAGCCAGGTTTTTTCGATTCATGCCATACTCAGACGCTACGTAGTCAATCGTGAAAAACTCTAAGTCGTACAGGAAGAGCAATAGGTGCAGGTACGACTTGGTGAGGTCTGGGTTGCTTTCTAGGAATTCGTTAGTAGCAGAGCGCAGGTTCTTCAGGTGGTTGTGCTTCACATATCGCTCTGGCAACCTCGACACTTCTCTAAATAGTCTAGATCTTTTTACTGTGGACTTGGGCATTTAAATTGTGTCGTATCTTTGATGTAAACAAATTTACATCATGAGTCCCAAAGACACCCTCTTCTTCGCCGAAATGTACTCGCTCGTCAAGAAGATGGAGGAGACTATCGACGAGTTCGAAATGAAAGATCGAGTTCTCGCATCGATAATCGTAGGTGTCCTCGACCTTGAGGCAATAGAATACGGAGACGAGGAAGCTGAAATGAAAACCATGTACAGCTTCAATCTCCAGAGCCGAGCCGAGCTAGAATCGGTAAAGCAGGTTATGGATAATGCCTATCAAGACGATGATGACATCGACCTGGATAACCTCCTGGGTGATTTGGGCATATCCTTAAACTAATGGAAGGACTTATTAGAAAAATTGTCATTGGCAAAGAGCCAAAAGACGGCATGGCTTATTACATCGGCATGCGAGCAGGAAGAGGTGAAGTGTCCGCTATACTAGAAGACGACCACCATCTTCATAAGTTTGGAAAGAAAAGGTATCTTATCTATATTGAAAACGAAGAAGGAACACTCCTTTGGAAGGCGGTAGACGAAATGCCTTGCATGCTTGAATACGATTTAAATTTTTAATTAATGAAAACGTTTAATTTGTTTGTCGTCGAACTAGACAAGACGATAAACGACACCATCACAACGTCTGGTGGTTTAGAGTTGTACATAGACAATAGATTCAATGAGTTTGAAAACAGAGTTACAGAAGGCCCAGTCGTGGCTGTCCCGTTCAAGTACGAAACTGGTGTCAAGCCTGGCGACACGCTTTACTTCCATCACCTCGTGGTTATCAACGAAGGCCAGCCACTTACTGGTGATGATAATCACTACCTTGTCAGGTACGATCAAGACCACGCTGTCAATAATCAAGCTATTGCTTTTAAAGACAGCGACACTGACGCTATCGTTCCTCTTGCGGGTTGGAGCCTTCTTGAACCCTTCGAAGAAGAGGAAGTTCAAGAATCGGAGATTATCGAGGTTGTCAAACTTAAGCAGAAACCAACAACAAGAGGTAGAGTCGCATTTACGTCTCCTGGGGTTGAAGAGATAGGTCTTGAGGTCGGCGATGTAGTTGGGTTCAAAAAGAACATGGATTACCGCATCAAGATAGACGGCAAGGAGTACTACCGTACACGTATCGAAGATTTACTTTACAAAGAGCTCTGACATGTGGAGTAAAGAAGAAACCTGGGAGCTCCTAGAGGAAGAGGAGTGTTTGGTCGCTGATGGGTTCAACGAGGCCGTTATAGGAATCGTTTATGGGGTTCAGCCCAGAGCCGTTTATAGCGTAAAAAAAATTGTTGACATCCTTATGGAGGATATGAGTTACGAAGATGCTGTTGAGTATTTCGAATACAATGTCGCTGGTTCATACCTAGGGGAGAAGACACCCTTGTATGTTTATGATATCCAAGAAGATGTCTAAGTTCACCACGATAAATGCATCTAAGAGGTTGATGGCAAGCATGGAGGTTGCTATCAATAATATGATTGAAGAAGTGAAGAAACCTGTAGACCCAGAGGCTGGTGGGTCTGCAAGAAAAGCAGAATTGCAATCCATTAAACAAACAGCTATTGACTGTAAGGAGTTGCTGATAGAGCGTCAGCGTCTAGAACAAATGGTTAAAGAGCTACAAGACAATGGATCAATCGAAAAAGAAAAAGACTACTCAGGTGGATTCGCAGAAAAATTCTCAAAATAGTCCAAGCGGTTTGATATACTGGGACGACTATGACTTTGATAATCAGGATAATACGGCTGGTTACTTAAACATAAATATATGCACCCGTAGCTCAGCTGGATAGAGCATCTGCCTTCTAAGCAGACGGTCACAGGTTCGAGTCCTGTCGGGTGTACGAATTAAATTAAATGTCCGCGCTTATCGACATAGACGGTTATGAAACTAAAGGGATTAAGATCGACCCTAACGGTACAGAGGGAGAGATCATGGAGCTCCATGGGCTACTCGTTGTACTCCCAAAGAAACCAAAGCGATCGGAGATTCTCTTCCATGAAAAGCCAAAGGCAATGCAGATGTGGCAACGCATTGCTATGCCCGAAGAACTGCAAAGGATTCGCAGTATGGATGAGTGGCTCGAAAGACCTTCCGAGTTTCGAAAGAAGTTTCGTTCTTACATCGAACAAGAGTTTCAGCGTAGGCGCGACGGTGTGTGGTTTTACAATAATGGGGTCCCTACGTATATTACAGGGAGACACTATATGTTTCTACAATGGTCTAAAATTGATATCGGATACCCATCATACCTCGCTTTCCAAAAAGAAATCTTTCTGCACATGGCTGCTTGCGAGGCTGATCCCCGCTGTTTCGGTCAGCTTTATACTAAGTGTCGTCGTTCTGGCTACACTAATATATGCTCTGCTGTGCTTGTGGACGAGGCTAGTCAGGTTAAAGAGAAGCTGCTGGGCATTCAGTCAAAGACTGGTAAAGACGCTCAGGAAAACATCTTCATGAAAAAGGTGGTTTCGATTTTTAGAAGCTACCCTTTCTTTTTCAAACCCATCCAGGACGGTACCACTAACCCCCGCATGGAACTAGCCTTCCGTGAACCCTCAAAGCGTATTACGAAAAACAACAAGACCTCCCACAGGGGAGACGCGCTCAACACCGTCATCAACTGGAAGAACACCACGAATAACGCATATGACGGAGAGAAGTTACACATGCTGTACCTTGATGAGGCGGGAAAGTGGGAGAAGCCTACGGACATACGTGAAGCATGGAGGATTGAGCGAACCTGCTTGATAGTTGGTAAGCGCATAGTTGGCAAGGCCCTCTTAGGTAGTACAGTGAACCCCATGGGTAAGGGGGGAGAGGAATACAAGGGTCTGTGGGAAGACTCAGATCCCAACGAAAGAAACAACAATGGCAGGACCAGATCGGGCTTGTATCGAATATTCATCCCAGCATACGAGGCGCTAGAGGGCTTCTTTGATAAGTATGGAAGCGCAGTCGTAGACAACCCTCCGAACCACATCTCTAACATGACCCGTCGCATAAAGTTTCGTGGTGATATAATAGGTATAGACGGGGAGGTCATAGATCAGGGGAGCAGGTCGTATTTAAAAAACGAGAGAGAGTCATTTAAAGATGACCCCTCCGAGCTCAATGAGATTATCAGGCAGTTTCCGTTTACCGAAGATGAAGCATTCAGAGACAGCATCGACGGTAGCCTGTTTAATATCGGGAAGATCTACCAGCAAATAGAGCACAACGATAGCCTTTATCCCAACCCAGTTGTACAGGGCAACTTTGTGTGGCGCACAAAAGATGAAGAGGTGGTGTTCTCCCCAGATCCAAATGGAAGGTTCCGAGTAGCTTGGCTTCCGCCTGATCACCTCAGAAACAATAAGGCAGACGAGCGCGGCAAGCGAGTTCCGCCTAACGGACACATCGGGGTAGGCGGAGTTGACTCTTATGATCTAGATGCCACGGTAGATGGCAGGGGCTCGAAGGGTGCGCTTCATATGTACAACAAGTTCAACATGGATGTGCCGCCGAATATGTTTGTTGTGGAGTACGCTTCTCGTCCAGACCTAGCTAGCATCTTTTATGAAGATGTTTTGATGTGCGCATTCTTTTATGGTTATCCCCTGCTTATAGAGAACAACAAGTACGGTATCGCAAGATACTTTGAATCAAGAGGTTACGACGGTTACTTAATGGATCGTCCTCAGCATTTGCGTAACCCTAACTCATCTGGGAACGTAAGAACTAAAGGTATCCCCTCAAACTCTCAAGACGTAATTCAGTCTCACGCTCAATCCATCGAGGCTTATATTCACGATCACGTAGGAATTAGAGCGGAGACAGGAGAGATGGGGAACATGCCTTTCAATAGAACGCTAGAAGATTGGATTGCGTATAAGATCGACAAGAGAACTAAGTTTGACTTGACCATTAGCTCTGGTTTAGCCTTACTAGCAGCACAAAAGCAAAAGCAAAAGAAGGTAAAGTCCGACTTTAACGACAAGAAGTTTTTTAGGACATACACCCCCAAAGTCTGGCACTCCTAGTTTTACTATATTTGCATTGAGTTAAAATAACTCCAACATTGCAGATGTATAGTAACACTAAAAAATCTTCTAATTTTCCTGACCCCTTGGCTTCCTCTGAGGAAAAGCAAGGCAGGGAATATGGCCTTAACTACGCCAAGGCTATATACAATCAGTGGGGAAAGATAGATCAACAGAATTCAGCTTACGGGAACAGAAGAAAGACTTTCGAGAAAAACAGAAGGTATGCCAACGGGACACAAGACACCGCTATCTATAGGTCGCTTCTTACTTCTCTGGATCCTAACAATGGCGATGGGAGTATGCTCAACCTGGACTTCACTCCAGTTCCTATCCTTCCTAAATTCGTAAGGATTGTAGTTAACAAAATATTGTCGCTCAACCCATACCCTAATTTAGAAGCTGTTGATCCCCTCTCCTCTTCTGAAAAGGATATGGAGAAAAAGAAAGTTGAGTTTTCTGTAAAGTCCAAGAAAGCCCTACAGGGATTAAAAGAGGGATTGGGTGTTGAGATCAATGGCGATCCTGATTCTATTCCAGACACCCTAGAGGAGGCTGAGATCTTTATGGGGACGAACGTGAAGGCTTCTTCTGAAATAGCTGCCCAGATAGCCACAAACCTTACTCTTACTTGGAATGACTTTAATGAGTCGATCTTGAGAAGGTGCGTCAACGATCTGGCCGTCCTGGGGATAGCCGTAGTGAAAAGAGACAACGATCCTCAGTACGGATTGAAGACCGAATATGTAGACCCTTCAAATTTCATACACAGCTTCACAGAGGATCCAAATTTCGGGGACCTAGTATATGCTGGTCAGGTCAAGCACATTCCCATCCAGGAGCTCAAGAGAATGGCTGGAGATCAGTTTACAGAAGAGCAGTATAAAACCATAGCTCAAAGAGCTCAAAAAAAATATGGGTATGATGCTGGTAAGCTTACCCAGTCCTCTTATGATAAGGTAAATAACGTTTCCAGGTTTGGGTACGATGAGTACATGATTGAAGTCTTGGACTTTGAGTTCATGGGGGTTGATTGTGAATACTACGAATCCAAGGAAAGCAGATACGGGAACGTGGGGTTTTACGCAAAGGGAGAAAGATATAAGGCGCCAACCAACTCTGTATTTAATAGGGAGATTACCAAGCTGGAGACCTCTTCGGTTTATGGCGGGTGCTACATCCTTGGCACTGACTTCTTGTTTAACTATGGGAAGAAAAACAATATGCCTAGGAATATTCACGATATTTCTAGAACAAATCTTTCCTACTCTGTTTGCGCTACCAATCTGCTCGACATGATGCCAAAGTCTATGGTGGACAGCTGCATTGGTTTTGCGGATCAGCTTCAGCTCACTCACCTAAAGATTCAACAGGCTGTCGCTAAGGCCAAACCTGATGGTATCATAATTGACATTGAGGGTCTGGAGAACGTCCAACTAGGAAGGGGAGGAGAGCTACAGCCTCTTGACCTGCACGATATCTATGAGCAGACGGGTGTCTTTTATTATAGAAGTAAGAACCCAGAGGGTGGATTCCAGAACCCACCCATCAGAGAGATCGGTAACAGCATTCGAAACATCAACGAGCTTATTGGTTTGTATAACCACTACCTTCGAATGATCCGTGACGCTACGGGTATCAACGAGGTAATGGATGCTTCAACCCCTAAGTCTGACTCTTTAGTTGGTGTTAGACAGCAAGCCTTGGCTGCGGCCAATAACGCCATATACGATATAACAAACTCTTCTATGGTTTTGTACAAGAAGGTCTGTTCAGACATCGTGAAGTGCGTTCAGGTTATTCACCCAGATTCTGTTCTGTATAAAATTTATGAGAACGCGGTGGGTAAAGAAAACATGAGCGTTCTTAGCTCGTTTAGAAATCTGGCGATGTACAACTTTGGCGTTACGGTCGTCAAAGACATGGAAGAGGCGGAGCGTCAATACCTTGAGCAGAACATTCAGGTTGCCCTTGGTCAAAGAGAGATTGACCTTGAGGACGCTATTGCCGTCAGACAACTAAAAGATTTAGGTCAGGCAGAGCGGCTTTTGATTGTTCGCAGGAAAAAGAGAATGGCTACGAACCAACAAATCGCGCAACAGAACTCAGCGCAACAAGCTCAGGTTCAGCAGCAGTCTGCTCAGGCGGCTTCTCAAGCAAGGCAGCAAGAGTTGCAGATGGAGGCACAGCTCAAAGCCCAGGAGATGCAGCTTAAGGCACAGCTTGAGGCTCAGCTAGAGCAGGTGAAGCACGGCTTCAGGAGAGAGATCGAAATGATCAAAGCCCAGGCCACTCTCGGGTTTAAGGAAACTGACGAAAACTTTAGAGAGAAACTTGAAGTATTAAAAGAAGACAGGAAGGACGAACGAGTGGTAAAGCAGGCTGAAGAGCAAAGCAAGCTTATTTCTCAAAGACAAAACCAAGCCCAAACAGAACTATAATGGCGCAAACAATAAACTTAGATACTTCTCAGAGGGTAGACATTACTTGCAAAAAAGGCGACACCTTTGATTTGTCTTTGACGCTGAAAGATAATTCAGCCACTCCAGCCTCAATAGTCGCTAATAACGACACCTTTAAAATGGAGGTTAGAAGTACTGATGATGGCGGGACGGCATATTCATCATCTGGTGACAGCAATGCTGAGATCATACTGAGCACTTTGGATAATGATTCCGACAGCAAGCACATATCTGTAAAAGACTCTGCTGGAACTACCTTGACAAGCGATGATGCTAAACAAGCACCCACAGATGGTATCGTTAGGTTTTTCGTTACAGCCGCTAATATGGCTTCTGCACCTGCTGGTCTTTACGTTTACGACATTGAGATGACGGATAATAGCTCTGTACCATCTAATAAAGTCACCACTTTAATTTACGGAACGTTTAAAATTAATGAAGACGTAAGTGTATAATGGCAACCAACATTACCATATCGACTGGTGGTACTACGACTGTAGTCAATGTGCCAGAGGTGCAGAACAACATTACTGTATCTAGGAATCAGATAACTTCTGCTGAGAGGGAGAAGATTTCTAATATGGTCACTCTTGACGGTGCTCAGACAATTAGTGGCGCCAAGACATTTACAGCAAATACAAACCTAAACGGATCTCTTACAGTTATAACTGGTTCAGTCCTTTCGACGGGATCAGTTACAGTAAGCAATCAGGACCTTAGTGTTACTGGTTCGGGTGACTTTTCCGTTGGGGGCACATCTACTTTTAGCGGAACCGCTACATACAACGCTGGCTTAATAGCCAACAACCTTAAATTCATAGGGAATGGTACGTCTATTCTTGCCCCAGTAGAATTTGGCGGGTTGATTCCAGACGACCTTGAGATTCGATCAAACGGTAATGTCGTTGTAAAGCTCGACTATGACAATGATGAATCTGGTCAAAAATTTAAAGTCACTGATAACAGCGGGAACGTAAAGTTTAGCGTAGATGAAGGTGGTGATGCCGAGGTCGATGGCTCCTTTTCTGCGGGGTCTGTTTCTGTGGGTGATTATACAGGCTCTCCTGTAACAGATACGGGCTACCTCCTCCCATCAAGTAAGGGTTCTGCCAGACAAGCCTTGATGATGGATGTAAATGGTCACGCCCTGGGCTTTAGGGGCATATCTTTTAGTGACATAAACGTATCAAATACCCCTCCTCCAGCTGGATCTCCACCTCCAGGTCAGATTTACGCTGAGTATTTGCTAAACTCGAATGGGAGCGAAGCAACTGGAGTAAATCACGGAGGGACAAACCTTAGTGTAAACTCCGCCACCATGCCAAACAGCGTAAAGCTGTATGTCAACGGAGACGCTAGGGTTAACGGGGCTATTCAAGTGGGGGATACATCTGGCGTTACTTACGCCTTCCCCACCACCGACGGTACAGCCAATCAGCTTCTCGCTACTAACGGTTCAGGTGCTGTCACCTTCGTTACTCCCAGCGTAACAAACCTATCTGACGTTACTAGTGCAGGATCAGGTGCTATAATCACGTCTGCTGAACGCACGAAGCTTACGGGCATCGAGACAAGCGCTGATGTTACTGACACGGCTAATGTTACTGCGGCTGGGGCGTTGATGGATTCAGAGGTGACCAACCTAGCGCAAGTCAAAGCATTTGATTCGTCTGACTACGCAACAGCTGCGCAAGGTAGTACGGCGGACAGTGCCTTGCAAAACATTAGTGAGGACACATCCCCACAGCTTGGTGGTAACCTTGATGTTAACGGCAACAAGATCGTTAGCACTTCCAACGCTGACATTGATATCGAGCCAAACGGAACTGGAGACGTACTTCTCGGAAACTTCAAGTTTGATGCTGACCAGGCGGTAGGTAGCGGCCAGGACGATTATGTTCTTACTTACGACAATAGCACTGGTAAGATTAGCCTTGAGGCTTCGGCGGGAGGTGGAGGTAGCTCCCCTTGGACAACCTCTGGTAACAACATCTACTACAACACTGGCAATGTAGGTATCGGTACTGCTTCACCTTCTCAGGCTTTACACGTAAGCGGTACAGATAAGCATATCTATATCGAGGATGGCAACCTGAAGCTAGACAGGAATAACGAAGGTAGAATTGAGTTTGGTATCGCTGGTCAGATGTACGGGGCAAGCAACGGAAACACTGTATACCTTCAGAAAAGCGGAAACGACAATCGTATTGATTTTAATACTCAAACGGGCGGATTAACAGCTAGAAACACATCTACTGGTAAGTATTTCACTATCGAGTCTGAGTTGTTTACTGTAAACAATCAGGGTGCATTTAAATACGTACAGCACAGTGGGGCTAACAACAACAGCGGTAAAGTATTAGAATTTACCAACGGCAGTGCATCAGTTAACAGAGGTATCGTGAAAGTCAACGGAGACCTCAAGGTTAACGACTACACGACGGGGAGTGCGGTTCAAAGAATCAAGCTTGGAAACGACGGGTTGGTTGACATCAACGACGGTAGCAATAACGTCCTTATCTCTACAGGAAACAGCACAATTACCGCCTCTAGTACAGTAGCTGTCGGATACCAAGCTTTGACAGCACTGACTACTGGTGCGGGCAACACAGCAGTTGGGTATCAGGCTGGTGATGCCATAACCACAGCGGGTTATAACACTATTGTTGGATACAGCGCAGATGTAGGAACGTCTAACAGTAGTACCGTTATGGGTTATCAGGCTTCTGGTGCTGGAAGCGGAGTCGTCGCTATTGGCTATCAAGCACAAGGAGGTACAGTAACTAACGGTTTCCAAAACACTGGTGTAGGTTATCAGGCAAACTACAATGGCGCTTCAGAAAAAAATGTTTCGATTGGAACTAAAGCAGGTTACAGCGGAGCCGTTAGATCTGTATCTGTTGGTCATAGCGCTGGTTATAGCGGAGCGGATTACGGTGTCTTCATAGGTTTTGAAGCAGGATACAATGAAACAGGATCTAACAAACTCTACATAGAGAACAGCAACTCCGCCACCCCACTTATCTACGGGGAGTTCGATAACGACCTTGTAAGAATAAATGGTGATCTAGAGGTTAAGAACGCTTCAAGCGGCGGCGCCATTAAGTTGATGTGTGAACAAGGAACGCACGGTATAACTATTCAGTCGCCACCTCACTCTAGCGGAGCGACCTACACTCTTACTCTTCCTGACGATGATGGTAATGCTAATCAGGTTTTAAAAACTGACGGTAGCGGAAACTTAGACTGGGTAGATCAAAGCGGCGGAGTAACGAGCGTAACGGCAGGGGTAGGCTTAAATGGCGGTACAATTACTTCCACTGGCACAATCGACTTGGCTAACACGGCAGTTACAGCAGGAAGCTATACTAATGCTGACATAACAGTCGATGCGCAAGGCCGTATTACGGCAGCAGCAAATGGCACGGGCGGTGGCGGAGGGGGAGGTATATCAAATGTGGTTGAAGACACTACTCCACAGCTCGGCGGTGATTTAGACACAAACACAAAGAACATCGTCTTTGCAAAAACGTCAGCGACTGACCACAGCAGTAACGGCGACATCGTAAAAATCGGTTCAGGATCTACCACACAAGGGGAGCTTTGTTATTATACGTCAAGTGGAACCTGGGTTGCAGCAGATGCAGACGCTGCGGGGACAGCTGGTGGAGTGCTGTTAGCTATCGCTTTGGGTACTGATCCTGACGTAGACGGCATGTTGCTGCGCGGAATGTATACGCTTGATCATGATCCAGGTACGATTGGGGATGAGCTATATGTATCTACCACGGCTGGAGATATTACGGGAACTGCACCTTCTGGAACTGGAGATATCGTTCGTGTTATAGGCTATTGCCTTGACAGCGCCAACGGACAAATTTGGTTTAATCCTTCTAATGACTTTATTGTTCTTGCATAAACATGCCAAACATAGCATCACATAACGGAATAGACGTGGGTAACATAGCATCAATAAACGGACAAGATATTGCAGCTTCTGGTGGGGCTTTTAATCCTGTGGCTGGAACAGGTACATATACAGAGACTGTCCCTACCTCTGGATTGATACAGATGGGAGGGGCATACAGGCAAGTCTACAACGAAGCAGCCGCCAGCGGAAAGAAAAGCGGAGGCGACCATGTTACTGGGTTTGTCATGGGGGCAGATATAGTTAGAAACTACTCTTCAGACGTCAATGGTATCCACGCTAGAGCTGCTACGCCATTTACCCCAACCGTATCAAAACTGGCGGCTTCAAACTATTCAATTCATATCATAGATACAGATGGAAAGATGTGGATTGCGGCTTCAGGAACCAGTCTATGGGGCGGCTCAGGGAGTCCCACGCGGAGGACCTTCACTCAGCTTACGGGGGTTGGCGACTCTGATACGGGGTGGACAGACATATCCGCCTGTGCTTCTACTGCACTAGCTATAAACTCTGGAAAGCTTTATGCTATCGGCAACAATAGTTACGGAAAGTTCGGCAATGGTTCAACTAGTTCGTCTTACAATAATTGGACTCAAATAGGAACAGATAGCGACTGGGTTAGCGTATCTCTCGGCAACAATCATGCTGCTGCTATTAAGGGGTCAAGCAACGTGCTTTACACTACTGGTCGAAACGCCGATGGAATGACTGGTCATAACACGCAGTCAGGAAACACAACTACGTGGACTGCTGTAGATGCTACAAACCTTGTTAATGCTACAAACAATAATTTTTCTTTTGTCGATGCAGGTTATCACCACACAACTGGGATTCAAAGCGGCAGGGCCTTTGGTTGCGGAAGATGTGACAGCAACGAACAATTAGGTCAAAACTTAAACTCTGATCAAAACATCATGGTTCAAACTGGTTCTGTTGGCGGCACCCTTCAGACCGACTGGACTAAGTTTTACGCTAACTACTACTCTTCACACTTGATTAACTCTAGTGGTCATTTTTACCACCAGGGTGATGGGATATATTACCTGAGTGGAGACGGAACTCAGGATGATCATAAGGCTGGAGACGCTGTAAGAACGAGTACCTGGACTGATGCTGAAGACATCTACTATGCACGAGGTACATACATAGTCAAGTATCTTATCATAAAAAGATCTGGCAAGCTCTATTACGTTGGGTATACAAGAGAGGGAAATATACCACCTAATAGTACCAGCGGGACATATATAACAAGCCCAACTTTACTTATAGACTCTCAGATAAACGGACAAGCTGCCATTATAAGACCAGATTCAAACAACGCCGAATCGTTAATCGCTCAATATCAATAAAAATGGCTACATATACCGTAAATATTACTTCTGAGTCTGATTTAGAGGAAAGCTGGAATGACGATAATTGTCCAAACTTTTCTTTTGGGTTCAACGAATCTTCGTTAGACGAGTGCATTAAAATTAACGAAACAACCTGGCGAGCTACTTATGAAAGTATGGAGTTGTCTTCTCCAAAAACATACACCTACTTGGATATGGTAAATGGAGGAGAAATTACTTACACGCTTGCGGCGGGAGAGTACGGTATTAAACCGTAATCATTATATTTGCACTAAACTTTTTAATCATGGCATTTGCATTTGAATCTAAGTCCTGGAGTTTCACAGGCACAAAAGAGTTTGAGGATGGTGGATTCACCCTGCTCAACCCAACAGTTTCTGTTTTATCCTCTACAATCCAGGGCGACAACGTATACATCGCTTTCAAGGCTGTAGAAAACAGCGGGGTTTTTGTTCATCAGTTGAACGTACACTATAACAATTCTGGTGGAGAGACTAATCTCGACACTATCGTGGATGCAGCTGTTGCAGCAGCCTTTCCAGACTTCACGCTCGACTCATAAAATATTCTGATTCGACAGAAGAAGGCCCCTTGTGGGCCTTTTTTTATTTTTATTACCTTTGCTAGATGGCACTGAGTAAAAGCGAAAAAGCAAAGCTTAAGAGGTACGGTCTTTCTGGTTTAAGTAAGCCTAAGAGAACATCAAGCGGCAAGAAGTCGCACATCGTTGCTGTTCGCGTAAACGGCAAGGTCAAGATCATTCGCTTTGGTCAGAGAGGAGCTAGCACAGCTGGCAAACCTAAGAAGGGAGAGAGCGCTCGCATGAAGGCGAAGCGTAAGTCATTCAAGGCCAGACACAGAAAGAATATTGCTAAAGGTCCTAGTAGCGCTGCTTACTGGGCAAATAAGGTTAAGTGGTAATGAATGCTGTCAAGTACAATAAGGGCGGTAAGCTCAAGGTTAGTTCCGCTACGAAGTCTGTTCCAGCACCTGCTGGTTTTCATTGGATGGTGGATCGGGGTAGATACTTCCTTATGAAAGGAGATTACAAACCACATCCTGGCGCTGTTAAAGAAGCCAAGTTCAAACTCGTAAACCATGCCTAATAATAATCCATCTCGGCACGGGGATTTTGATAAAGCGGGCCAGTCTTATTTTGATGGCGATATGTTTGGAACCATTGTTGGTGCCTTGATTTCTAGGGCTAATGAAATGAAGGACAGAGACGCTGTTAGAAAAGCGATCACTGAAGGCTTTCCTGAAACCCCTAAGTCTAGTACGAGGAAGTACCGAAAAGGAGGTAAGTTCAATCCTAAGTACACTCGTGGTAGCTCTAACGTAGCCAAGAGAAAAAAGCTTATGGCTGAAATCGCCGCTATCTACAAGAAGCATAGAGGCACTAAGTCAAAGAGAAAGAAGAAAGGATTCCCACCCGCTGTAGCTGCTCGACTCAAGAGGCTCATGGCACAAAGAGATAAAATATGAAACTCAAAAAGCCAACAGAAGATCAAGTAGGATTAAAGATGCTCCCAGAAGATGTGAGAAACAAGATGGGCTACATGGAAGATGGTGGCGTATTGAAGTACAGGAAAGGGGGTAAAGTCAAGAAGAAGAAAAAGAAGAAGAAGGGTGGAGGAATGGCTGGGTTGTCTGCGGCACAGAAAGAAGTGTACCGTAGAGGCTTGGCTGCATATATGTCTTCTGGTAATAGACCGAAGGTGTCTCAACACGCCTGGGCTATGGCTAGAGTAAAGAGCGCTTTTGGAAAGCGTGAAGCGGCTAAGATTCGTGCCAAGAAGGCCAAGAAGAAATAGTTTATATATTTGCATTCAATTAAATAAAAATGGAAGAAAATACACAACCCGTAGAAGCAGTGGAGCAAGAAGCTCCCGCCTCTGCACCCGAACCGTCATTTAGTTTTGTCTCTGATGAAGAAGTGGCGGCCATGCAACAACCTCAAGCCCCAGCCGCAGAGCAACAGCCTACGGTAGAGGCTACCCCAGAGGTGCAACAAGAAATTACCGAAGAGCCTGTGGCCGTACAACCAGAGGCTCAACGAGAATATGCGCCAGAACAAGTCGAGGGCGCGGTGTTCGAATTCCTTAGCGAAAGGCTTGGGAGAAACATCGCTTCATTTGATGACCTTCAGGCGCAACAGCAGGAGCAAAGAGAGCTAGATGAACGCATCTCTGTAATCGCTGACTTCGTAGAGAAGACAGGTCGCGACCCTCGCGACTGGTTTGTTTATCAGTCTATGAACCCTTCCGAAATGGATGACATGACTGCTATTCAGATTCAGATGAGTACAGATTACCCTAACCTTTCTTCACAGGAGGTTAGCATGCTGGTTTCTAGTAAGTACAAAACTGATCCCGATCTGCACTCAGAAGAGGAGGTTCAGCTTTCGCGACTGCAAATGAAGATCGACGCAGAGAATGCTCGAAAGGGAATTGATGAAATGCGATTGCAGTATCAATCCCCCTTGCAGGAGCAATCAGAGCAGGAATCTTTAATTGATGACAGCTGGATTTCAAACATGCGAAACGATTTGGCCGCAATGGAGGGCATCGAGTTCGATCTCGGAAACGGGAACAACTTTACGTTTGGCATGGATGCAAACTACAAGAATCAATTAGCTGAGAAAAATACTCGCCTTGACGAGTTCTTTGACCCTTACGTGCGTGAGGATGGTAGTTGGGATTACGATATGCTGAATATGCACAGAGCCGTTATTGACAACGTAGACAAAATCGTTCAGTCTGTTTACAGACAGGGCATGGCGGATGCGCAGAGATCGGTAGTGCAGAACGCAGCTAATGCGACCCCCACTTCTCCTAATCAAGGAAGCGCACCAAGTGGACCTGACCCGCTTGTTCAGCAACTAAAAGAAGCGCTTGGACAAGGCGGAGGAGGGTTCGGATTTATCTAAACTTTTAAAAAGAAAACATTATGGCTAATTTCCAATTTAGCGGTAGCGCCACTGGCGGTAGTAACGTTGCCGATCCAGCAGCAGCAGCTGCAACGCTGAATGCAACGCCACAGAACTACACTTCTTTGGCTACTTTGTTAGATCCCACGAAGCCCGACGTGAGAGATCTTTATGTACAAACTTATGGTGATCAGGGCATCACTGGCTTCTTGGAGCTCACAGGTGCTAAGAAGAACGCAGGTACCTCTGACAAGGTTGAGTGGTACGAAGAAGGTCGTCTGCACAAGACCGTATCTGGTTTTTATGACGCATCTGCGGATACCATCTTCCTTGAGGCATCTAACACAGACAACATTGACGTAGCGACTGTCGCTCGCGTTAATGACGTTTTGCTTAGCGAAAACGGCGATCGACTTCTCGTTACCGCTGTCGTGGATGATACTGATGGAACCACAACAACCGTAAGAAACAAGCTCTCAGTTACTGACCTTGGCAAGACTGACACTACTACCGACGTTGCTTCATCTAGTGACTTTACTGGTAAGTTTGCCATCATCGGTAACATGCATGCTCAAGGCACAGAGCAGCCAACTTCTTTCTACCAAACAAGCTTGATTAAGCGCGAGAACCCATACATCATCGTTAAGGAGATGTATGAAGTAAACGGTTCTCAAGCTACTAACATCGGTTGGTTGAACGTGAACGGTCAGTACATGTGGTACCTGAAGAACGAGATGGACGCTCGTAAGCGCTTCATGAACGAAAGAGAGATGATGTTGTTGTACTCTGAGGCAAATAACGGTTCTTCCGTTACTGTAGGTACTGACAGCATTGTTCCTTCTGAGGGTTACTTCGAGGCTGTTGAGAAGAGAGGGATTACCATCGCTGGTGATTTCGCTGCATTCACTAACGATTTCGATAACTTGATTCTTGAGTTGGACAAAGAAGGTGCTCCCAACGAGTACGCTATGTACCTCGACAGAAACAAATCTTTGAAGGTGGATGACATGATCTCTAAAGGCCCAACTGGAGGCAGCATTACTGCTGGTCTTGCTTCTCAATTCGGAGCTTTCAACAACTCTGAAGATTTGGCTGTCAGCCTCGGATTTAAGTCGTTTACTCGTGGTGGATACACTTTCCACAAGCACGACTGGAAGCTGTTGAATGACCCAACATTGGGTGGTATCGGTGGACCTAACGGAGCTATGATTCCAATGACTCAGGTAGCTGACGCCAACACTGGCATCAAGTCTCCTGCCTTGGAGATGAACTACAAGTCTGCTGGCAACTACTCTCGTGAGATGGAGCACTGGGTAGAAGGTGGTGGTGTCCTCGGACACGTAACTAGCGGTAAGGATACTGTTAAGTTTAACTACCGTTCTGAGTGCAACCTCGTAACTCGCGCTGCTAACCAGCACGTATTGTTGCAGGGATAATACATATAGGTAATCGAGAGGGGGAATACGCCCCCTCTCTTTTACTTCTCTTGAATTTCAATTTTATTTTACTATGACTACAAGCACAAAGCGGGCTCCTGGGCGCCCCAAAAAAACCCAGCAAAAGCAGAAGATCCGCAGATCCGAAAAGACGAATAGAGTTAATCAGTTCAAGGCCGTTAGGTCTAAGGCTGTTCTAATGTTGATGCAAAGCGGAGTCACAGTGTTTGATAAAGACTCTGGAAAAGTTAGAGAGATTAGGTACTGTGAAAACGAAAACTCTATATTTAGAGATGAACAATCTGAACACTCTGTAAAGAGCCCGATTGTATTCACCATGGGCAACCTCTTGGTCGGACCAGAGAAGCCAAATCTTTTTGCTTACTTGAGCGCTCACCCAGAGAATAAAGCTAATGGGGGCGGAACCTTTTATCTAGTGGATACTGCCAAGAAGGTTGAGCACGATTTAGACACGGAGTTCTTGGTAAACGACGCGATCAACATGCTCCGAACAAAAGAGTTAGATGAACTTCTCGCAGTCGCTCTAGCTTACGGCATGGACGTAAACCGTCCGACATCTGAGATCAAGCATGATCTCTTGCAAAAAGCCAAGAAGTCTCCTGAGACTTTCATTAATTCGTTTGACAATCCTGTCGTAACCATGAAGTCTAAGATTCGACAGGCCATCTCTTATCAGATCATCAAGGCTGACAATGATGCGGTCAAGTGGTTTGACACTAACAAGGTTATTGTATCGGTCCCTGCGGGCCAAGACCCAGTTGACGTATTCGTGCGTTACTGCATGACAGAGGCTGCTGCTCCTGTCGTTGCTGAAATCGAACGTCAGCTCGGCTGATTCTACATATATACCACTGAGGAAGCCTCCGAAAGGGGGCTTTTTCTTTTTCGTATATTTGCCTTATGGCACAAGGAGCTAGCATACAGACTGTTTACGAGACACTTAGGGACCTTGCGAACAAGGACGCCCAAGGCTTTGTAACCGACGCTGAGTTCAATCGCTTTGCGATTATCGCTCAACAGAACATCTTTAACTCTCTTTTCGATGAGCTAAAAGATTCACTGCGGTTATCTCGTGCAGGGTTCAACCCAGGTAGAGACAAGTCTAGAACGAAGAGGATTCAGGAAGATTTATCTTACTTCTCAAAAAAGGGGACAATTACCAAGGGTACAAACGGATTTGACAAACCTGACGACCTGTCCAGAATAATCGGTATTTACACTGCTGGATCTATACTGCTGGACCAGTCCACTAAGACGCCCGTTGAGGTCTGTTACGACGAAGAAAAAATTGAGAGAATACTGTTGAACAATCTCAGCGCCCCGACAGAAGATTTCCCTATTGCTTTGGTCGCTGATGATATTCAGGTGTTTCCTACCAGCATTAGAAAGATAGAAGTCAGGTATTACAAAATCCCAGAAGGCAGAACGCTTGCTGGTGCTCGAACTACTTCGATGCCTAACTACACTTCTGGTAGCGGCAAGATTGACTTTGAGCTTCCAGATCACTACGTCTCTGACTTGGTTTACGAGATAGGGAAGATGATCGGTCTTAACCTTAGAGACCAACAGGTTGTGGCTTACACGGGCCAAGAGATGCAAACTAGGAAACAAGCAGAGACATTCTAATGGCTAGAAATACAGTACCGCTCAATCAAGTTATAAGCGACTTCATCATCACTCTGGCTGAGGATGATTATGCTGGACATGCTTCTGATACTCAAATCAGAACCCACGCTCTTCGTGGTATTCGAGAGATGGGGTTTGATATGTCCAACGTAATCAAATCACTCAAGATAGAGGTAGACACAAGCAACAATACCATTGAGCTTCCAGACGATTTTGTCGGGTTGAATAAAGTCGGTGTGGTTGGTAGCGACGGAATTGTTTATGTGCTCGGAGAAAACAGAAACATAAATCATTCTAGGGCTTACGCAAACGCAAGCGGAACCAAGGTTGGCAAATCTTCTGATGCGATCGATAGTGACGCCGACGGAGTGTTCGACAGGGTTGATTCTAAGTCCTCTACTGGCGGGTCTCCTGCGTCCTCTGACGATGTAACTCAAGGCTTCAACTCTTATCTGTTTAGGAACTACGTCTACGGTGCTTCTAACGGCTTATACGGCATTGGAGGTGGTCACCTGTATGGAAGCTTTAGGCTCAACCTTGATCAGAACAGAATCGAGCTGGAAAGCAACGACAACATAAGCGAGGTTGTTATCGAGTACGTGGCCGACGAAGCCCGCTCCAAGAACCCCTCCGTCCATGTTTACGCCGAAGAGGCTTTGATGTCTTATGTGTACTACAAGATTATAGAAAGGAAGGCATCAGTGCCCGCCAACGAGAAGGCTCGCGCAAGACAGGAGTACTACAACGAGCGGAGAAAAGCTAACGCACGAATCAAGTCCTTCTCTAAGGATGAGGCGTTGAAGACGATCAGAAAGAACTTTAAGCAATCTCCTAAGTTCTAATGGCTATTGATAAGATAAAACTTAGAGCTCTCGCAAAAGACAAAGATGAGAGGCTCTTTGCTGAAGGCGATATGCTTGACGCGAAGAATATCACCGTATCTACTGAAGGGGAATCTACTAACGGGGTTGTAAAGAATGTATTGGGGACGGTCCCTGGAACAGCTTCAACCACAGACGATCAGATTCCTTCAGAGGACGCAAGAGTTGTTGGTAGTGTTTCAGATGATGCAAATCAGAAGGTTTACTTTTTCGTTTGGTCTACGTCAGCTGCAAACCACGGCATCTATGAGTACGACACCTCGAACAATACATACAAGGCTGTTCTTAAGTCCTCGGTCCTCGCTTTCCCGCAGTACGGGTTTGTAAAAGCAGATTTAATAAACGGTGACTTTCAGAAGAACGAGACCAATCAAACCATCATATACTTTACTGATGGTGTCAATGCGCCCAGAAAGATAAATGCGACCAGGGCCCTGCTTGGAGAATTTGATTCGTACAATGATGTTGACATCAAGCACGCCATTTCTGTGGCTAAGTCGCCCAGTCTGTCAGCTCCTACGGTAGTTCTAAAGACAGATTCTAATAGAACGACTAACAACCTGTATGGTTCTGTGCTACAGTTTGCTGTCCAGTACGTATACAAGGATGGTGAACGATCAGCTCTTTCCCCTCACTCAAAGGTGGTCTTCCCTAGGCATATGAGTATGCAGGGCATTGTGTCGAACGATGCAGACATTGCAGCGTCTTACACTAAAGAAAACCTAGCTGAAATAAATACTGGTTGGACATCAACGCCGTCTTCTTTGTTTGGTTATTCAGAGGAGGTTTCAAAGATTAGGATTCTAGGCAGGAACAAAAACACCAACCCGTTCTTTATCGTCGATGAATTTGATCCCAACTCAAGTCTAGTCAAAAACGGAAGCACCGTGTACGACAAAGACACTGGCGTCTATAAGTTCTTTAATGACGGTTTGTACCTATATGAGAGTAGTGCGGTAACCGACAAGGTTTTTGATGATGTCCCACAAAAGGCTAAGAGTCAAGCGATTACAGGGGATAGGCTAATGTACTCTTCTCCCACTTCTGGGTATCCTAATGACGCAACGAAGGCGACTATATCTGTTACTTACGGCACAACTCCTAGCGTTACTTTCGCTACAGACGTAAGCGCAAACACCCTTTCTCACGCTCAAACCGTGGCGGAGCTGACTAACTCTACTGGAGCCATAAGGATTCCGATTAACGGATTGCCAAGCACCGTTCCAGCAAACACGACCATAGATATAGCTTTTGATTACAAGCCTCATGACTTTGCTCATTGGGGTTTTTATGACGTGGGCGGCGGCGGATTAAGCAACGCAGACAACGCTCTTCAGAAACTTAATTTTACGCTGGGCGGCACAGATACTGATTTGTTCGTTGGTGAGGCCACCAATGGATCCCTCGTATTAGGGGCGATGGGGAGCACTAACCTCAATGTTTTAGTTGGAGCGGGTCAGAATGGTGAAGGTGCTATGTTTCATAATTTAAACCCTAACGGGATTGACTTCAAGCGCTTTAGCATTTCACTTACAACCACAACAGAATTAACTAGAACTCAAGTAGCAACAAAGCTGAAGACGAAAATTGAGGCCGAAGTAGCCAGATATAAGTATTTTCACGCAGGGGACACTATAAACTGGAGGCTCAGGTCATCGGCAGGTGCTGGCGGTGCGGTCACTCACGTTATGTCCAGCAAGGAATTAGAGTTTGACCTTTCGTTTTCGGTTGCTGTAAGCGGTACGGACCAGAATCTTGATCTGTCTCCTCGGTGTTGGGATTGGTCTCTACCGCAAGAAACCCTGTACGACGGCGCCGACAGTGGTTTTGGGGCCAGCAACAAGAAAGTAAAGATAACGACAGCGGCAGCCACCACCACTAATTTGTCTGGTTCTATAAACTCTATAGAAGAGTTCAGTTACTTTACAGGCCAATATGCTCCCAAGACAAATGCTAATGGGTTTCCGCTTACGGGTGTTG
>Ga0209348_1000289_pt1 | contig 28226 bp, 37 predicted proteins | sample ETNvirenome_2_30_FD_184065 | JGI IMG/M metagenome (GOLD analysis project Ga0209348, IMG submission 184065) | Marine viral communities from the Pacific Ocean - ETNP_2_30 (SPAdes) (version 2) | ecosystem: Environmental > Aquatic > Marine > Oceanic | place: Pacific Ocean | collected 2013-06-22
AGAGCCTTATATGGGGTTATACGCTTGGATCGGCAACAAGGCCGGTGTTATACATAACGGAACGCCCTCGCGTTGATTCGCGCTGTAGCATATTGACAATAAAATCTTTCGCGTCGGTTTCAATAAATCCTTTGACGCTCTTCTCGTCGATAGCTGAAACTGAAAAATTAAAATGGAAATTATTCCCACCGCTACCAACAAACCCGCCGCGCATCCGAGAGGCAGGCGTGATGTTTACATGTTCTGGCCCTTGCTCCCCTGCTAAAAATAAAGTCGGCCCGCCGATCATGCCATTGTACCCGTTGGCCGCTTCTGTTAAGTCGAGGCGACGCTCTGCCTCTGCGGTGATTCCCTCTTCAAATGTCCGTGCGCGTTCTGCGGCAGAAATATCGGCGACTTCTTGTGTGATTAATGCCTCGCGGAGTTCGTCTTGAACTTTACGCAACTCTGCGGCGGGCAGATCATCGCCACGCCGCAGTTTGGGTATTAAGTTAAACAATAAAAGTCGGGCCGCTTCTTCGCTTAGTCCAAAATCAACTAATTGTTCGCCTAATTTACTAACACCTAAAAGATTTTTAACTTCCCCTTTGCGATTGTAAATCCCCTCCAAAGCCCCTTGAAACCCGCCTGTTTCGGCCAGTGCGCCGCTTGCCGCTTCAAACCCCTGTAGTATTGCCCCAAACGCGCCCGTCGCCCTCTGAGCGGCAGAGGGGCCAGTATTGAATATGAGAGATGAGGCGGCTTGTGCTAACTTGCCGCCAACCACCGCCCCTATCGGGCCGCCAAGAATACCGCCGATCGTTTGGCCCAAACTGGCAAACGAGCTTTCAAAATCTCCCGTACTAATGCCATCGACCATTGCATCTTGTAGAGATTTGCCGATTTCGGCCTTTTTGTCTCCAAAGTTTTGTTTTAGTCTATCGGTTAAGGTATTGCTGACCTCTGTCCCAACAACGTCTATTTTGGGAACAAATCCCTCTTGTACTCCTTCGCCTAATTCCTCGCCAATCTTTTCGCCGTCATCTTTTGCCGACTCCTCTATTTTAGTGACCGATCCGTTGTATTTTTCAACAACCTCTTTCATTCCCTCGTCAACTAAATGGCTTGCGGATTCGGCAGTGACAGCAATCGCGTTCGTTACGCGATTCGTGTCTTTTTCTAACTCCTCGCCCATTTCCGACGCATGACTTTTAATATTCGTCAACGATTGCCGAACGTCGGTTTGTACTTCTGCGTATCTCTCTTTGAATGTTTTCGGAGCGTCAACCGTTAGCGGCTCAAAGTCTATATTGTCAATCGTTAGGCCGATATGTTGACCTAACTCGTTGAATGTGTCGATTATTCCGTTGATTGATCCCGTAAACTTTTCTCCAATAAAGTTTACGCCTTCAATCAATGGCGTTTTTATAAAATCCCAAAACGCGAGAAATGCTTGCTTGAGCGGCGACCAGATTATCTTGCCCAACTCAATAATAATTCCATACATGCCGCCCTGACCAGAAGGGCCGACGGCGAAGTTGCTGACCAAGTTCATCGACGCGGTAAATATGCCGCCGAGGTTGCCTAAAAAGTTTTCTGCGAAGTCGGCGTTGTTGAGGAGTTCGTTTAATACATTGATTGCGGTATTTTTAAAACCGACAATTACGGCGAGCGCGTCAGAAAACATCTGACCGAAACCGCCGACGGATTTGACGAATTCGTTGGTGTTACTTACTGCCGGAAGTAGGAAGTCATTAATTAACGCGCTCGCCATCGGAACAATATTCTCGCCAACAGAAATCGCCATTTCAGACAAAGCTGATTGCAACTGTCGAACCGCACCGTCAAACGATCCGAGCCGAACTTTTGCCATGTCTTCAGCAACGCCGCCCGACTCTTTTATTTTGGTATCTAACGCATTGAATGAGTCGATGCCCTGCGCCCGTAGCGCATTGATTGCCCTCGCCCCCTCCGTGCCGAATATCTCAAACGCCTGTTGCGTTGTGACCGACTTCTCGTCTAACTGTTCTAAAATGTCAACCATCGGGAGAATATTCCCGTTGGTATCCTTGAAGTTTAGACCAAGCCGCTCCGTTTCTTTTGCCGCCTCTTTCGACGGGTTAATCATTGCGCGGAGTGCTGAGTTAAGTGACGTACCGCCGATGCTACCTTGCAGACCCGCGTTAGCAAGTAAACCGAGCGAGGTCGTTACGTCGTCAAACTCAACGCCCGCCGCCGACGCAGTAGGGCCAACCATCTTGAACGCCTCGCCTAACATCCCGACATCGGTATTTGAGTTGCGCGACGTTTGGGCGAGCTTGTCAACTACGCCATCCAATTCGTCGGCGGTCATACCCATACCGCTCATAATGTTCGACGCTATGTCTGCCGCCGCGCCTAACTCCATACCCGCGGCCGACGCGAGACTTAGCGTCGAGGGCAGTGCGTCCATGATGTCGTTGGTATCGAATCCGGCCATACCGAGGAACTGGATACCCTCGGCGGCTTCTTTCGCAGAGAAGGCCGTCGTTGCGCCCATGTCGCGGGCAAGTTCGCTTAATCCCTCCAGAGTTTCGCCGGTCGCGCCCGTAATAGCCGAAACGTCGGCCATCGATTGCTCAAACTCTCTCGCTTGATTAAACGCGCTCGTCAACCCTGCACCGACGGCGGCAATACCTGCCGTTGCCATCCCTGCCAGTGCAACCGTTGACGCTTTTATGCCGGAGAGAAACGACCCCTGCTTGTTTTCGTCAAATGTGTTTGAGGTTTCGTTTTGTATGTCGCGGAGCGGAGCCGAAAACTGGTCATTCAGTTTTATCGCTACCGTCAAATCCTGTCGAACTGCGGGCATTTTGTTCTCTCAAAATGGTTGCGGTTTCGTCTGCGATAACGTCGAAACCATTTTTTACAATGTGCGGCATTTCTATAATATCGGCAAAGTCCATATGCCGCAAATAGCCGCCCTGTTGCACCGAGTGAGATACGTCGTGTATCTCGTATAAGGCGCGACTCAGATCGGTGATGCGTAACGCAGGGCATCCCTTAAAAGCGACCTCGCCAAGTAAGCCGCCTCTGTCCTTGCCCGCAGGGTGCAAGCACCGCGAAGGCTTGCGCCGACCCATACAGGCAACGCACCCTTTATCTACCCCGAAATAGAACCATCTGGCCGCGCCGCGTAGTTTTTTAATTCTTCGCCCGTAAGGTGCGCCGTTTCGCCCAACACTCTAATAATTTCCATAATGAGCGAATCTGTCTGTGACGAGGTGGTCGGGTTCGGAATGTTTAAAAATATTTCTACGGGGTCGGTCTTTTCTTCGCCACCAAAAACAAAATTCTGAAACTTTCGCGTGTGCGTTGCAAACCGCTTAATTAATCGCAATACCTCAATCGGCATCTGCGTAATCGCTTCCCCATATTCGGGGTCGTTAATCCACCGCTTGAGTTGCTCGTCGCGCCATTCGTTGACCGTGTTCTCTGACTCCTCGTAAAGCGTATCAACAGGGCGCAAGCGTTTTATCTCAAGAGATAACTGCTCCGACTCTGGAAGGTCGCGGTTGCTTTTCCATGTCGGCGTATACTTAAACCAAGTTAATCCTAATTCCATGTTTTTCCTCTTTGCGTCAGAGGATAGGGTGCTTTTCTCATCGGTTGAGAGGGGTGACGCAATCCCCACACCCTATCCAAGAGTGCGTCGAAATCAATCAAATACGAGCGTCACCTCATCCTCGCCGCTTGAGCTTGCCAGAGCGACAAAGTTGACACTATAACGGATCATGTCCGCGTCTGGCGAGTCGCGTTGCGTTGGGTCAAGTTCGGTCACGTTGCAGTTGATCTTCATGCGCTTGCCGGTGGTATCGCCGATAGTAAAAAGCAAATCCTTCTGGACGTTGCGACGGAACTCGTTGAAAAGATTCACCTCATCCTTGCGAACCAAAAAGTCGAGCGAGCCGGTGACTTCGCGGTAAGCCGGAACCGTTACGTCTGCCGCCGAACTGCTCCCGTATTCGGTATTGAGTAAGTCAATACCCGTATTGATCGACAGGCTACCGCCTAAATGCGTGATAGATGTCGAGCCGTTATCAAGCGACAGCGTTCCCGCCGTGCCAAACAACGGATCGCCTGCGAGCGTTGGCGATGGCGTAAACGGCTTGACTACATCGTTGTCAGACCAAGAAGACGAGGCAATTGTCAACGTGTTGGTCGAGTAATTGACAGCGGTGACTTGCACGTTGTCGGTGCTTCCAACGCTAATGACCGAAAACGGTGAGAAGAAATCGGCATCGTCAACGACTAACGCGGTTGCGCTACTACCTGCCCCACTCGCCAAACTGTTCCCTGTCTGGATATAGTCCTTGCCGATACCGCTCGCCGTCCATGTAGCATATGAATCGCCCGACCAATTGAAGGTTAAGTTTTGAATGACCGCACCAAAAACGCCTTCCGAAAGGTCGGAAGTTTTGCGGTAGATGCTCGCCGACAACGCGGTCGGGTCTTTTAGCAAGCTATACGTCACCGAAGAACCGCCGCTTACCGTTTCCGTTCCGAGTGCGTGCTTTAAAAACAGACCGATGTCCGGCGCAGTTCCGGCAGAACCCGAAGGCCGCAAGATGCCCGATGCGCTGAATGGTTGCACCGGCGTTCTTGTGATTGTTCGCTCTACGCGGCTTCGCGTGTCGCGTCGGTCGTTAGGCATTTCACGCCCAACAGGTGCGCCCATCGTTATTGACGTAGCGCGAAACGCATCCGTCGCGGCAGGCTTGACCGCTGTTCCATAGCTTGACTCGGCAACGATAAAGCCGACTAAGTCCGAGCCGTACGAAAAATTATCAACTCCCATTTTTTTGTCTCCTGTTTAGGAAGTGTAAACTAACAATTGCATTTCGGCTCGTTGCTGAAAAGTCGAACCATCCGCGCCGATTTCGCTCGCGTCAATACGTTCTAAAAAAACTTGATCCACTGCATCGCTTAGAGTCGATTTATTGATCAACTCTTGCACCGCCCGACAGGTGCGCCATAGTCGGATTGTTATCATCTCCGTACCGGAGTAGGTCGCCGAGGATTGACTCGTTGTGACAATGACCTCGATGCTTATATAATGCAGTTGCCGTTGATCGGGCGAGTTGACCGCCTCGGTCGATGTCGGAACAATTACGAGGTTTACGTTGGCCGGATAATTTTCTTGCGGCGACCGCCAGAAATAGTCAACGCCGTCAAGCGTTATCCCGTCACCATACGAAGTATCCAATGCGGCGAGCTTGGCCGTCATTCCGGCCTGTAAGGTCGTTATGAGCGAGTTAGCCGCGTCTTGTGGGTTTATCGTTCCCGCCATCGGGTCGAACCTTTCATCGCCTTCTCAACGTCTTTTCTCATTTCCTTCGCCCAATCGTTGACGAGTCCTTGATCGACTTTGACAAACGGTCGGGCGGGCATTTTCTTCGTTCCGTACTGGTGAAACTTCGCATATTTAATTCTTGTGCCTATGATTAACTGACGACCGCCTGCCCTATTGAAAACCATCTGACGGCTCGACTCGTTTGTCAGTGAGTCGCGGAGATGGCCGCGTAAAACAAGCAACGGGCGGTTTGGAAAATGGCGATTTTTCCAAGCGGCATATTTTTTATTCAAATTAGGCCAATCGTAGCCGATACTTTTGCCCTTACTTGTAAACGCTTTGTCGATGCGCTCTGTCCAATTTCTTTTTATACGCAACGCCGCGCCGCCGTCAAAGGGACGTTCTCCCCATTCGCGGAGTTCGCCCTCAACGCCCTCTAATTTTTCCAAGCCTGCGACGCGAATTTCAATCATTCGGCTTTTTCTTTAGCCTTTTTTACTGCGGCTTTTTTTGGCGCAGGCTCGCCGGTCAGCGCGTCAATCGCGGCTTGTATGTTGGCCTGTTTTTGGTTCATCTGCTCAACATATCCCGCGCCCTCTGCGGGAACTTTTGCGGTTTCGTCAATCGCCACTTGTATTTTTTCTATACCCTCGGCATCGGGGCGAACGCCTGCCGGTAAGATTGCGCTTGCAATATCGGCGACAGTAGGTTTCGACATTTCTTTAACTCCTTAACAGTGACAGCGAACCGCCTGCTGATTCGCGCTCTATATCTGCGGACGGAATATCATATAGACCGTTCCGAATGTTGTCCATTATTCGGTTTCTCTCGACAATAAGCGGCTCAAGAAGTTCGTCCGTCCCTGTAGCCGATGAGCTATAAGCGGCGCGTTGTGTTCGTATCGCCGACATAGTAGCGTTTAACGTCTTGAGAATATTTGATGCGTCAGAGCAGGCGTTATAAGTGATTTGCGTGTTTGCGTCGGCCTTTAATTCTATAAACGGAACAATCTCGACAACAATCTCGCCGTCAGTGTTGACTATATCATCATCAATAATCATATACCGTTGATTGTCGCCTTGTATTTTTATAAAGTCACCGCGTCGAACCGATCCGACGAGCGTTCCCGTCGATGCCTTCAGCGACAAAATCGTGTCCATCAAGTCGGCGGTTTCTTTCAAAACAATTTGACCGCCGCCCGACTTTGCTAATTGCCCGCCCTGTGGAGCAACCGGCGCGGCATATCCGCGACCGCGCAAAATGCCGTTGATCTCGCTGAAATCTTGCGTGATAAATCCCTCGACCTCGGTGCTTGACGGGTCGCTGTTTGTGTCAATGGTGAACTGCTGAACCATTGCCTGCACATCGGCAAGTTCACAATACCCATCTGTCGATAGATCAATCGCCACTTGTCACCTCAGAAGTTGCCTTGCGCTTTTTGGTTGATCGCTTGGCTTTTGCTTTTGGTTTCGCCTCGTCGAATAATTCCATTGTTGCCTCGTCAAAATCGGAGGCGTTGACGATAGCGAACCCGTCGGCGTGTTTGATTTTTATCGTTTTTATTTCTGGCATATTTACCTAATCGGTTAATGGGGCAAGGGATCGCTCCCCTGCCCCATCGACAAAACTATCCAAGAATACGAACGGCCAACTCTGGACGCAGTAGCGTCGCGCCATAGAGAATATCGTATTCAAACTTCCACTGCTTTTCTTGGCGCGTCACTTCCAAGCGCATCGTCAAGCCTGTTTTCTCGTCCGTGACTTGTCTCATCATTTCCGAGTTCATGCTCGCGTCCATCAACGGGGCCATAGCGAAACCGAAAGCGTTGCGCTGAAAGCCGAGGTTGACAACGTGAGATGCGGCGAAAGTAATCGCGGCGTTGTCAGCAACAGCCGCGTCCAGAGCGGGAGCAAACGTCAAGTTGCCGCCCGCAAAAGAAGAAACAACAAACTGCTGAGAGGAACCGGCGATGGTAAAGATGTCGCCTTCGACGGGGTTGTTGCTACCTGTGTCGATCCCGATGGTCGTATCGCCTGCGGCGGTTGACGCATCGTTGACCAACCAACTCGTCGGCGTTCCGTTGGCGTTGGTGAACGTGGGAATGTTCTGGTCGAGGTTCCAAGACGCGCCGAGCGCATAACCGATGTCACCGGCTATAATTCCCTCGGTCGATCCGCGGTAGGAAGCGTCTTGCAGAGCGCGGTTGTTAAGAGCATTTCCTTCGGCATCTGCGTCCAGAGCAACGGCACGATCTTCCAACGGTGCTTTAAACTCGTTGAGCTTTGCCCGTGCGCCGGTTGTCCAAGCGTTGAGGTTCGACGCGAAAGGCGTTGTGCCTGCCGTGCCTGCCTGCGAGTATACGCCCTTATACAAGCCGAGAATATAGCTGTCCACGTTGTTAGCTAACGAACGGACGGCCTCGTCGCCCTGTAGGGTCTGGAATGCGTCAACGTCGATCTGCGTGATCTGCTGATCGGTGAGAAAGAAACCGGCCTTGTACCACTGGTTGAGAGAAATGGTCTTGCTCGTCAAGGTGGTATCGCCTGCCGCCGCAGAGGTGTTGCTCGTAGAAACTGCGGACGCGCTAATTTCTGCGCCGACGGGGACGGTAATGGTATCGCCACGGTCGCGGGCGACATTGCTATAGGTCGAGTTGACCAAGCGGGGCATGACAGCGTTCTCGCGCAAAACTTCCAAGCCTCGCGCAATCAGCTTATCGACAAGAGGTGTTACTGTATTTGCCATGCGGCAATCTCCTTAAAAAAAAGGTTATGGGTTGATACCCGTTGATATTGCTCTCGGAGCATCGCACCAGATTGCCGCTCGGCGGTAATGCGGTGAATATGTGAACTGCTTGCGCCTATGCTCCTGTTATTATCCGTCTACTATTTCAACTTCGCCTTTAGATACTTCCGACACATATTTGCCGATCTCGGAGCGGCGTATGCGTTTCTTTCCGTTTTGCATGGCGGTTTCGCCGCCGTTAGCACCCGACCCCGTTGACTCTGCGAACAGAAACGAATCCGATGCCCTTAATTCTTCGACCAGATCGGGAATGCCCTGCGGCGTTTTCCCGTCGGAACTCATCACAGGGTTGCCCTGTGCATCTACGCGGACGGCGGTCGTTCCGTCTCGCTTGAGTTGCGGCCTTATTGCCCGAATGATATGCTCAACGGCTCGGTCGTTTCGCGCATGGGATTTAATGGCCGCATCTCTAATTTGGTTCTCAACGATGTGTATGTCAAGTGTCTGCTCTGCTGATTGGTATTGTTGCGACATTTCGTTGATTTTTTGCTCGTAACTTTGGCGCATCGCCTCGGTGCGTTTGTCGAGCAGTTCGTCAATCTTGCCCTCGCTCAAAAGTTCTTTTTCGGTGCGTTGTTGCACCTCCTTCTGCGACTCGGCGAGTTGAGCTTGGAACTCGGCCTGCTTTTTTTTGAGTTCTTCGTTCTCGCGGTATAGGTTGCGGTTGTTGTTTCTGAACTCGTCGATTTTGTCGTTGCTGTCGGTCTGCAAAACGTATTTATCGCCGTCTTGCGTGTAATGCTCTTTGGTGCCCTCTGGCAGATTGTCAAAAGCACCCGCGTCGATGATGCTGTTAAGCGTCGCCATATTTCTCCTTTAATTCTCTTACGGTTAGTGTGCGACCTTGTTGGTCGAGTAAGTCCTTCAACGTTATTTTTCCGTCTTTGTATAACTGCAACCGACCCGCGCCAATAGTCGCTTTCTGTTCGGCCTCGCTCATTGCGGCGAACGTCTTGGCGAACGTCGGAGTCGGGGCAGGCTTGCCGTCGATTGGAAACCGCTCGCCCCGTTGCGCGATGTCCTCGCTCAGTTCGGGGTCGAGGACGGCCTGCAAATCTTCCAACGATTTAAAGATCGGCGCGAGCGTCGTGCGGCAGTTAAAATGCCACGGCGGGGTACCCGGAAAACTTATCGGCGTTCCTCTAAACCCGCGCCCCGTTTGCAAATCCCACGCATACCCGTTCCGCGTCCGGCAGAGTATCGTCGTCCGGTTGTCGAGGACGGCGTTAGCCTGCACCCCGCGAATGACGTTTGCGTTGCGCTGATACGATGCCAAACGCGCCGAGTTTATCACAGTATCGGTTGCCGTTCGTATGAGAGTTTCCGCGCCTGCCTTCGATTTAAAAACCACCCCATCGCGAAACTGCAAAGACCGATTGCCGCGAATAATGCCGAGCATATCGTCAAGCGTTTGGTTGTTCTGTACTGCATAGTTTAGCGCGTCCTTTGTGTTGTCTTTTAGTCCTCGGCGTTGACGCGCCCACCGCTCGGCAACCGTCAAGCCGGTTCTGTCGTTCGGCACAAGGCCGGTTTCTACTATTTCAAGCGCAACCTCAGACGATATTAATTTCGGCGCGATAGGTGCGCGAAACGCCTGCTGTGTGATAGACGCAACCGCCGCCGATTCGGTTGCCGCTAATCCGACAAACGCCTCGACCGATTGCGCGGCCATCGCAACATAAGTGCGGTCGATTGCTCGGTTGACCTGATCCAGAAGTTGCTCAAGCTGTCGGCGACTCCTCGGCTCGGCGGCTTTCAATAAATCGACAATCTCGCCTTGCAGTTCGTTGATCTGAGAAACTACGTCGCGTATTTGCCCGTTCTGGAACGCGATCAAGTCGAGATCGTGTTGCGTCAATAGCTGATCGACGCGCTCGTTTATTGTCGGCATTTAGCCGTTATCCTTCGGCCTGCATTACCGCTTGTATACCTGCCTGTAGGTCGAGCATCTCGCGTTCCTCTTGGGGCGACGTTTCTGGCCGGAGCAACTCGCCGCGATCATACAAGAAAAGCAGGTTGTCAACGGTCATATAACCGGCTTGCACGATCTGCATCAGTTTGACGGCCTCGTCGCCGGTCATCTGCTCGGCAAAGAAATCGTTGTTGAGAATGACCTCGACCCCTTCCGGCGTTGCGCCAATCCAGACGTTGAGCAGAGCGACGGCCTGCGTCAGACCACGGTCAAGCGTTTCGGTGATGCCGCCTAACGTCGCTTGATCACCTGCCGAGCGGATACGCATCGCGGCGGCGGCCTCGGCTTGGTGCTTCTGTTTTTCAAGCAAGCGACCGCCGAGCGCGGCCATTTTCGCCTCATCCTCGGCCAGTGCGTCGCGCATGGCCGTCAACCCTTCGCCCGTAAACTCTAAATAATACGCCTTTGCGTTCGGCTCCTCTGACCACCACGCCGCGCCTGCGCCTATGCGATACCCTTCGTTGGATTTGGGAAAGCCTGCGGCGATGGCCGTCGGTAGGCCAGTATAATGCAGGCCGTGATTGTAGTCACAAGAGAGCCGCCAATGGTGGAGGTTTACGTCAACGAGGTCGAGCAGAGGCGGCTTTTCGATATCCATGCCGACAGTATTCGCGTTGATGCAAACAAACGGAATATATTCAAGCGGCGCACCCGCTACCGTAGGGACGGCCTCGTCAACAAGGACGTACTGCTCGCGCTGAGAGGCCGCGCTCTTGACCTTGACATATACCCGCACGATATAAATGCCGTTCTCAAGCGAAAGAACGCGAAGGCGTTGTTGCTCGGTCTGCTCGTATTCGTCGTTGACATCCTCAACGTTTGCCATCTCCGACAAGACGACCATCGTCACAACCGACCGGCCACCGATGCGCTCGGTGCGCCAATTGATAATATTCTCGGCGACATACGGGACAAGATACGGGCGGTTTTCCTCGCCGCTGTAATCGCATAGCAACCCATACCGCCCGACCGTCAACAGTTCGCGCATCGCCGTCTTTGCCAATCCGTCGAAACTGTCGTCGGTCATCGTTACGTCGCCAAGATACTGGTCTGCCGCACCTCCGGCGATAGACGGCGACCGGCGAAAACAAGCACCGACCATTCCCTGCACCGTGCGAGCGGTCGCGTTAAAAAACAAGCCGCGCCGGATATACGCCATATATTCGTTCGGCGTTTGTGTGTCGAGCGGCGGGACGTAATCGGGGCCGCGATCTATGACGGCGGCCTGCCCTTCGTGTGCGTCGCGGCATTTCTGCCAAAACGGAGACATATCGTCGTAAGATTGTGCGGTCGATTCAACTGGCATCTGTTGCGTTCCTCGTTAGCGTTTACCGCTAAAATAAAAATATATAGTCATTTGCGCCATTTAGTTTACAAGCCGCGCACCCGCGAAACGCCGCCGTCGTTTTTGCCAATCATCAAATCGGTCAACGCCCATACAAGCGCGTCGAGGCGATCCGGCGATTCGCGGGAGTCGTGCGTATACATACAAAGTTGATCCTCTAACGAGGCGAACGTGCCGCAGTGATGAATGCGCCCCTGCTCGTATAAGGCCGCAATCGGTTCAGCGCGTAGAATCTTCCCCCGCGCCGCTCGGACGGCCTTGTAAGACACGTTGCGGTCAACCGTACGAATCGTATGCTCGACCATATCGCCGCCTTGATTAACCTCGGCAACGATGCGGTCGGCGTTATATTTATAATACGCTTTTATCGCTTGTATCGCCCATTCTTGCGGCGTGTATTGCCCGCTGAAATCCTCGACAACATATCCACGGTTGCCAATCATACCGGCGACCAATATGCCGGTTTCGTCGGCATCCTCGCCCGAAGTCACGGCGGGGTCAACGCCGACAACGATGCGCTCAAAGTGCGGCGGCGTTTCGCGTAAACGGTGCGCGTCGATCATCTCCCGCGACCAGAGCGCACCGACTACATCGTCGAGAATCTCGGCGTGTAGCTCTTGCCGTCCGAGGCGCGTCCCTTCGTAGCGTTCGACGATGCGCTTGGCGAACGACTCGGCCAAGTTTTGCAGGTTGTCGTACGTCGAGCCTCGCGTCACCGTGACCAGTTCGTCAGCAACCAATTCCCGCATTATCTGAACGGGCCTCGGCGTGGTCGTAATAACCGCCTGCGGCGATTCGCCCAAGCGCAGGCCGAGGTCGAGGTTGCTCCACGTTTCTTCGGCGTATCGGTATTTCGCCAACTCGTCGAGCCAAGCCGCGTCATGCTGTGGGCCGCGTAACTGATCCGGCTCGTCGCCAGAATAACAAACGCCAATCGCCCCGTTGGGCCAAGTCAATCGCCGCTTTGACGGCTCGTAGAGCGGTCGGTTCCGGCCTGCCGTCGCCAATATACCCGACTCCCCTTCAACCATTACATCGCGCACATCTGCTTTTGTTTCGCCGACGAGCGCGATGCGTTCGCGTCCCTGCCTTATCTGCTCATGCACCCATTCAGCCCCGCATCGCGTCTTGCCGAATCCGCGCCCCGCCATAATAAGCCAGACGCGCCAGTTTCCTTCCGGCGCGATCTGATCGGGACGCGCCCAGAACCGCCAGTCCTCCAGAATCTCAGCGGCCTCGTTTGCCGTTAATTCTTTAAGTATCCTCGCCCGACTCTCGTCGTCGAGCGAGGCGATCAATTGCGCTGTGGAGTTTGTCAACTGCGCCTGTCGTGTCGGTGATTTCGTTTTCTGTTTTTGTTTCCACGCGGTCGGTCTGGTTCAAGCGGTTTTTTCCAAGCCAAATCAACATCGCCGTCTTGCCGCCTACCGCCGCGTCGTATTGGGCGCGACGGATTGAAACGTCGCCCTCTGATAAGCCGCGGTCGTATGCCTCGCGCACCTCTTTTTGCTTTAGCTTGTTTCCAAACGTAGAACGAGCCATGCCAAGAACGTCGGCAATCTCGTCGTAGGTGCAACCAAGCCGCGCCAATGCGCGAACCTGTTCGACATCTATTTTTTTAATTGGTCGCCCTTTTTTGGCCGGTTTTTTATCCATCTTTATTAGCGGTCTATTTAATGCGCGTCCTGTTATCCCATCGGGCGACCTTTGGCCGCATATCCAAGTGAATAAATATATCGTATCGACCGATGCCCATAAAACCAATTTCCTCGGCTTTATCGGCGATTAAGTCCAATGCCTCCGGCAGTATCGGCTCGCCTAAATGCGGCGACTTGACCGACGGCACGATATCCGTCGCAAAGATCATATGCTGAGATTTAGACGCGCCACCTATAGCGTCGTTGTGTTTCGGGGACCGAAAGCCCGAAGTAATCCGAAGCGGAGCCTCCCACCAATCGCGCAATTTTTGCAAATTTTGCATATGTAGCCAGAACCGCGCATCGGGCTTGAACCCCGACAAAACTTCTTCCCAAGAAAAGTTTGGTATATCCTCGCGTAATTGCAATAAATTCCTCCCGTTTACGAAAAATATATATAATCACTCGACGTTCCACAAGTCTTATGTAAACTGTTCCACATGAAACACTCACTCCGTAAGTAGGAAAATATTTCCCTCCTTGTTGGTCGGTGTACGAGTAAACCAAGTAAGAACCAAGTATATTTTTTTTACTTGGTGACTTTAACTTATTTTATTTATAGTAACTTACGGCCCGTGCACAGGTAAACAGGGTAAAAACCGTTGGTTGATTTTTTTTAGAGAAAAAAACGCTTTTCTATACACGGGAGAAAAAAGGCGTTTTACTTGGTGACATTTGCATAAGTCCTATATTCTAAATATACTTAAGGTCACCAAGTATAGTTTTTTTACTTGTACACCAAAAAAAATAAAATAGTATAAGTTATTAAATAAACAATAGGTTAAGTGTCACCAAGTAAAAATGCGTTTACTTGGTGCTTACTTAGTGACCTATGGGTCTATGGTCGGTATTATGTAAACCAAAGAAAGGGTTTATCGTCGCGTATTATGTAAACCAATTAAGGCAAATAAAAACCGCCCGATCAGTAACCGAGGAGAAACTGACCGAGCGGTTTGTGCCGGAGTCCAAGACGGCACCCACCAAAGGAGGTATAAGTATAATTTAAGGCTCTTAAACGGGCGCGTCAACGCCGTCGAAGTGATATCCTATGATAGACTCCGGTCGGCAACCCAACGCGCCACAAAGCCGCCCAACGGTTCGCAGGGTCGGGCTGTAGCGACCCGTCAGCATATTAGAGATTAGGGCCGGATAGGTTCCGGCTCTTTTGGCGAGTTCGCGGTAACTGTCGATCTCGGCCTCAGACATCGCCTCGTTTAATTTTGTTCTGTCAATCATTAGCATATATAGTAATATAGGCAGTGGCGGATAAAAATGCAACGGCTCAAACTATTTTCATCTTTCTTTAAAAAAAGTGTTGACATTAAGAAATCAGGTCTGTATATTCCCTATAGACATTAGCAATAACGCTAATGCAAACGAACCGAGGAAAAAATGGCAACGCCGCAAATCGAAGCAACGATTGAAATCCCAACCATCGAAACTTTCAACGTTGCCGGAAATCACACAAAAGAATACGCCATTGAAATGGCGAAGATCAACAACGAGGAAGACGATTGGACGTACGTCGCCGAGCCGAAAAACGCCGACGATCCCGAAGGAGTTTGGACAATAAAGATTTTTGACGAAGATGATTTTTTCGTAGGCACGATCTAAACCAACCGGCGAGGGGCCGGAACCCCTCGCCATAACCGAGGAGATTTAACAATGCCTAAGTCCGCCGCTCACATGTCGCACAGCGACACCAAAAAGTTTTACCAATTGAAAGATCGCAAAGAAGTAGACGAAATTGAAATTGAAGAAAGCTATTATCACCCTCTCGATGGAACATTTACACCAAGCAGTTTTTTGGTTTGGTTAAATAAAGGGTATTGTTTTGAAGAAAAAGGTTTACACTGCTTCGGAGAGGATACACTTGAAAAGATTGAAGAAAGCCTGTCACTTGTAAAACCATGCGATTGCGAGGATTGCAGGTTGGGGCATTGGGCTCGCCGCTAACCACTAACCGAGGAGAGAAGGAAATGAACACAGCGGAAATGCAGGCTCACATTACAAAAATAGCAAATGAAAACGGCATAAAAATAATTGCTTCAAAAGGAAATCGCGGTTGGGCCTGTAAAGAAAAAAAATATATCGAAATACCGACGGTCAAATCTCCAACGACATACGCATTGGCCTTGCATGAGTTAGGCCATTGCCTCGGCAAACGTCAAAGTGAGACGCGATTGAAGTCGGAGATTGGCGCATGGGAATGGGCAGTTAAAAACGCCTTGCTTTGGAAACCGTCAATGACCAAGAAAATGCGTCGAGGTTTAGATAGCTATGTCAGAAAATACACTCGCGTGAATTACGCAAACGACCCCACACCGGCAGAGCTTCGATTGATTGAGGAACTATGCACAGCGTCGGCTCATCTATGGTAGCCGAACTGGCGAGGGGTTTCGACCCCTCGCCAAACTATTTTTGATTATTATTAAAAAAAGTATTGACAAGGGAAATACAGGCTGTATATTACTTGTAGACGTTAGCAATGACGCTAATGTAAAACGAACCGAGGAAAAAATGGCTTATATGAGTCAAGATAAGAAAAAAGAAATCGCACCGAAGGTAAAAGAAATCTGCAACCGTCACGGCATAAAAGCGACCTTAAGCGTTCTTAATGGCATGACGCTCTGTCTCAATATTAAATCTGGAGAGATTGATTTTTTCGCCGACAGTGATTTAGACCCCGTACAGGAACGCGGATACATACAGGTAAACGAATATCACTATAAAGAATACTACACCGGCAAAGCAAAGGCATTTTTGTCGGAAGTTATTCCCGCGATAAACAACGGCAACCACGACAACAGCGATATTATGACCGATTATTTTGATGTCGGTTGGTATATCAGCGTCAACGTCGGCAAGTTTGACAAGCCTTATATTTTCACCGGCGCGAAGGAAGAAGCCGCACCCGTCGAGCCTACACCACAACCTCAGACAATGCCCTCGACATTCTACGCGCAGGGCATCGGTAACGAACAATAAACGCAACCGGCGAGGGGTTCCGGCCCCTCGCCACAACCGAGGAGAGAAGAAAATGACCGATCCTAATATCACCGAAGAACAAGCCGAAATTTTTGAAGAATTTATTCACAGCCTGCCAACGGAAGAAAAGAAAAAATACACCCGTCTTTATAGGGCCAGAAACAAACGACGTTTTGAGGATTATTTTATTGAATTCTTATCGGAAACAGATACAACAGAAATCCGTCGAAAACTGACGGGTAAAATGTTGCCGAGTTATTCATAACCGAGGACGCTTGACCATGACATTTACCTATACATTCGACGACCGCGACGAGAACGGCCCCGACCTAACGATTGAAATCGGAACCGATGGAGGCTCGCCCGCCTGCCGTTATAACGAATACCCCGCAGACCCTGCCGAATGGTGGATCGGAGAAATTGCCGACGATGACGGCAACAAATACGACGAGGAGTATTTTACGGCTCAAGAGTGGGCCAACATTGAAAACGCCGCAGAATCGGCACTGGAGAGCGCATAATGGCAACCAAAAAAGAAGAACGAGTTCAAAAAGACATTGCCGTCGCTCAGCGTATCGCGGCAATCGGTTGCGCCGTTGCCCTGCGGCAACAGGGCAAGACCGCCGCCGATATACAAAGGGCGACAGGGTTGAGTTATTACCACCAAAGGAAATTATACAACGCGCATAATATCCCCGCGCCGAGCAGATACGGCGCGACTCGTCGCGCTATTCTTGAACTGCTCGACGCGGGCGAAATGAGTCAAAGCGAGATTGCGCGGACGCTCGGCGTATCGCGGCAACTCGTCAGCGAAGTCAAACGAATTGAATTGAAGAAAGAGGTTGACAGCAAGTAGCCGTATATATATCTTTAATAACATCACCACAAACCGAGGAGCTTGACATTGAAAACTTTTATGGACAACGCGAAGGCATTTCTCGCCATCGCTATCGGATACCTAAGCATCGAATGGTTCGCCGAGGTTTTATCTCATGCGATGGGGGCCGGAAGATGAAAACAAAACCCTGTCCCTACTGCGCTGAAAAAATGTATATTTACGCACGCATGGGGAAATGGATTTGCTCCGACCATGCGCGGTGCGGCTACACGCTCGCCGCAACAGAAACCGAGATCGACATTTTTAAAAATTACATGACGCGCCGCAGTGTCGAACTGCAAAAATATTGCGTTAAATGATATTAGGACGTGAAATGATATTAGGGCGAGCGGCGGGGAAAGCGGCAACTGGGGAGTCTGCCGCGAAAACTGCGAGAGCGAGCGCAAAGCGCAACGCCAAGACCGCAGGGGCCGCTCGCCCGACCAACTTCTAACCCGTTCGCGGCAACGAGAGGAGCAGGCCGCGAGAAATAAACCAACCAATCAATCACCGACAACGACCAGAGTGTCAACGTCAAATAAGGAGATAGCAACATGGGATTAGAAAAACTTCTTACCGCAGAAGAAGTTGCTGATTACTTGGGCCTAAAAGTAAGTTCGGTCAATAGAATGCGTTGGTTTAAGGAAGGTCCGGCTTATATAAAGTGGGGCGGGAAAACAAATGGCTGTATTAGGTATAGAGTGTCAGACGTAAATAAATGGTTAGAGGAAAACAAGGTAACAAATCAATCAACTAATCAATCAACTAATCAATCAACCGACAACGACCAAAAGATGGAAAGATTACGCCCGTTGAGGGAAAAATATGGCAACGCTTAACAGCATCATTGACAAGGGTCAACGTCAAATAAGGAGATAGCAACATGGGATTTTTGAATCTGAACAGCGAACGCAAATTTCTACCCCGCCTTGATATGGATTTACGCGCCGGACGGTTTTTTGCCGTCGAGCGCACACAGAACGCCGCCGGAGAATGGGAGTCGGAAAAGATCGAAGTCGAGAAGCCTCGGTTCGTCGCCGACCTCGCCAACTGCGAAATCGGTTGGACAGCATTCATTGAGAAACGCCCCGACTCGGTTATGCATCATTGCGCCGACGGTATGCCGCCGCAACCCACGCCCGAACATAAGGCGGCGTTTGGTTTTAACGTCAAGATGATCGGCGGGGAGTTCGACGGCAGTTTGCGGAAATTCGGCAAACAGGGTTTGACGATAGGCAAGGCATTTGACGATCTGGTCGACGCGTGGCAGGCGTTGCCGGAATCGACCGACCCGACGAAATGCCCTGTCGTAGCTGTCACCGGAACGACTCCGGTCAAGGCCGGTCAATCTACCAACTACGCGCCAAAATGGGGTATCGTTGAGTTTGTCGAACGCCCTGCTGAGTTCGACAATCATATCCCTGCGCGCAGGGACGTCGCCGCAGAAAAGGCCGCAGAGGAGGCGAATCAAGCCACTGTCGCCGCCGACGACGTAGAGTTCCTGTAAACCCCTTAATTGCCCGATGGCCCCTCTCCTCTTGGGGCTGTCGGGCTATATTATTTTGATAAATCAAACGCTTATACTCGACGGTGAACTGCCTGCCTTAAACGAAATAATCGCGGCAAGTAAATCGCACTGGTCGAGATACTCTCGCGTAAAACGAGGCAACACGCAGATCGTTGCACTTGAATGCCGAGCGCAGAAACTCAAGCCAGTTGACGCGCCCGTTGAGGTTACTTTCCGGCACTACAGACCGAATAAAAAAAAAGACCCCGACAACGTGGCCGGAGGCGCACAGAAAGCGATTCTTGACGGATTAGTCAAGGCGCGTATTCTCCCCGACGATACAATGCGCTATATTAGTTCGCTCCATCATTACTTCGAAATTGATCGTAAAAAACCGAGGATTGAGGTATCTATCAATGTCACAGATCAAGAGGAAATTTGCGCTTGAATACGCGGCGCGAGGTTGGCAGGTTTTCCCCTGCCATTTTATAACGACGAGAGGAACGTGTAGTTGCGGCGAGGAATGCGGCAACGCCGGAAAACATCCAATGACCTATCGCGGTCTAAACGACGCTACGACCGACGAGCAACAGATAAAGGATTGGTGGAGCCAATCACCCCACGCGAACGTCGGCATCCGCACCGGCGAGGTGTCCGGCATTACAGCGATTGATATTGACCCGCGTCACGACGGCGATGCTACTTGGCGCGAACTGGAGCAGACCGTCGGCCCCATCCCAGACACGCCAACGCAGACGACAGGCGGCAACGGGCAACACATCATCGTCAATTATACGCCGCGCCTCCACTCTCAGAATGATGTCGCGCAGGGTATCGACATAAAAAACAACGGCGGGTATATCCTCGCCGAACCGAGCAATCACGCAAGCGGCGGTAGATACGAGTGGGAGCTTGCCCTTCATTACGATGACTACGCGCCCGTCGATCTGGCCGAGGCTTGGCCCAATGGCCTTGAGAGGCTCGTTGAACTACAGCAGGGCAATCGCCCCCAGTTGACACGCACAACGCGACAGGCGGCAACAGGGGAGCAAATAGACCGCGAAGTCGGGCAGGTGATCGCCGAGGGATCGCGCAACGCTACGTTGACATCTATAGCCGGATCGCTACGCCGTCGCGGTCTTGACGCGGAACAGATCGCCGCGATGCTTCACCAATACAATCAACAGTTTTGTTCGCCCGAACTCGACGCGACCGAAGTTGATCGCATCGCGCAGGGCATGATGCGATACGAACCCGCGCCGCCCATGCCGTCAACCATAGACCCCGACCTCGGCGTGACCGCTGAGTCGGCCTCTACGCCGTCCGGCGGTGGATATAGCGTTGTCGGTCTACCGATGACCGACGGCGGCAACAGAGACCGTCTTGTGGCCCGTTACGGCTCGCAAATATTATACGTTCCAGAGCAGGGTTGGCATCTTTGGGACGGCGTGCGGTGGCGACTCGACACCGAAACCCGCATCCAAGAAATGGCCCTCGACACGGCGCGAACAATACGCGCAGAGGAACGCACCGGCATCGTCGATAAACAGGGCGTTGACATTGCCGAGAAATGGAGTCTGTCGAGCGAGTCGCTCGTCCGCGTAAACGCAATGATAAAACTGGCGCAATCGCACCCGTCAATCGTCTGCGGCGTTTCCGATCTCGACACGCACCCGTTTTTGTATAACGCCGCGAACACTACGGTCGACCTGCTGACGGGCGAAACGCTCGACCCCGACCCGACGCACCGCTTGACCCAACGCTCGCGCATGATCTACAAACCCGACGCGACTTGTCCGCACTGGCGCGAGTTCGTCGGGCAGATATTGCGCGAGGACGAAGCCGTGATACGCCACCTCCAGAAATACCTCGGCCTTTCGTTAACGGGCGATATGACGAGCGAAGCGATGTTCATTCTTTACGGTGAAGGCGCGAACGGTAAAAGTATCCTACTTGAAGTTTTGGCTTATCTGATGGGCGATTATCTAAGCACGGCACCGGCCCATACGTTTCTCAGTTCGTCGCGCAACGAGTCGATACGAAACGACCTCGCCATGTTGCGCGGGGCGCGTCTTGTAACGGTATCGGAGACAAATAAAGGGTCGTCGCTTGACGAGGCCGTAATTAAGCGCACTGTCTCCGGCGACCAAGAGACGGCGAGGTTTCTCCATAAAGAATATTTCTCCTTCCATCCGCAGTATAAAATCCTTCTGGCGACAAACAATAAACCAGAGATCAAAGGCGGCACCCACGGCACATGGCGACGGCTCCATCTCATAGAGTTCGGCGTAAAGTTTGGCTCGGCAGGTCATCCGGCGGCAGGTAAAAAAGACGAGATTATAGCACGGCTCAAGAGCGAGGCGAGCGGTATTCTTAATTGGCTAATTGAAGGTTATCAACTCTACCGCGCCGAGGGATTAGAACAGCCCGACGCGGTGCGGGATTCGACAGCAAGCTACCGCGAAGATCAAGACCCGTTAATAGATTTTTTCGGCACCTGTTGCGAGATCGGCAGTGACTACACTGTGACCACGAGCGACCTGCGCGAAGCATACAACGCGCACACAGGCGAAGATCGGTCTGCGGTCTGGTTCGGTCGCCTTATGTCCGAGCACGGATACAAGCCGGAAAGCGTCGGCGGCAGGGGCAACCGAACCCGCGTATATCGCGGCATCATGTTGAGCGAGGACGGGCAAGCATTGCTCGCTCGTAACGATTTCCAATACTAACCGAAGAGATATAAACGATGGACAACGTATATAAATTTTTGCGTCAACTCGACGCGGCAGGGATTGGTCTTGAATTGGCCGACGGCGATCAACTCAAAATGTCGGGCGGGTCGAATCTAACGCCCGACCAACGCGCCCACATCATAAAAAACAGAGGCGCAATTTTGGCGGCAATCAAAGCGCAACTGGTAGCGATGGGCGAACTCACCAACCGCGTAGAACAAGCGACAACGTGGTCGGCGTTAGAGCAGATCGTCGCAGAGGGTTGCGAGGCGTGGAAAGCGGGCAAACTCCAGACGGCTCACTACGAGCGCGTAACCGTCGCGGCCTGCAACCATGCGCGAGAGATACCTCCCTCGCATTCGATCATCAACAACGCGATAGTTCGCACCGCAGAAGTGAACGCAAAAGTCGTCGAGGTGTTCGACGGGGAGCGCGTCGCATGAATGAGGTCATATATAAATATTGGTCAAGCCGACTTGAGGGGTTAAATTTTGAATGTTGTTTTCGTTGTAATTATAAAACAAAATTTTTACAACGGGCGCACATAAATGCGCGAGTCAGTGGAGGAAATAATAAAGCGGGAAACTTGCATTTATTATGCCGATTATGTCATGTTTCGTCTGAATTATTAGAGGGAGAAAAATATTGGGAATGGTTTAATTCTGACAACGCGCCGATTAAATATTATCGTAAATTATTAAAACTAAACATATCAAACCGCACAGCCGAGGCTATGGCTAAAAAACGTAAGCGAGGAGAGAAGACGGGTGGAGACGTTCCCTTCGGTTATCGCTTATTGGAGGGTGGACGGTTGGCCGTAGACCCCGACGAGCAAGAGGTTCTTTCTCTGATTCGCCAACGACGCGAAAACGGAGAATCCTACCGCAAGATCGGAGCGGAATTACAACGTCGAGGAGTCTTAACCCGTCGTGGAAAACGTGTCTGGAATCCGCAGGTAGTCAAAAACGTATTGATCCAGAAAACAACGCCTAAGAATTGCGTCGCATAACCGCGGGCAGGGGGGGGCGCGGGACGAGTGGCAGAGGCGCGTTTTTGGCCTCTGCTACTTTTTTTCATCTTTTTTTAAAAAAAGTGTTGACATACTTGTGGTATGTGATTATTGTTCTTGTAGACGTTAGCAATAACGCTAACGCAAAACAAACCGAGGAAAGAATGGAAAACGAAACTTTTATAATCAAAACAATTCAAAACGTATCTGCGAGTCCTGCAATGTTTCAGACCAAAGAACTGCAAGCCGAAGCAAAAAAATATCAAGTTGAAATTGAAATGCCTTACGCCGGTATTCATTTGCAAAAGCATATTCAGCCCGAAGATGCACATTTCACGGTCAATGTTGAAAAAATCCGGTTCCGGTTTCTCAAGGACGGGCTGGAAAGCAACTGGTATATTACTCCCGACGGCGAAAAATGGAATGTTCACATGGAGAAAACGCTGAAAAATCTTATTGAACTTTTAAACCAATAACCCAACCGGCGGCGGGGCATCCGGCCTCGCCGCTACCTACTAACCGAGGAGATAAGAAGATGATTAAATCAATGTTTCACAACGAAGACGCAGAGATAACAGCGGCGCATGGTATTACAAATGACACAATGGTCAGTGACAGCGAGACGGTTGTTATTTATCATTCTCAGCGCAACAATAACGAAACCGTCAGCAAGTTGCGGTATTCCGTCGGACGGGTGAAAAAAACCAAATGGTCAAATTGCCGCATTTGGGGCGTATCATCTAAGCACAGAACAATCGAAGCCGCTATTGCCGCCGCGAGGAAACTTGACAAATGAAAAGGGTGTTTTACTCAAACTTAAGAGGGGCCGGACAATTCCGGCCCCTCTTTTTATTTCTTACCTCTCGGTTTTCTTTTTTTCTTGGGCTTCGCTTTTTTCTTCCCGCCCATTTTACCGTATCCGATCCCCTTCGGCATATTGTCCTCCTTTCTTATTCTGCGCGGCGCGGCGTGACTCTATACGTCCAGATTTTATTAACTTTTTTGCGCGTCATATCAGCAAACCACCCACCCATCGGGCGGGGAGCCTTGCCGGTTTCGTGCCACCACCCAGACCCGTCACCGGCAAACTCGTCTTTATACGTCGGCAGTTGTAAGTGATGTTGAGTTTCGGCATACGTCGCGCCGTTTGATTTTATGCGCTCGCGTCGTATCTCCATTGACCAAGCCTCGTGGATATGGCCGGAGCAGATTATATCTGCGTCCGGCAAAAACGTCGCTCGGCGATTCGTCGCAATGACTCCCTTAGTCACCGGCCCGCCGCCCCCCGATCCGTGCGTGTAATATACTTTTTTTGTGTCGTTAATTACTCCGTTTGACTGTTGCACATAACGCAAAAAAACCCAACCCGAATATCCCATGCGCTTAATCGACGAGTCGGTTCGCAGGTTTAGCTCGTTGATCGTTGCGCCGAGCAGATCAAACTCCGTATGCCGCAAAATAGACGTTTCGTGATTGCCCTCTGCCCACCCCGCAATATATGGCGCGTACGGCTCCAGAAACGCCACAGAATCCTCTACAAGCGCATTCAAGTAGTCTGAGCGTTTATACTGCGGCAACAGTGCGCTCTTTGATCCTCGGCGATCTGACGCGCCCTGCATCGAATCGAACCAATCGCCGAGGAACAGGGCGCGACCGTTAGCCGCAACCACCTCGTCGAGATGTTTCTTAATCAACTTACGGTCAGCGTGAGCAGAGTCGAAATGCTGATCTGATGCGAGAAGAATTGGAACCGACCAATCGGCTCCCGTCGGAGTCACAGCAATCGCAACGCATTTGTCGCTCAACCGCTCAACCGTCGGCTCAACAGGTCTGCGCCTGTTAGCTGTCATTTTTAAAAATCTATTAGTGCGCTAACCTCGACGGCGACATCTTTGGCAACGTCTGACGAAAGGCCGAGGCCGGAGAGAGCCGCCGCAATTATTAGCACAACAACGCGCTTGCTTGCCTTTTTGTTTTTTATTTCGTTGAATTTGTTTTTTATAAAATCCACGTTTTACCTCTTTCTGTATCGCCGCACTTTTTTGGCGATTCGTTTCGGTTGCGCCGAGGTTTTGCGCCCTTTCTTTTTATCTGCTCTTTTTTTGCGACTCGTCGCGGCGTACTCAGCAGATGACAACGCCTTAATTGCGGCCTCTGGCAAATAACGCTCGCCGGTTGCCTTGCGTCCCTGCGTGGACGGCAGGCCGCTCTTTGTGCGCCATTTTTGCCGCGTCCATTTCTTTAACGACCGCTGTGATTTCTTCAATGCCATGAGATTATTTTCGCCATGATTTCCGCGCCTTTACTTTTGCCCGTTTCGACAAGTCGCCGAAATGGTAAACGCGGACGCTTGACGAGTTATGAGTTGCGCCGGAATGTATTTGTCCGTTCGGCATCCTGTGAGTTTTGCCGCGAAAAACTGAACCGTCCCGCTTGTAATGTTTAACCCTCGGAGCCATTAGTTTCGATATCCTCCACCGGCGGCACGATAACGCAGGGCGAGCAACTGCGCTTTTCTCGCAGACCAGACCCCACTCGGCCCGCCTTTACTGCCGCGCTTGATTGCGTAAAACATACGCTTCCGCATTTTTGGTTTGGTGTAGTTCCCCGCCGCATTGACGGTCGATTTTCTGCGAGGCTTGGCCTTGCGTTTTGTTTTTTTCTTTGCCATTACCATTTGACCTTGTTCGCCCACCAAGCGGGAGAGGTTTTTCCTCTTGCTATGTTTTTTGCGTGGCGTTTTTTCCACGCCAACCGCCGCGCCCGATATGCTTTAGATTCGCCTTTTTTCTTAGGCGAACCAGAGACTCCTTGCGAGCCAAATCTAATAAGCCGAGGTTTGCCACCCTCGCGAATCAACACCGCGTGACTCTTTTTTTTATGCTTCGGCGTTCGTTTAGGCTTATTATATCCGGCGAACCGTTCGCCTCTGTACTTAATCGCCATAATTTACTCGCACCCGTAGCTATCCATTTTTATCGTCAATGCGTCAAGCCGTTTCTCTATGTAGTCGATGCGCGTGTTCTGTATTGCATCATCCGGCAACGCGCCGATATTGCCTCTCGGCCAGTTCGTTGCAAAATATGTGTTTTCGTCGGTGTCCTTGCGGAGTAGCATCAAATCAACTTCAAACCGCGTTTTGGTTTTTTCTAATTCTGCGATGCGAATATTGTGCGCGTTGATCTCGCTTTCTTGCTCGGCGACCTCTTCGACCGCCCTGCTCAATTTCTGCTGTTGCTCAAATATTGCGCTTATTTGATCCCATCCCAAATATAACGCCGTCCCGCCTGCCAAGAGCATTATCAACAATATCCCCGCCTCTTTGGATAGCGTCGATAATGCTCCGGCGGTGTCTAATGCGTCTGTATTATGATGCTCCGTCTGCTCGCTCGTCATTGTCCTTCAATTGATATTTGCCGCTCGCATAATCTAACGCGCCGCGCAACTGGCAACATTGCGGGTCGTTGGCAATGAGAAATTGCGCCCTCTCGTTAAGGGCTTTCTCCATTTCCTCAATCAGTTTCGCATTATCTTGCGGTTCGGCTTGTCCGTTTGCGTCGTTGCTTTTTGCGTCATTACTCATTGCGTCATCCTCTTTTAAAAGGGGTTAAGGTATAAAAATAATATACTAAAAATATGATAGTTTTGCTGAATTGCTTACCGCTTAAATGCTCTTGTCATTGCGTCTAAAAACGCAAGGCCCATGCGATGAATTGCGCGAACTACGCGACCGACCACGGCGCGGGTTCTTCGCGTGAGGCGTTGATTCTTGCGGCGAGTTGATTTTCAAGACCTTCCTTTTGATCATCTGCCCACTGATTTAAATGCGCTATGCACCGATCTGGTAACGCCGTCATATCGGCGAGAGGTTCAAAATCTTCTGCGGTGCAATCGTCGATATTTAGAGGAACCCACGGATCGGTCGAGGCAACGCCGAGGTCGGGGTTGTCCTCGTCAACGCATTGGCAAATCACAACGACTTGAGTTATGACGTTTTGTTGAACCGATCCGTCGCCTATTTCCATCTCTGGGACGACTTGCAACCTCGTGGTTATATCGTGCGAGTGTTTATATAAAGCCATTTTTTGTCTCCTGTTTATGCCGCTTCTAACGCTTCAATGCGAGCGGTGAGTTCTTGAATTGCCGCCGTTAAAAGCGGGACGAGTTTGCTCTGGTCGATGCCTTGATATTCGGGTTCGCCTTTCTCATCAACTGCGTCTTTCTCGCCCGTAATCGCCTCCGGCACTATAGGCGAAACTTCATGCGCGAGAAAACCGTCAACCGTTACGTCTGGCGAATTAATAAAATTAAAACGCTGAGGTTTTAGCGCGTTGACGCGATCAACTGCGCCTGTGATCGGCGAGAGGTTTTCCTTGAGTCGATAATCTGATGACGTATTGAATGCGGTCGCTGATGAGGTGACGCTAATTGATCCGACAGATGTCGCGGCGTTATATCGAAAGTTGGCAATTTCGCCCGCCGCTCCCGATCTGCTTAGATATAAAGAAGTCGCTTGACGAGCCGCCCATATATAACCGCCGGTGTAGATTTCTACGCCGTTATTGTCTGTCAACAAGCGCGACGAGTTTGTGCCGTTGAATAGGACGTTTATGTCTGCGGTTGTGAATGCTGTCGTTCCATTTGGGTGAATCTCAAACCGGCTTGCGATTGCGCTTACATTCCACGCAACGAGAGAGTCAGAAGTTGCTCCGCGAAGCTGCCACTGCCATTCCTGTGCGTCGTTTTTCAATCGAAACGCAGGGTTGCTGTTTGATGCAGATGATTCGACTTCGACAACTGCATCGTCAGCAGTAGATTTTACATGAAGAGTGTGTTCTGGCGAGGCCGTGCCAATACCCACTTTTCCACAACAATCAATTCGCATCCGCAGGGCATCATCACCTTCTGAGGCACTGTTTCCCGTAGTGTGAAAATCCAGCGAGTAACGCCCATTTTTGTCAATAACCGCTGAACGAATGGCCGCACCTACACCTACACCGTTTCCTGACGTATCGGCAGTGTTAAACAACACAGCACCTAAATAATCAGTACCAGAAACCGCTCCATTTTGGCTGTAGCCTGTCTCAAACGAGTAGTTGCTATCTAAATTTAGAGTCGCTCCTACGCGACCTGCTCCCGCACTCGATATTGTTTGCGTTGGGCCATCGAAAACAGCGTCACCGACCACCGAAAGAACTTTTGTAGGCGAGGTCGTTCCTATTCCAACGCGCTTTGACGAATCTATCACCATCGCCTGCGCTGGACTGCTACCCGTATCAAAACGTATCTCAGACGCTCTAAACTCTGTCGCTATATATGCCGCTCCAGATCGGTTATACGATTGGAAATTAGCGTAACCAGAGGACGTGCCGATTTCCAACTGTTCAGCACCACCGTTGGAGATATTAAACGCATCACCTGCTACGCCATTATTACCGACAATAAGCCTTTGAGAATTGTCAATCCGCATCGCTTCCGTGTTGTTAGTAGCGAATTGGAGATACGAGTTTTCCGCTTGCCAAATAAACGCTTGGGATGACGTTCCGATACCGACTTCAAGTCCGTTATTTCCACTGGCTGTTGAAGTGAATCGTGCAACTCCCTCCGTGCCATCAATGTGCAAAGGGCGTTGTGGCGAGGCCGTGCCAATGCCCACGTTAATACCCGAAGATGTGCTAAACGTAGAAGCGTTGTAACGCCATATTTCAACCCCATCATCTTGAAATGTCATATTGCCGCCACGCGCATCGAAGAAGCCATTGTCTGCGTTAGTGGGCGGTTGTATGCGTAGCTGACGCGAGGACGAATTTGCTTCAAGAATTAGCATCCCTTCAGCAGGTGGTTCGCCTCCTTGCGATGCGTGGATTTTTACTGTTGGCGATATCCCGACCCCAACATTACCATCCGTAATTTTAACCGTGTCATAATACGTTGTTCCGCCCTGTACAGTGCTGAGTGCTAATACGTTTGAGCCGTAATTAA
>Ga0209348_1000290_pt1 | contig 28077 bp, 28 predicted proteins | sample ETNvirenome_2_30_FD_184065 | JGI IMG/M metagenome (GOLD analysis project Ga0209348, IMG submission 184065) | Marine viral communities from the Pacific Ocean - ETNP_2_30 (SPAdes) (version 2) | ecosystem: Environmental > Aquatic > Marine > Oceanic | place: Pacific Ocean | collected 2013-06-22
GAGGCACAAGCCACGGGAAAATTAGCAGCAGTCAATGCGACAAAAATAGAGGCTATCGTAGATTCCTTGGCGGAACAGGCCGAGACAGCGAAAGCGTCAGATCAGAAACTCCAACAACTGATCGAAATAATGCTGAAGAACCAGAACTAAAGTACGATCCTGCCAACCCCAACCTGTTTTGTGATCTCAGGGAATGGCGCATGTTGGAATTGGTCAATCCTCCACAGTATCGCCACTGCATCGCAAAAGAGTGGATGCGCTACAACTACCGCCAGTGCGGGTATGGGGCGCAAGTTTACGTTCAGAATACAATGTCTCGCGTTTTAGGCACCGCACATCAGCTTGACGTAGAACTTCTTAGTTGGGAACTGCTAAGGCCCAAGGCTGTTAGAACTCAGGCCGTTGAGAAAAAACGTAGGCTGTAATGGAGATACCACCGTTTCCAAATAGTGTAAATGCTCCCCTTTATAGGCCAAAGGAGATCCATGACGCCTATAGGGTAGATTCTATTTCGCGAGTGTCTCTTGTTCAAAAGGAAGCAGTGAGTCGCTACTTTGAGTTTGTGTACGAGTTTCGCAATGGCGAGGTACTGACCTCAATTCCAAAGGTTTTTCGGCAAGACATCGTGGATCTCAAAGCATGACGCTGATGGTTTTTGTGCTGATTGTTCTTGAGCGCGGTCAACCGACGGGCCAAGAGTTCTATTTTCAAGAACTCACGTCATGTCTTGAGTATAGCAATGCGCTCAACGCTCAATCAGTTGGCAAGATCAATGAGCTTCTAAGCAATAACCGATTCTTCTCCACTTATTGTGCTGTCCGAGAAATCCCGCAATCAGACGCTGGTAATAAGATATTCTTCCGTGATCCGAAGAAACCGGAGTGACAATGAGTCCTAAGAAATTAGAGCCTAAATCAAGGTATGCTCAGTATGACCTAGATGGAGATGGGGTCGTAAGCGATGAAGAATTACAAAGAAATCAAGAACTTGTTGAGATTGAATTGCGAGAAGAGAAGGCAGATAGTCAACGCCGAATGGCTTGGGTTAGTCTTTCTAGTATGGTGGTTTTCGCTTTACTACCACTTTTGCCCTTCATTCCTGAGTCTCGTTTGTCCACTTTGGCGTCTTTGAGCGATATGTTATTCCTTAGTCAGGCAAGCATTGTTGGTCTGTATTTTGGCGCTACAGCGTATATGGCAAAACGATGAGCTTACTTGGATCACTCATAGGCCCAGCCACTTCCTTGCTCGACAAGGTAATTGAAGACAAAGACGAAAAGAATCGTATTGCTTTTGAGTTGAGTACCCTTGCAGAGCGTCATGCTCAGGAGCTTGCGAAAGGCCAGCTAGAGGTCAACAAGGTTGAGGCTGCTTCCAAGTCTTTGTTTGTGGCTGGGTGGCGCCCTTGTATCGGGTGGGTGTGTGCGCTGGGGCTTTTTTACAACACGATCCTTTCAAACATACTGGGTATCTGGGTAGAGGTGCCAGAAATAGACACAACGCTGCTCGTCCCCGTTATGATGGGAATGTTGGGTCTTGGCGCGATGAGATCCTACGAAAAAGTTCAAGGCGTAAGTCGGGAGAAATAATGGGTATTGAATTGATAGGCATGTTGAAACGCCACGAAGGTGTGCGTAGCCATGCATATAAGTGTTCAGAAAATATGATTACCGTGGGTGTCGGGCGCAATATAGACGAAAACGGCGGTCTTGGGTTATCTGAAGAAGAAATAGAATATCTTCTGGCTAACGACATAAAGCGTGTGCGAGAAGAGCTTGAAGATACTTACTTTTGGTTTCGCGCACTCAATGAAGCTCGACAAGATGCGATGATTGATATTTGTTTTAACCTTGGTCTTACAAGACTGCGCGGGTTTGTAAAAGCATTGGAAGCAATGTCCCGCGAACAGTTTGATATTGCAGCAGATGAGTTCATGGATAGTCGCTGGAGTCAGCAAGTGGGAAACAGGGCGGTAGAGGTTACGGAGATAATTAGAACCGGAGAATATGCGTAATGATTGACTACAGGGAACAGTACCTGAAAAGTTCCGCTGCGCAACAGCAATATGGCGTTACGCCAGGGATAGCTGATATTGGTCGCCGTTCACAGCTACAGTCACCTCAGACCTCAACAGGAACAAAAGGTGGAGTTGGTGTTGCTGCTCCCCCTCAAATAAACCCTATCACAGGCCAGGCTTTTTCAGCAGTTAATCTATCCCCCCCACAAGCAGGATCGCTTTTTGGATCAAAGGGGGGTGCAGCATCTTCAGCTCCAGTGATTGCTTCAGAACCTAGCAAATTAACAGAGGCAGAATCTGAAGAGCTGGCTGAAGTGGGTATAGATGTGCCTTCAAGTTTAATAGAAGCAGCATCACAAGTTACAGCGCCTGTTGCCGCACCTCAAACAGGAATGTCAGCACAGCCGGATATTGTTCAAGCAGCCGTAGCTAGTCAACTAGCTCCTGGTTCTTTTGATCCAGAAATTAGCCTTGGGGATAGGTTGCGTGGTATGGGCGGTATGTTTGCTAATGTAGTTGCTCCTGGCGATGTGGGATATGAAGAGCTAGCAGCGGCGGCTGAGCCAACAGGGCCAAGAGGGTTCGTAGCTTCCAAGGGTAACTTTGATGGTCGATACCCTTTTTCTTCAGCGCAAACACAGCCAGCGCCGCCACTTCGACCTCCAGTTGATCGTCTTGAACCAGGAGCAATAAGACAGACGATAGAGGCGTCTGTTTCTGAGCCTGCTCCATTACCGCCTCCTGCTCAGCCGCCAACTTTGCCGCCTTTTAGTTCGCCAAAATTGTCTAAAGATTTTACGGATAATTTAAGAGATCAATTATCGCCGCCACCACCAGTTGTAAACTTGCCGCCACCACCGTCACCGCCGATGTTAACTTCTGCCGATAGAGATAGAATTAACGCAGAATTAAAAGCGGTAACAACACCTGCTCCACCGCCGCCTGTGATTGAGAGGCCACCGGCGCTGCCGCCTAGAGCAGAAGTGATAAGACCACCGTTACCACCGCCGCCACCGCCGCCGCCCGTCCCGCCACCAATGATGACGCCAGCGGATCTCAGGGAAGCGGCTGTGCCTATGGCTATGCCAGTGCCGGATATAATTAGAGCTGCTGCTACACCTATAACTCAACCAATAGGCTTTGACGTAGCTCCACCCCCTGTAGCACCTTTACCGCCACCAATGTTGCCTGTCGCGCCAGCGCCAGTAAGTGCAGGATCTATGGCGGGATCTAAGGGCGGAGCAGAGCCACAGCTTGCGGATGCATCTTTTGTTGGGATTACTCCTCCTGCGAACATCCCAGCCTTGCCGACAGTAGCCCCCGCTCTTTTGCCTAAGACACCCAGAAGACGCATAGAGGCTGTTGCAGACCCAAGGTTGCCCAGGTTTATTCCGCCGCCAGGCATATAGTATGACGTTAACTAAAGTTAGTTTTGCCCCAGGAGTTAACAAAGAAGGCACAGAGTACACTGCTGATGCAGGATGGTTTGACTCGGACAAGATAAGATTTAGGAAAGGTCGCGTAGAAAAGATTGGTGGATGGCAGAAGTATACGGATCAAAGTTTTTTAGGCGTGTGCAGATCGTTGCACAATTGGTCATCTTTGGAGTCAATAAACTATTTAGGCGTTGGCACTAATCTCAAGTTTTATGTTGCAGAAGGTGCTGGTTACAACGACGTTACCCCTCTTCGTCTGACAACTGGAGCAGGAGATGCCACTTTTGCAGCGACAAACGGCTCGTCAACTATAACAGTCACAGAGAACGGTCATGGTGCAGTTGTTAATGATTTTGTTACTTTTAGTAGCGCTGCTTCTTTGGGCGGCTTAATTACAGCAGCCGTTTTAAATCAGGAGTATCAGATTACTTCTGTTCCAACGACAAATACCTTCACCATAACTGCAAAAGACACAAACGGTACTGAAGTAATTGCAAACTCTAGCGACACTGGCAACGGTGGAAGCTCAACCGTTGCGGCTTATCAAATCAACACTGGCTTAAACACCTTTGTTCAAGGCACTGGTTGGGGCGCTGGCACTTGGAGTTCTGGCACTTGGGGTAGCTCAAGTAGTATAGCCGCTGCCGGTCAGCTAAGACTCTTTAGCCAAGATAACTTTGGTGAGGACTTAGTATTTAACGTCAGGGGTGGGGGTGTTTATTACTGGGATGAAAGTTCTGGGACAGGCACTAGAGCTATAGAGATCGGGTCTCTTGCAGGGGCTTCAAACACCCCCGTGGTTGCTTTAAAAATTTTAGTCTCTGATGTGGATCAGCACGTTATTGCTTTTGGCTCTAATCCAATTGGCTCCTCGACTATTGATCCATTGCTCGTTAGATTTTCTGATCAGGAGAATGCAGCGGATTGGACGCCAACTGCGACCAATACAGCCGGTGGGGTAAGAATAAACTCTGGCTCAGAAATAATTGGTGCGATCCAGACTAGGCAAGAAATACTTGTTTTTACAGATGTAAGCTTGCATTCAATGCGATTTACGGGCGCTCCTTTTACGTTTCAGTTTTCTACGTTAAGCACCGATATCTCCATGATCTCGCCAAACGCAGCGGTTAACGCTAGAGGCTCCGTGTACTTTATGGATTCCGGTGGTTTCTATGTTTACAACGGCTCAGTGCAGCCTTTGCCATGTAGCGTAAAAGAACATGTGTTTTCTAATCTAAACAAAGGACAGGCGTTCAAGGTTTTTGCCGCAGAGAACAATGACTTCTCTGAGGTAATTTGGTTTTACCCTGTAGGCACCGATGACACAGAAATCACCAACTATGTTTCTTACAACTACGCAGAAAATCTTTGGGCTGTAGGGACATTGGATCGTGGTGCATGGATTGGTTATTCAAAGAACTCTAATCCAATAGCATCTAGTGTGAACACTGGTGTCACTGACGCGAACTATTTATACAACCATGAAACGGGCTTTGATGATGACGGATCGGCAATGACTGCATTTGTGGAGTCAGGCGATTTAGAAATAGGCGAAGGTGATCGTTTTATGATGATAAGTCGTATTGTTCCAGACTTTAAATTTAGCGGCCTTGCTTCAGATGCATCAGTTGATTTCACTATTAAGGGTAGTAACTTCCCACTGGAAACACCAACAAGCCAAGCTACGGCAACAGTAACATCTAGCACCACTCAATCAAATATAAGAACAAGAGCAAGACACGCAGTTGTCCGCATTGAGAGCAGTGGAAGCGGTTATGGTTGGCGACTCGGCGATCTTAGATTCGATATGCGGCAAGACGGTAGACGTTAATGGCAACAAGGCAAAACCCCTTACCTATTCCAAGAGTGGAGTATGACTCTAATAACGAAGCGATTACCCGTAGAACAATAGAGCAAGCCTTAGATCAAATAGAAAACGATGTGAATTTAGCCAAGACTCAGGGTGATAAACCAGGATCTTTGGCAATGCGTAGGTTCCAGTTTTTGCTTATGGGTGCATCGTGACAGATGTTATAAAAGTTCTAGGGCAAGTTGATGTCAGCGCGACTACCACAACAACCTTGTATACGGCCCCTGATTTAACACAGACCACTGTCAGCTCTTTGGTCATATGCAACAGAGGCGGCTCTGCAATTACGTTTAGGGTCAGCATTCATGTCGGAGGTGCAACAGCCGATGACAAGCAATTTATATTTTTTGATGAAGATCTCGCAGCAACAACCACCAGAACGGTTGTGATAGGGATATGTTTATCTCAAGCAGATGTGGTGAAGGTTTATGCCAGTGCCGCCAATGTAAGTTTTAACCTGTTCGGGGTGGAGACAAGCTAATGAATTATGTGAAAGGACAAATGCAGCAGGCACCATTACAGCCTATGGCTGATCAAATGGCGCAATACGGGCGATTTGGTGACAGCATGATGGTTCATATGAACCCTGTTGAAGTTGCTGGGATTGCTGCATTGTCGCCAACTGGCAACTTAACAACCAACCCTGTAACAGGTCAGCCAGAAGCGTTTTTACCTTTTCTAGCGCCAATGCTGGGTAGCTTGGCTGGGAAAGCTTTACTCGGTAAGACTTTAGGCAGTGCGATAGCGGGGGCTATCGGTTCAGGATTAACAACTGCTGCGATAACAGGCGATCTCAAGAAGGGCCTAGTATCAGGGTTGACAGGTTACGGTGTTGGTCAAGCTTTAGGTGCAGCGAGTGATGCTCTAAATCCAGAGATAGGTGCAACTCAAGAGTTGTTATCTAAGGCAGGAGAAGATGCAGCACAAGCAGGGTTGGATGTTGCTACAGCTCAAGTTGGAGCGGCGGCACCAATAGATCAAGCGGTGCAGGGTGCTTTAGATCCAATTACAGGACAAGCCGTCAATCAGGCGTTTTCTCCTGTGGCGGTTACTGATCCTATAACGGGCGCTGTTTCTAACCCAGCTCTAAGCCCATTACAACAAGCGGCTAGCGCCCCTCTTTCACAGCTTGATGCAGCCAATGCTGCAAAGATGGCGGCTGATCAGAGAGTCGCTGGTCTTACCCAAAGAGTTGCAGATTTGAGAGCAGAGCAATCGGGTTTTGATGTAGCAACAGCCCCATTCCGAGAGCCTGGTGCTTTTTTAAAATCACTCACAAGCGCTCAGTCCATGATTCCAATTGCTGTTGGCGAAGGTCAGCTAGCGGAGATGGAGAGACAAGAGGAGATGGATCGATTGTACGGGGCCGCTTCCGAAAAGCGTAAAGAAGAGGAACGCAGAGCTAAAAACTTGTTAAGTAGTAGCCGGTTTGGCGCTGTTGAGGGAACTGGATATGATCGATTCAAACAAACTTCTCCATACGGATTTGTCACTGGTGGCATAACCTCTGTCGATCCAAATTACTTCGTAGAGAAGTACGAGGACTCTAAAAACTTAGGCATGGAAGATATGTTTAGAGGGGGCCGTACAAGCACTACAACTACTCGCGAAAGAGATAGGGATGAAGGAACAGAGGGAGGCCCTTTGTTTGATCCAATAAATAATCCGGTAAAAAGATTCATGGCTGCTTCTGTGCAAAGATCACTGAGAGGCCCAGAGGTTATATCTCCAGATGAGCTGCGAGGCTACAGACCAGGATTTGATCCTGAGATCATGTACTTTAGAGATCCAGCGACAGAAGGTGCAGATACGACCACAGATACAGACGTTGCCTCTTCAGGAATTGCAGCTTTGTCCCCTGAAGCTGGAGCTGCTTTGCAAGGATTGGTCGGTAGCATTGCCCTTGGCAGAGGTCGAGGTATAGATCCCCTGACGATGAATCAGATCGAAAGCGTATCACCCGATGTCATGGAAAATATAGTTACCGCAACGAGAGACACACGGGCGGTTAATCAACCAATAGTCCCTGATCTTGCTTTGCGATCCAGGGACATATTGAACTACGCAGACATGATGCCAGAAGCAATAATGCAAGAGGGCAAACAAGTTCCTAATGTAAGCAGTCCAATTAGGTCGGTTGATCTTGGAGATGGCATATACGACGAGCAGCGTATAGAAGGCGATGGGTTCAGGGGTATATATCGTAATAGGCCCTTGAGAGAAGATGAGGGTGGCTTTACCAAAGAGCAAATGGCTGAATACAACGAAAGGGTGCGATTGTTTGACACACTCGCTGAGCCTTATGTCAGATCTGGCATGCCCATACCTAAAGAGATAAACGATTTAATTAGCCGCGATCTACCGCCGTCTAAAGTAGAAGCTTTTGAATCAGACATGATGATCGAAAGAAAAGCCGAGGGCGGGGCCGTGGCGCAAACAGAAGCTAAAGAGAGATCTTTAATAGAAAGAACGACTATGGCTCTCTTAGGCAGACTGCCAGAAAAAGAAGCTGATGTTGTCATAAAAAGGTTTATTGACGAGTTTGGCACAGAGGCGTTCCAGATGCTCCGCAACAGGGTGCTAGAAGATGTGGTGCCAGGATCAATCAAAGAAGGCCTGATACCTGGGACTAGTGGCGGGATGGATGACGAAATTAAAGGAATGATTGGCGACTCACAAAGAGTTGCTGTGTCTCCTGGTGAGTTTATTGTGCCAGGTGACGTTGTTTCTGGGCTAGGCGATGGCAATTCTGATGCAGGCGCTAAGGAGCTAGAGGACATGATGAATAGGGTTCGTATGCAGCGAACTGGGACAACCCAGCAACCGGCACCGCTAAACAACGTCCGCAGTGAGGTAATGCCTGCATGAGTGCACTATTAGACTTTGACGCAAGCAAGATAAAAGACATCTCGCGCGAACATAAAGTTTGCAGAAAGGTAGATGCCAAGGAGTGTACTCACACCATCACTATGGTTCCGCCTACATTTTTAAACAGTCTTTGGCCTGATGTAAGAGAGCAACTGGCAAGGGCTGTGAACAGATCCTATGGGCGTTGGAACCTAGAGTTTTTGTATGCATCGATCCAAAACGGAAAGCAGCAACTATGGTTGGCTTTCGATGAGGATAACAACATTAACGGGGTAGGAACTACAGAGATTGTTCAGTACCCACAGAAAAAAATGTTGACTGTGCAGTTTTTGGGCGGAGACAAATTCAATGAATGGGTTTGGTCAATGCTTGATCGCCTCAAGGACTGGGGCAGGGATAATCAATGTAGCGGAATAGAAGCCACCGCAAGAATGGGTTTCTGGAAGTGGTTAGAGCAAGATGATTTTACAAGATCTTTCGTTGTGTACGAGAGGAGTTTAGAAGATGGGTAAGGGTAGTAGTGGCGGCGGTGGCGGCGTTCAAGAAAGCGTTGTCACACAAACAAATTTACCAGAGTACGCTAAGCCTTTTTATGAAGAGCTTTTGGGGCGTACAGTTTATGAATCTACAAGGCCTTACGAAGCCTTTCCTGGGCAAAGACTGGCAGACTTTACTGAGTTTGAGCAGCTTGGTATGGAGGGCATGGCGGACATCGCCGCTAGAGGTGCGCCTGAACAAATAGGCTTTGCCTCTGATATAGCCGCACAAGTTGGATATCAGCCCGTTGGTGCTGGAGCTGATATAGCTGCTGGCTTTACACCACCAATGCAGTTCTCTGGATACACTGCTGGTGATATAGGGTCTGGATATACCGCTGGTGGTCTTGGGCAAGGATATCAGGCGGGTCAAAGAGGTTCTAGATTTCAAGAAACAGCATTTGATCCGTCCTATCAGGCCGGTACTTTAGATCAAGGATTCCAAGCTCAAACTTTATCCCCAACTTATCAAGCTGGGCAATTCGATCCAGCGTATCAAGCTAGAGATATACAGTCCCAGTACACAGGTCAGGTAGATTTAGGGCCAGGATTTCAAGCTGGCACGATTGCAGATCCTGCAACACTACAAGCCTATATGAATCCGTATCAACAATTGGTTACGGACATAGAAAAAAGAGAGGCGCAACGTCAATCTGACATACAAGAAGCTGAGATCTCTCAACAAGCGGCGCAAGCAGGTGGGCTTGGTGGATACCGAGAGGCGATCCTTCAGGCTGAACGAGAGCGCAACTTGGGCCAACAGCTAGCGGATATACAGGCTAGAGGTGGGCAGGCTGCATTTGAGCAGGCCCAACAGGCGTTTGAGGCTGATCGTGCTGCTAGGTTACAAGAAGCTCAGTTTGGTTTGACCGCCTCTGAGCAAAGAGAACGAGCGGCCCAGCAAGCAGAGCAGTTCCGCCAACAAGCATTCCAAACTGGTGAACAAGCCAGGCAGGCTGCTGCTGAGATAGGCTTAAATGCGCAACAGCAAGAAGAAGCGGCTCGTCAAGCTGAAGAGCAATTTAGACAATCAGCTTTTGCCCAGACCGCAGATATTGCGGTTCAACAACAGCAGTTAGAGCAACAAACATTCCAGATCGGAGAGCAGGCAAGGCAAAGAGCAGCAGAGCTTGGGCTCACGGCACAACAACAAGAGGATGCATCTCGACAAGCAGCGGAGCAGTTCAGACAACAAGCCTTTGCTCAAAACGAGCAACTTAGAATCGCCCAGCAACAGGAAGATCGTGCTGCATTCCAAGCGAGTGAAGCTGCAAGACAAGAAGCAGCAAGGCTTGGGCTAAGCGCTCAAGAACTGCAAGAGCGTGTTAATCAGGCTGAAAACCAAGCTCGTATGGAAGCAAGGCAGCAACAGGCTGCACTAGAGGAGACCAGGGCTAGACTTGGTCTTGCTGGATTAGATGCTGATAGAGCAACTCAAGCTCAGCGACTTGATGCCGCAAGGATACTGGGCGCCCTTGGTGGCGACGAGCAAAGACTTGCTTTTGAAAGATTAAGAAACTTGCAAGCCGCTGGCGAGATACAAAGGAATCTAACGCAGCGCGGGTTGGACATTGGATATCAAGATTTCTTGAGGCAACAAGCTTTCCCAAGAGAACAGTTGGCATTCTTTAGCCAGTTATTGCAAGGATTGCCTATCACTCCAGGCTCTCAAACCACAACGTTTGGTGGCCCAAGTCAGGCTCAGCAGCTTCTTGGCGCAGGTATTGGCGGTGTTGGCCTGTATAACGCGCTTGCTGGAGTAAGCTAATGAACATATTAGAAGTTGAAGACATGATCAAAGGGTTGCCTGACATGGCTTTAAGAAAGGAAGCCACTCAACCCACAGGCAGGGTGCCTCAGTTCCTTGTTATTTCTGAGATCAAACGCAGAAGCGACATGCGCAAGAGGTTCCAAGAGCGACAACCACAAGGCACCATCAAGGATCAGATCGTCAATGAAGGCATTGCTGCAATGGCACCACCTCAACCAGCGATGCAATCTGCTATGGGTGTTGCCCCGACAATAGCAATGAACGGAGGGGGCAAGACTCCGTACTCTGATGATCCCAGGATTGCGTATCTCCAAAGAATGCGCGACCAGGGAGTGACAATGGAGGATGTGATCAATCGATTGCAGGGTCTTTATGTAGACACGGCAGGTGAAACCAGCGCACCGTTCCAAATAACTGATCAGAGTCAATCAACAGTAAGACCGCCTAATGTTATGGATGTCGGAAGTGCTGTTCAAAACATACCAATGACTGATTTGCTGAGGCCAGGTAATCCTGCCTATGAAGCTTTATCAACTGTCTACAACGAGGGTATGGTTTCTCCTCAGCCAACACCGCCACCTCAAGAGATGTACGATAAAAATATAGGTGGATTTAGAAATATTGTTGAGGATCAACCAGAGCTGTACCCATCAATACAGCGCAGCGGTCAAACTGGTGATGTGATAAGGGCTGTATCTGCCCCCAGCGTTGATCCATCTGCCCTTGTCACTACTGAGGGCAATCCAAGAAACTCCCTGATTGAAGATGCAAATCAAAAAGAAGAGGTAGGCGAAGCAACTTATCAATCGATAGCTCAAAGAATCAGTCAAATGCCTGCGCAGACAAGCGCCCCAGATTATAGTCAAGTTGACGCTCAACTGGCTAAGTTGGAAGGGTTGGGAGATAGAATTAAGGGTGTTGATTACAACTATGCAAGTTTAATAGATACCGTCGATCCAGACTTTGCAAGTCTAGCCCCAGACTACTCAAGGTTGATCGCAAAATCAGAGGCAAGAGCGCGTGAGTTGAAAGACGATGCTAAGCGAGATGCTGCTTCCCAAGCTTTGATTCAGCTTGGAGCTGGTATTGCTGCTGGCAACCTTGCTTCTGGATTAAGTAAAGCTGGGCAAACAGCGGCTGATATACAACGGCAAGCAAGAAAGGACATTACCGCTGAAGAGAGGTTGCAGCAAGAAACTGAGATGTCTCAAATGCAAACGCAGAGACAGCTTGCGACTCTCGACAAGCAGCAGGCGATTAGGAATGCGGAACGACGCACCGATGTGTCTGTTCAACAATACACCGCAGATAAGCAAAAGGAGCTGCAAGCTTTGGGCTTAGAGGCTGATGCTATTAGAGCAACAATACCGGCACTGCAAGCCGCCGCAACAGCCAAGCACGCCGCTAGCATGGATCAAAGAAAACAAGCCATAGATGAGTTGTTCAAGCAGGCACAGCTACTAAGGTTTGAGGATTTGAGAGACGAAGAACAACAAGCAACCCTTAGATCACAGATAGCTGCAATTCAATACAGTTATAGAGACGCTATGCAGGAGTGGTTGCAGGGAACTGGCGCAGAGGCAACTCCAGAGGAGATACAGGAATACTCCACTAATTTGCTATCAAGTCTTTTGTCTTCTGTAAAAGATGCAACTGCGCCAGCAACAATCGACGCTGGAGATCTTGAAGACCCTGCTGGCATTAGAGGCTGATGAACGCTCAAGTAAAAAGCAAGCTACAACTTTTTAGAGAAAAATACCCAGCTTACGATGATCTTAGCGATCAAGAGCTTGCTAATGCTTTATATAAAAAGTACTACTCTGATCTGGCAGAGCCAGATGTATATCGCATGCTTGGCCTTCCTACAGATGACCCCTCTTTCGGCACACAAAATCTAGCAGAAGCAAGCATTGCGGAGAACGCAGCGGCGATGACGCCAGAAGTTCTGGCTCTAGATCCTGATCTTGAGGCTACTGTTCCAGGGTATATCGGTGAAACAGGCAAGGCTATAGTGCGTGGGTTTGGCTCTGGTGTCTTATCTGCTGGAGCAGGACTTGCTGAGTTTGCAGATGCAGCAACAGATCTTGCCGGTTTTGAGGACTTAATAGACAGTGGCGACGAAAACTTTCTCATCAATTTAGCTAATCAAGGTAAACAATCTATCGATGAGAACCTTGGTGTAGGTGATGCTTACAAAGACGCTTACATAGTTAAGGTTGGAGAAGCAGTAGGAAGTATCGGGTCATTGTTTGCATTTGGCGGTGTTGGCGGTCTTTTAGGTAGAGCTGCTTCTGGAGCAAAAGCTGCTGGCTTGTTAGGTAAAGCTGGAGCAACTGGCGCCACTGGAGCGGCTGGTGCGGGGCTTGGTAGTTCAGAGCAAGTTGCTAGGATCGAAGAGGCAAAAAATCGAGGTATAGAAGTCAGCGATGCAGACGCTGATAAAGCGATTTTAGCTGGCGGTGTTATCGGACTTAGTGAAGCGTTAGTTCCACTAGGACAGTTGAAAAAAATACGTGGTCTTAAAACTCCAGAAAGAAATATAAAAGAGCTGAAAAAAAGACTTGATGCTGCCAACGAAGCTGGTGATGAGCGCTTAGCAACTGAAATATATAACCGATTGCTCAGAGAAGTTCGGAACGAAAAGGCCGCAAAAAGCAGTTTGGAAGCAGTAAGGAGCGCTGTAAAAACAGGTTCACAAGAAGCCATTCAAGAGGCTGTTGCTTCTGTCGCTCAAGACGCCGTTCAGAACTATACATACGATGACAGCGTAAGCTTTACAGATTCTTTATGGGATGACCTAACTGTTGGCTTTGGTGCTGGTGCTACCGTCGATGCGATAACGACGGGTCTGTTTAATAGAAGAGCCAGGATCAGTCGCCAGATAGAACAGGAAAAGGAAGCGGAGCTAAGGGCTAAAGAAGAAGAAGCCAGAGAGTTCTTTTTAGATAGAGCAGAAGAAGCCAAGGTTAAACAGGAAAGGGACGAGCGATTAGCGGCAGAAATGTCGGAGCTTGAAGCGCAAAGGGCTGAGCAAAGAAGAATAGAGAGCGAAAGGTTTGTCCCTCAACAACCGTATGCTGGGCGAAAAACAAGCCTTACTGAAAAAGCAAAAGACTATGCTAGACAGTTAACTAGAGATGCGTTGAGTCGCGGCGATGTTTTCCCTGATGCAGGGGTGTTTCAAGTCGGGCAAGAGCAAACTCCAGATGGAGTTGTTTTTACAGCTAAGCATTCAATATCTGACGAAGTCTATGGCTCAGGTTCTCAAACGTATGAAGAGGCTGCGCATCTTGCGTCTAACCTCAACAACGAAATAATCAATCGTCGCGTTAACAGATCGATCATAGATGCTATGGATCTTGCTCCTGATCCATACAGCCCAGAACAGGCTGAGACTGTATACGCGATAGGTCAAAGGCTGAATCGCCCAGACAGGTTCACCATTACAGCTTCATCTCTCAATCAAGCAGCCGGAACAGTGGATACTCCAAACACGCCTTTTGCGGAAGGGGTAAGCATAGATCGTCTGCATGAAATGCAGTATGGGGTGCCGCCGCTTACAGATCGTGGCAAAAAAATATACAAAGATCTTACGGGTCTGACTGCTGCACAGAAAATAAACTTTGAGCGTAGAAAGAAAGGGCTGCAAGAAGTATCAAACTTTGACTTACAAGAGGCTAGAGAAGTTTTAGGAGAGGATTTTCCTAAAGTCTTTGATGTGCTTTTAGATGCTAAGACATCTGATATCAATGCGCCTATTAAGGAGTTTGGGCAGGTTGGGGCTAAACTCAAAACAAAAAGAGAGATAGGCCAGATACTCAGAGATAAGAACATAACTTCAGGCTTGGAAACGCCAGAGGTTGAATACATCTTTGAAAAGATTGTTAACGAAAAAGACGTTAACAAAATGACCCAATCTCAAGGGGAGTTTTTGGCGTCAGAGTTACGCCAACTGCCTAGAATCTCAACGCCAACAAACCTTCCAGACTTCAGGCCTAAACCGTACACGCGCAGACAATATGACGAGGCGCAAGCTTTTGTTATTGAATCCGGTGACGGCACATCACAAAACATAGAAAGCTTTTTTTCTGATCAAGGATCTGAGAAGAGAGTAGGCTTAATCGCCAAGGCGATCAGAGATGATTTAAAGAAAGCAGGCACAATCCGAGAGGATGACACTGTTTCTGTACCGCCAAGGATAGAGGATTTAAGACCAGCGCCAGAGCAAGTTGAGACTGAGGAATCTGTATCAGAACTCTCTATGAGCTTACAAGAGGCAGTAGAAAGAGAGCTGACTGGTTTAGGGCTTTCTGACATCAAAGGAAGAGTTCTAGATGTATTGAAACGAGGCCCTGTCACAAGAGAGGGTGAAATAATATTAGGTGATTTTGAGAGGGAATTACCAAGAGGAACCTCTGGATACTACCTACCATCTGCCAGAACAATCTTTACGGCAATAGATCAAGCTAAGCGCAAAGCTAGAGATGATAGCCCAGAGTCTTTAAGAGCATCGATTATGGATACTCTAGACCATGAAATACTTCATGCGACTAGAGAGTTAGATCTTTGGGAAGACAAAGAGTGGCGCCTGTTAGAAAACCTTGCAAGAAAGAAAACGGTGCCAGGTAAGCCGAATGTTACGTTCTATCAATCAATAATAGACAACCCTGGATATCAAGATCTTAGCCCCGTAGGCAAGATGGAAGAGGCTGTTGCAGAGCTAATACGATCAGGCCGCAAAGACAAGGCGATGATCGCTGGCAAGCCGAGAGCAATGGTTGAAAGGATGTTTAACTTCTTTGAAAAGACCAACAATGCCTTGCGCGGCACAGGATTCCAAAGCTTTGAGGATGTTCTAGACAGGCTGGAGAGTGGCGAAGTTGGTGCCAGAGAACGAGGCAAGGTAAGAACGCTGAGGTCTTTAGAGAAGTCTTTGTTGGCGGTGCCAGAAAGGGGGATAGGTAGAGAGCGAGATGTAGCTCCAGACTTTATCAGAGATCCGTCTGATGAGCCGCTCTTCCAGAGACGCCCGTCAACTACACCGATAGAAAGCGCGGTCAGGTTAGCCAACAAGAAGTACAACGACTATAACACCGCTGTCGAAGATGAGTTCTTTGGTAAGTTCTGGCCCTCTTTGATGAGCGAAGTTGGCGGCACCGTATCGTCAGACAAGGTGCGTACTGCCTCTAAAAGAGCGATACGCGACATAGAAGACTTCATAAAAGAAAACCCAAAGTATCGTGACTACTATGCAGAGGATCTTTCTGCTACTCGCAGCGCCTTAGAAAGCAGGTACGGGCAGATCACTGATGACGATCTTTTGTTTTATCAAGTCGCCAATGGGCTGACTTCACCAGCCACATCACTGCCTGCAAATGTTGGCGATGCGTTAAAGATATTTGATCTGTACAAACAGAAAGGAAACTTAGATGACATTGAACTGGGGCTTAGTGCTAAAGGTAATAGAGTTATCAAGAGCGCTCCTTTTACTATCTCAGGAACTACAAGCGCGACAAAGGCTAAGTCACTAAAGGTTATAGATGAACTAATCTCTAACTTTTCTGATAGCCCAACTCCCGTTAAGAGCGCCATAGATTTTCTGAAAGAAGGCGTCAGCGTAAAAGAGCTGCAAGACTTTAATCGGCAGATGGGATACAAGAGTAATGTATCCAACATTGGCGCCATCAAATCGCTGGTCAAGCAAGCCACAGGGCAGGATCAAGAGATCCCCCGTATGTTTATATTTGGCAAAAAGATTGGTGCCTACACTTTAAACTTAGCTGGTGATCCCAGATACACAACCATTGATGTATGGGAATCACGATTCATACGAAGCTATTTCAACAACCTGTTTGAGAGAAACACAGGGTTGCCTGCAAATGTTGAAGAGGATGCTCTGTTCCAAGACTTCTCTAAAATATTTAAAGAAGAGTATGACAAGCTAAGCGGGGTACAAGCTGATCCAGCAAGCTTGCAAGCTATGCGCTGGTTCTACATGATAGACGCTGCAAAGAAAGCAGGATACAGAGGAGCTTCTACCAGTGAAACAATCTCGGAAATCACCAACAGGTACATCAATAGGGATGGAAGAACTAGCGAAGCTCGCAGGCGAGAGGGCGATGCAGAGATTGTTGAAGAAATACGAAGTCCAAGCCAAGAGGTCAACGACCAAAGAGACCAAGACTTAGTTTTAAAAACAGACGAAGCTGCTGATTTATATGTAGATAGTCTGAAAGAAAGAAACGACGCAGACAGTCCGCTCTACTCCTTAGATCAAACTCCTGAGATAAGAAAGCCTCTCAAAGAAAGCGAAGCGAGGGGGGAGCCTCCTTTATCTATCCAATCAGGCACCTACTCCATAGGTGACAAGATTATCTATCAGCTCCAAGACAAGTTTATTGGGCTGAAAAAAGCTGTTGCAGATGTAAACAAGTACAGGCGGTCTTTGGGTTTGTCGAATATTCCCCCAGAGCTAGACCCGTACATTGGTGAAGAGTCAATCCCAGGTAAGCTAGGGCAAAAGTTCCGAGAGTTTAAGCAAAATAGACTTGAGCCTCTGGCAAATAAGATTGCAGACAACAACTTTTCTACAGATGAGGTTGATGAGTTCCTGATACTCAGGCATGCGATTGAACGAAACAAAAGAATACAGCAGCGCAATCCTCAAACAGATCCAGAGACCAACCCTGGCTCTGGTAAGTTACAAACAGGGGAAGCTTTAACAGACTCGTTTGTAAAGAAGCGCATGATGGATCGTTATGGTTTGAGTTGGGATGACGCCACACAAACTTGGAGCGGCGGGAACAAAAGAACCAAAAGGCTTTTAGACATCGCAGCCGACTTTGATCAGATCAACAGAGAATCAAACTTGGAGTTGTTGCGTGGGGGCCTGATCGATCAGGACGGGTTCGACTACATAGACAATCTCTACAAGTATTACGCACCTTTGTCTGGTAAAGATCCTGACGAAGACGCTGCTGAAGCTGCAATCATAGGTAGCAGCATGAGTACCAAAGGCAAAGAGTACTTAACAGCGAAGGGCAGAACCTCTGCTGCGCAGTCTCCGCTTGGTCACGCTATGTTTAATGCAGAGCGATCTATTGCGCGATCTCTGAAAAACAAAGAGTTTGGACAGAAGCTACTTAACTTGGTTCGCGAAAACCCAGACGCAGATTACTGGCGTGTGATAGGGCCAGGTGACCCAGAGTACGTGCGAGCCTTGGAGTCAAAGCTAACCTATGTGGGGTCAGATCCTGCGCTACAAAACCAGAAGTACAGCAGTGTGCCACCTGGGCAGAACCCCAAAGACTTTATTAGGCAAGTTGTTTTCAAGCCCGACAATCTAGGCAAAGCTTTCAACAAAGAATTTATCGGCGTCAAAGAAAACGGCCAACAGTACTACGTGTTCTTAAAGGACAAGCGGTTGCGCGAGGCGATTGCATCGTTTGACGTAGGGACAGTTGACAACCTGTTTACTAAGTTTGGAATCGTAAACAGATACTTGTCTATGGTTAACACCTCGCTCAACCCTGAGTTTGTTGTAGGAAACTTTACCAAAGATCTTCAAACCGCCATATTCAATATCCTTGGTGAACAAAACATGTCCCAAGGAAAGGCCAAAGACCAAGCGCTAATCAGCAAAGTTATTAAAGATGTAATCCCATCAATGGGTGCTTTCTACAAAGGGTTGAGGCGTTACGACTCTAAAACAAACACTGTCAATCCAGCGCTGCTAGCTAAAGAGTTCTTTACTGGTATGAGTCCAAAAGATCAGGCGGACTTCAATGAGTTTACAAGCGCTGGCGCCAAGGCGGATTGGTTTCACACAAGACCTCCAGAAGAGCAAGTAAAGACAATCAACGACATGATCAACATGTCTAGAGGCACTTTCTTTGGTAGTTTTAAAAAGCGCTATGACGCAGTGTTGCAGTTTGTAGAGGACACAAACTCAGCGGTAGAGAATGCTGTACGATTTGCGACCTTCAAAGCATCAAGAGATGAGCTGATTGATTCAGGGATTCCTAGAGATAGGGCCGTTGCCCAAGCAGCTAGTCTCGCCAAGAATCTTACGATCAACTTCAACAGAAGAGGCATGCAGGGTGAAATCGTTAATGCCATATACTTGTTCTTTAATGCCAGCGTTCAAGGCACAGCAAACTTTGCCCGTGGATTGTTTGGGCCAAAAGGTAATCCGTTTAGTAAAGAGGCCAGCAGGGTAAAGCAGGCTGCTATCGGTGGCCTAATCACTATGGGTGCTTTGTCTGCGCTTCGGGCAGAGGAAGAAAGCGAAGAGAACCCAGAGACTGGACGATCCTACTACTCAGAGATACCTGACTACATCAAAGAAAGAAACATGGTCATCATGGCTGAGCCTAATATCGCCAGAACAGAGGGCGCATCCAATATTTATGTCGATGATGACGGTAACGAATACGAAGGTAAGCAGTATTACTACACCGTGCCACTGCCATACGGATACAACGTGTTCCATGTCTTGGGTCAAAACATTTTTGAGATGACGCAAGATCACATATCACCAACTAAAGCGGCGGGTAATGTAACCAGCGCATTCATGGGATCGTTTTCACCCATAGGATTTAGTGGTATATCATCATTAGCCCCTACGGCCTCACAGCCATTTGTTGAAGTTGCAAGGAACAAGAACTTCTTTGGTGGGCCAATCTATCGTGAACCAGATTTAATACCTGGGCAGGCACCTTTCCCAGAATCATCGTTAGCCTTTGGATCAACGAGGCAACCATTTATTGACACGGCAAAGACTCTAAACGCTCTGTTTGGCGAGGGTAGTGAGAATGTGCCAGGGTACATAGATATATCGCCAGACATACTGGAGCATTTCTACGAGTTCATACTGGGTGGCGCTGGAACCTTTGCGATTAGAAGTGCCACAGCATTCGATAAGTACGCAAAAGATGAAGATCTGTTGCCAAGCGAGAAGCCTTTCTTGCGCAGGCTCAAAGGCGAAACCAATGCATCTGAAAGCCAAGCGGACTTCTTTGAACGGAGCAATCGAATAGAGCAGCGATCACGCCAGCTAGAGATTCTGAGAGGCCAAGAGCGTGTTGATTACCGGCGTGAGCATGGGGATCAGTTAGCTATGTTATCTCGACTAAAGCTTGCAAAGAAACAGATCCGAGAGTTGCGTCAAAGAATCAAGGTTGCAAAGCAAAGAGCGGCTTTATCGCCAGAAAACGCACTCAAGTATGGTAAGTTAGAGCAGGATCTATTTGATCGCATTGATTCTATTTACAACAAGTTTAACAAAGCCTACGACTCTAGGGTAGGCCGCACTAAGATCTGACAGTTGCCATCCACAAACACATGTATCTGCCCTGACTTATCGCAGATGTAGGTGCATGTTTTGCTGCCATCCTCTGCTTCTTTGACATCAACCAAACGCCACTCATGGAAATGAGCGCTTACTGTGATTGGTGACAAGATCAGAAGAGCAGCAAAGATTAGCCTGCCTTTTTTGACCACAACGGACAGGCACGTTGATAGGAGAAGTGATGGAAAACTTCGGTCAGAAATATACTTACACATATTTTTGGGGTCTGTTAGTTTTATTGAACTTCGGATCATAGTACTGCGTCAGCTTCTTCTCCCAGTGCAGCTTCTTAGAATCCAAGCACCATATAATTTTGAAATAAGAAAACTCTTTGTTGCTCTTTAAGTGCTGATTGATTCGTTGCAAGGGCCTGACACTTTGCCCCACATACACAACCTCATAATCATCATCGTAAAGCAGGTAAACACCAGTACGCTGATAATGATCACTAACCTTTTTGATGCCTTTTTTTCGACGCTTTTCTTGCAGTCGATATTTGCGTGCACGCGCTTCTATTTGTGCATGGTTTGCAATGGATTGATCAGGAAAGATCAGCTTTTCTAGTATTGGTCGATCATCAATATTTCGTATCTGGAGGTTACCATTTGATGTCTGTAGTTTACCGACGCCTGCGTTGATGCAAGCGCTGGTGATTTTATTTTGCCAATCAATCACAAGACATTGGCTAAAAGTATCAGAGATGACAAACTGCCCACACACAGATCCATCATTCTCAAACTTTAAATGGCTGACGTTCTGCCCGAAATTGACCAAGCCAACACCGCCGTTAGGCAATGAGCATTGATCTAGTTCTAGCTGCCACTTAACAGATATTGGATCACTCACTGGACTTCTTTGTTCCTTGGGTCATCTCCTACAGCAACATGCAGCCACCAGATAGCTTTGCGTATGTCCTTCTCCAAAGATCCCTTTTTCATGCACCTAAAGATGTATTGAAAAGCCTGAACCAAAGCCGCATGCCGCAACGCTTTGTCTCCAAACTGTTGTCGAATTACATCCACTGATTCAGCAGTGCCGGTGTAGTGGTCAGGCTGGCTCACTTCTTTGCGCAGTTCGTCTTCTGTCACTTGACGTTTCTCAGAGTTGCGTTCTTTGATCTCTCAGTTTCCCACCTCATCTCTGCCACCCGAATCTTTTTGGCAGCAGCCTTTTCTTGCACCATAAGTTCGTTGACTCTGTTGGCATGCGTTTCCCATGATGAGCCATGCCCTGGCTGATGTTGCCCTTTGCATTTCATCTCCGCTTCAGCCGCTACCCCGCTCATACCAGTGTGCATAAAAGTTTTCTTTGTACCCGCTTCCCAAGCCTCAAAACTTGTCTTCGCGTTGTGGTATTCAATAGCTTTCCGTTCCCAGTGTTCTAAAGCTTCAGACATTTCGTCTATCGCCTTGTCCATGGGAGTAATCTCTACTCTTTTCCAATCGTCTTTGCTTTCGCGATACTGATAATTTGCCATCATTCTTTCCTCAGAATAGGGAACCATCTGCAATCAAACACAAAGCTACTCTTAGCATTGCCTTGATTATCATCCACTCTGTTTTTGTAGATGTGTTCCTTTGCAAAATTACTTTTGATTAAACGGTTGATCCTGTTTAGATCTGCCCAGTGCACCGCCTTGTACCCATCCATATCTATGTCGAACACGATAATGATGTTTGGATACAGGCGGTTGTACCGTTCAACGTCCTTGCGATTCAAAGATATGGCGTAACTTGGATCTAAGCCAAACATCTCTTGAGATCGGCGCCAAGCTGTGCGCACCGTCTTGAGATCACTAGGGAAGGAAACGCGCAAGTCATGGGTGTACTTGTCATTATCCTTCTCTGGGTTTGGCATAAAGTTAACAAGATGAAAATCTTGTGCCTTGAGGAAGTTTCTTTCTTCATCCTCGCCCAGGTCACACCAGGTATCTTTGTCCTCTGTGTCAATCAAAACGGGATGTCATCGTCAAAGGGATCTTCTTCCAGCACAGGCTCTGGTGCTGGCGCAGGTCTTTGTCTCTGTGGAGCACCTCCCTCTTGATACTCTGGCACCTCTAACTCAAGACCAATATAAGGGCCTTGCTGGCCTGAATTTTTCCAAGCCGCTAGCCTGCCTGTGACTTCTTCTGCTCCGTTCTCAAAGTGCCTCACTAAAGCACGGGCCTGAGCTTTCGTTATTTTGAACGGCCCTTTAAAGGCTGGTGCTTTATCACTCTTACGTTCTTTCTCTGGGTACAGTTGTCCCATTGATTTTTCCATCTTCGCATATGCCATTTACTTCTCCTTGGTTTTTGATTTGTTACCGTCCAGTCCCGCTATGTATTCTTTGTTTTTTTGAACAAGGAATGCATGGACTTTCGGGTGATCCTTTTCTATCGCCCTTAACGGGCCGATGTTGTCTTTCCACTGTCCTCTTACGCCATTCTCATTATCTTGCACCTGTAAAGCGTGGAGATACCAAGTCACATACTGGCGAGCTTCCTCTTCTGTGCCGCCCATCTCGTAGATGGTCTTGCTCTCTACCTCTTGTTCTACCTCTTGCTCTTCCTCTACACGTTCTGGCTTCGGCAAATCTTCGCCGTCATAAATGTAGTGACCAAGACCAAACATCGCCATACATTTTGTCAGGCACCGCATCTTGTTATCACTTATCAAGCGAGCATCTGGATTAGCTACCGCACGATGTGAGTACCCCTTCATCACGGGGAGCCACATAGTTCTGGTGTGCTGTCCTATCGTGATTGAGCAGTGCACAGTGATGGTGCCATCAAGGTGAACTTCGTTGGCATCAAATTGGTAAGTGGCTTGCGGGTAATGTTCCATAAGCACTTCCCATGCCTTAGCCCAGCTAAGATAGGTCAAATCATCGCCAAGAGTTTTAACAAAATCGTTAACGTTGAGAGCTGAAAGGGTTTGCCAAATATCCGCGAAAGTCGGATCGGTAGACTTTGCAGTTGATGCCATGCTGTTTCTCCACTTGTTGTTCAATTAAATTAACTATTTCGATAGGCGCCAGTTCATCAAAAATTTTATACGGCACTTTTGTGATCGGCCCTTTCACCCAGGTAAACGAGACATGATCGCTTTGTACGATCATCTCTAGCTTAGGCATACGAGTGATAGACCAAATGCCCACCATCTTCTCGTATACCTTCCTATCCATCTCTATCATTCTGTCTCCTCGTACTGATCACAAAACTCTGCTACACGGCACCAGTTCTGCTTACAGCGGGTGTATTCACCGACACGTTCATCTATCACGTACTTGATCTCTGAATTGTCTTCGACGTATTTCTCAGCCAAAGACAGTTCATCAAACACCCTAGTTGCTTTTTTGTTGGTTGGTTTGCGAACAGCGTAGCTGGATTTCTTTCGCCACCGCTCCTCATCTGTGCACAGCGGTAACCGTTCACCCATAGCCTCTGCTATCTGAGCGTCTTGATGGAGCTTGACCCGTTCTGCAACGTATTGGTCTTGCTCTTCATCAGTCCACTTAGGTACATCCACTATCTGTATTGGTGCCTGTGGGTAGTCTGGGTTGCGTTGGGCTTCTCGACGGTTCCAATCACGCATCACAGCAACGATCTTCAGCTTAGTGCTAGTCCTCGCTTTTGCATGTCTCATCAACCAGGCATAGCAGTTGAGCTGTAAGGCCCACTCTTTTTTCTCAAAGATTACAGACCACACGCTTGTGCACTTGTAATCAACCGGCCCCTCTTTGTCTTGGAGATCTATAGCTCCAGACACAGTCCAATCATTAACATCCAAAAACAAACGTTCTTCACTGATTACATCCTCTTCTACATTTTCCTCAAATACACGGTGCACGGCGGTGCCAAGCACAGACCAAAGCTTATCGCTTACATCCTCTGTAATCTCATCCCAATGCTTTCGCCTTAGCGCTTGTACTCTAGGCGAGTCTATGAGCTGTGTTACAGATAAGTGTGTGTTACCTGAGTCATAATCATTACGGCTCAGCGCCCTCACTACGGGAGAGGGTAGATTGTGATCGTTGGTGACTTTCATCGATAGGCCCTACGTGACAATACACGCGCACGATTAAGCCTTCTTCGGTCTTGACCTTGCCGACGTAGAACTCTTTGTGTTCTTTGTCCCCTGGCTGCGTGTTTTGTTTTTGTTGCCACCGTCTGTAGCGTTGCCTTGCGGCTGCTGCCATTCGATCTATTTCCTCTTCGGTTGCTTCGATGTCGTAAGCATCGCGAAAAAAAAGTTGGTCGAATGGAATATCGGGTAGGTGATTTTTGTTTCGGCGGGGTATATTCATATCCACGCCCCTTTTTATCGATCCAGTCATAGATGTTCTCACTTTCTTTAAACTCAATCATTCCAGCCTCTTCAAGGCTGAGAACGTATGCGCCTATCTTGCTCATAAAAAATCTCCACTTAGTGTTGTAAAGAATACCTTGTAGCTTGTATATTGTCCAATGTCTTTTGAAGCAATAATTTACGGTGAACCTGCTAGCAAAGCTAACAGTAGAAAGATGGTGTTAATCGGCGGCAAGCCTCGCTTCATAAAGAGTAAGAAAGCCAGAGATTATGTTGAAGGCTTCAATAAGCAATGCCCTAAGCTGGACGAGCTGTTGGATGGGGATGTACGTGTGACCATGACCATTTGGTACGCAACGCGCAGGCCTGATCTAGATGAGTCTGTGATCTTGGACGCATTGGAAGGATACGCCTACGTGAACGACAGACAAGTTAAGGAAAAGCATATCTATCATGCCCTCGACAAAGAAAACCCAAGAGCGCACATCAAAGTCGAAAGTCTTTGATACTAGATTAAAGAGGTTGTTGATCGGGGCCGCTAAGGATCTGGTCGCTGACAAAGAATCTTTAAGGCGTGAGGCGTCTTTATTTTGGGCCGCAGTGTTTGGTGATGAAGCTTTGTCGGAATCTTTGCAGCAGGATTTTATCGTGCAGCTATGCGACAACGTAAAGCCAATCTTGCTAGAGACACACGCTGTGCGAAAGCAAAGGGCGTTGAATGATTTCCTGACTTGGATCGAAGGGGTAGAGCGTATCGAAGGCTAGCCTAGAAGGCTTTCTGAACTCAACTTTGTTGAGTAGCGATGGCTTTCTAGCTGGCTTTCGTGTGCAGATTTAACATTTTTAATTTTAACTGACAAGGGGGTACGGTGAATAAAGAAGAGATAGAACATTTTGTAATGGCACAGGAGCCTGGGCGATATGTTTGTCCGAAATGCTCTCCAGATCGGAAAAAGAGATTTGAAAAGACATTGAATATACAGCCTGATGAAGAGGGTGTGATGTATCAATGCTGGCATTGCGAGATTAGCGGCAAGGTGTTTTATGAAAAGGGTTCTAAAGGTTTAGATTTCTGGGACAACAAAGCCAAGGTCAAGGCCATCAGCAAACCCAAGCAAGTGGATACGGGTTTAATGAACGAGTATTTAATTAGTCGCGGCATAGATCCCAAGCTGATCACAGGGTATCAAGTGTGTGGCGGCACTAAGTATTTCCCTAACGGCGGCGAGATGGACGCGCTAGGCTTTGTATACGGCGATTACGAGGCGATTAAATGGCGAGGTATACATGAGAAGTACTTTGTCCAAGATGGCAGTGCTAAGGTTCTCTGGGGCTTAGAGAACTACAGAGAGCAAGAGATCAAAACACTTGTCATTACGGAAGGTGAGATCGATTGCCTCAGTGTAGTGAGTGCCATCAACAGCGAAGCTGCAACCAAGGGCATTGATCCAGATAGCTGTTTGGTTTTGTCTGTTCCTAACGGAGCGCCCCAACGTGTATCTAACAAGCGTGTAGATGCCAAGGATGATCGTAAGTTTAGTTACCTATGGCACAGTAAAGAAATCTTTGAGTCTGCCGAGAAAATCATTCTTGCCCTAGATGATGATGAACCAGGGGTGGCCCTTGGCGAAGAAATCATGCGCAGGGTAGGTCGTGCTAAGTGCTATCACCTAGAGCTACCTGACAATTGCAAAGACAGTAACGACATCTTGCGAAAGCACGGTGCCGGTATGCTTGTCGATCTGATCAGAGAAGCGACACCTACACCTTTGGTCGGGGTGTACAGTGCAGCCGACTATTCTGATGACGTTAACTTCCTGTATGAACGTGGGCTTATGGGCGGAAAGTCTACAGGATTCAAAGATTTAGATAGCTTGTACACTGTCCTGCAAGGGCAGCTAACGGTAGTCACCGGCCTGCCTGGGTCAGGTAAAAGCGAATGGGTTGATGCGGTAATGGTTAATCTGGCTGAGCAACATGACTGGAAGTTTGCTGTTGCTAGCTTTGAAAACCCACCGCCTCTGCACATCATCAAGCTTTGTGAGAAGCGAGCGCGGTTGCCTTTTTTTGAGGGGCGTAACGAGCGCATGACTGAGGATCAAATGGCAGAGGCTAGGTCTTGGGTTAACGATCACTTTGCTTTCTTGGATTCTAAAGATGGCGAACCGGCGACAGTAGACTCAATCATAGAGCGAACTAAAATGGCGGTTTTGAGGTTGGGGTGCAGAGGTTTGGTGATAGATCCGTATAACTACATTGCCCAAACCCAAACCGAAAACGAACATCAGTCGATTAGCGAAATGTTAACCCGTATGGTTCAGTTCGCACGTAGTCACGATCTGCACATATGGTTTATCGCACACCCTGCAAAGATGAGGGCTAACGACGCTGGTAAAATGCCGGTGCCAAACGGTAATCACATCAGTGGATCTGCTGCCTGGTTTGCTAAAGCAGATTGCGGCGTCACTGTGCAGCGCGAGGGTGACCACATTGCAGTGCACTCATGGAAATGTAGATTCAAATGGGTTGGGACTGTCGGTGAATGCAAGCTACAGTATGACCCTGTGTGCGGTAGGTATCTTGATTGGGAAGGTCACTTTGATCCAAACGATCCTGTAACATGGCCCCAAGACCGTCGCAGGGACTGGAATGAAACAGAAAAAGACTGGGACATCAGCTTCTGACGTTAACATCAATGATGTTGGCAACCCAGGCACACACCTCAAGCATCGTGTGGTGTTGGAACTGGATGATGGCGAAAAGATTAGTAGAGCCAGGGTGGCTGATCAGTTGGCGATTGACCGTATGTTGTTGGCTGATCAAATCAACGCGAGTCAGCACCGTGCAGCGGAGTATCTGTTGGGTGTGTTGTTGAATGCGGGGGTGTTTGTCAGAACTGTCAACTTCAGCGCTATAAGATCTACATCTAAGACCAAGGATCAATACACCCACGGTCTTATGCGGTTACGCGACATCACCAAGGTGTTATCAGAGGAGTTTAGTGATCGGGATGTAAGCTTGGTTTACGACGTTTTGATTAGGGACACTGACTTGATTGGCGCTGACCTTGCTACATTCGGGGCGTGTTTAGATGCGGTGGACGCCGCCATGTTTTCTGCATAGAATTTAGTTCTGATGTCAAGCTAGCCCCCCGCATTGCCCCGTATCCACTTAGGTGCGTGGGGGCTGCTTGTTTCTTAATGTTAGTGCTGCCTAATCCAATACAACTGACCCCCCCATTTCATGCCCACCAGCGGCTTCTGCGCCCTCATCGAGAGCGTCCAAAATCCCTAACTTGCTGATGGGAATGTCGAGCGTTGTCACTGTAAAACTATCATGTTCGTGAGCCGCGACTAGACGGGCTTTTGCTTTTGCTATTTTCTCTTTGCTCGTTGCGAAATATCCAACGCTATCAATTTCTACTTTATAAAGTTTCATTTGTTTGTCTCCACTTAAAACTACCCTTTCGTTTTAAAATGCGTGGGATGTGATGATTGGGTGCTGAATGATAGGCTTGACACCACTTCATCATCACTGTTTCTCAGTAGGTGCTAGCCAGGGAACATAACAACCCTAACTAACAAAGCCCTGACGCCCACGCTCGCCTGAACCGACTGCAAGCCTCACAATATTTTAGTACGTCGCTTGATCGTTACGGAACTAATCGTCACGTTATCGGACTGCAACAGGTGCAGAATATTCCTGACCTTTACCATTCCAATATCTAAGTGTTGCTCCATAAGGCCCATATTCCCGTCCGAATCAGACAGTGCAACGGTCATGTCGTAACGGTCTCCTTCAACTTTTTTTGGCGGCAGCGGGTCAGTAATTGTGCTGGCAAGCCTCAATATTTCTGCCATGTCATCCATAATTGTCATAGCTCGCCCTCGCACATTTCGCAAATAGACACATAGTTCCACCCATCCTCATCCTCTTGATCGA
>Ga0209348_1000291_pt1 | contig 27998 bp, 37 predicted proteins | sample ETNvirenome_2_30_FD_184065 | JGI IMG/M metagenome (GOLD analysis project Ga0209348, IMG submission 184065) | Marine viral communities from the Pacific Ocean - ETNP_2_30 (SPAdes) (version 2) | ecosystem: Environmental > Aquatic > Marine > Oceanic | place: Pacific Ocean | collected 2013-06-22
GTTCCATGATATCTTTTTGTCGCCAATGCTCGAAGTCTATATCTACATCTGGTAAGTCATCACGCAGTGGGTTTAAGAAACGTGCAACAGGTATGTTCCATTTTACAGGATCTACATCTGTTATTCCTAACAAGTAACACACAAGAGATGATCCTGCTGATCCTCTTGTCATGTGTTTTACATCTTGTGTTATGTCTATGATATCGCAAATTTTTAAGAAGTATTCTGTGAATCTTTGTTTTAATATTAATTCAAATTCTTCTGCGAGTCTTTGTTGGTACACTTCACCGTTGGGCATTTGCCTTTTAAAACGTTCAGTGAGCCTTTGTATATTTTCTAAATCTTTCATTGTTTGCCTCTTTGCCTAAAACAATATTTATGTTTAGAAACTTATTGGATTTATGATTTTGGTAAAATGGTCAAGCCGTAATATGCCATGAAAGGTGCAAGGAATGTGCCATCACCTAGTTCTTCAGAACTCCACTGAATACTAGTTAAACAATTAAAAACTTTTTGTCTTTCTAGACCTGAAGGATAATATAAATCATTTATTTTTGAAATACTGTCTACACTATAATCTTTTAACACACCCGGAACTAAAGATATCACAGGCACTCCTTCTCTTAATGCTTCTGTTACAGCCATGGTGTGTAAACTAATAACGCAATATATGTTGTCCAAAGAATCACAAAAACCTCGTGAACCTCTAGATTTCTTGTTTCCTTTTTTTCTTATTTTTATAGGTCTATTAGTGTATTTCTTAACTTCAGTTTCAACTTCGGCTATCCATTCGTCAACAGACTTTTTAATTCCATAAAAGTCTAATCCATTTTGACTAGGAGCAACAATGTACACTTGCTCACCTTTTTGCCATTTTTTGATTGGCATATTAAATTTATTGAACCGTGCATTATCATATCCTTGTTTGATTTTAGTCACTTGATTTTCATTAAAGCAAACCCGCCAAAACTTTGGCTTCCACCAATTACAATAACCTTTTTCAACGTTAATATAATCTATTCCTTTGGCTTCTAATTTTTGATGTATCCTTGGATCTTCATGTCCACCAACCCCGCCAAGTATGACCAAATCATCTTTTGTAATATCAGCATCTGCACTTACAACCATAGGCAAATAAAATTTACGTGAAATATTTTTTGCAATCCATGTTGAAGTTTCAGTTGACGTTCCTGTATCTAAATCTTTTGGAACAACTACTCTTGAATATGTTTTATTCATTTTCATCAAGGTTCTTTAAGAAGTCCCTTAATTTAGTCTGATCTGTGTTGTCAGTGTTCACTCTGCCTACTGTGTCACCTTTTCTTGGATCTGGTGGAGTAATTTCTTTTGGAGCAGATGCGTCTTCAGTGATTGTGGAAGTTTGTTTTAATGAATTATAGATTGTACTTTTACGTTTGTCAAACTCTTGATATTCTGCATCATCGCCTAAGTCTCTAATACGCAAACTGTCCACATCAAATTCTAAATCAATTTTCATACCAACACCGCTAGAACTTCTTGTTTTCATTAATTGTATTTGATATCTACCACGTTCTCTCATTGCTCTACTTGTGAATATACCAAACACGTTGTCAGCAGTTTGTATTTTACTTAAACCACCTGCTATGTGCGAATGATCAAACTCTATTTCTTCTACTGCACCTCTGTTTAACTGTGATGCTGTTACAAATATTACATTTAATTCCATAGCCAAGTTTCTTAATTCTTCTGAAACAAATTTATCTTTAACAAATAAATCACTTGGACTTACTTTTTTGTTCATGGGCATCATCAAATCTAAATAATCAACTAGTACAACATCTAGTTTTGTTCCTGTTTTAATTTCATATTCTTTAATATAACTTCTCAAATCATTTGTAGTTTTACCACTTGGCATATATTTTATTTGGAACTTACCTGATTTTTTACCAAGTAATTTAACTTTCATTTCTACGCCATCTAAGTCTTTAAATATTTCTTTTGTTGGAACATCTGTCAACATCGAATCCACCCTCATACTTACAAGTGGTTCGCTCAATTCAAAAGTAATGTATGCAACGTTCATGCCATTCAACACCCAGTTACAACCTAAGTTTGCAAGAAACAAAGACTTACCTGCACCTGATCCTCCTGCAAAAATATTCAGTTCACCTTTGTTAAATCCACCAAACAATCTTTTATCTAGTGTTGCCCAACCTGTGCTGACTTGACCATTTTGATTTTTCAATCCCATTAGTCTTGCTTTAGGATCTGCAAAGTAATCTGTTCCTATATCTTTGTGTAATCCAATCTGCACTGCCTTTTTAACCAAATCTTCAACCGGACCATATTCACCTTTTTCAAGCATATCAGCAGATTTCAATATTGCTCTTTCTAAACTTTTATGTCTAACAAAAGTTTCAAAGTCATTTAGTAACCAGTCGAAATGTTCTTCTGTAAGTTGTTCAGTTTGTTTCAGATCAACACTACAAGATTTATTAACAATGTCATATGTTGGCAACTGATTATAATCAGTTACATATTTGTTTATGAACTGTGCTGTGTCTTGAAGTTTTCTGTCAAACAATGAATGATCAAATATAGATTGGCAACGCACGAATGTTTCTGCGTTTTGCAACATCATTTCTAGATACAACTTTTGTATGTCATATCCATAATCTTTATTCTGTTTTGCCATGTTCCTTATTATACCACATTTCGTTTGAATTGTCAATGTGCTTATGATATTTGGCAAGTACAGCGCCTATGCAACTGCCAGGATCTCCAGGATTTTTTGGAACCCATATGTCATCCCAAACAGATTCTAATTTGCCTACTGCTGTCTTATTCAATGCACAACCACCTACCAAAATTATGTTTGATGTTTTAATGTTCATTTGTATCCATGAACTTGCACACATTAACACTTGTTCAAAAATGTGTTGAGTAGTTGCGGCAATGTCTGCCAAATCTTGTTCTGTGTTTAATTCTGGTCTCCACCAATTGCAACCTCTGTGAAAATTTATTCTTGTTTTAAAAGGCATTCTTGTTTCAACTAATTCTTCCATAAACATTCTGTAATATTTTCTCCAATAACCTTTTTTAGCAAGTTGTTCAAATTTATGCTCTTCTGCATTTGCTTTGAGACCAACTCTCTGAGTCATTGCTGAATAAAATAAACCAATGCTATGTGGGTAATTTTGTGTGTATTTCTTTTCTAGTTTGTTACCATGTCCATGCCATATTGTAAACGTTTCAAACTCTCCTATACTATCTAAAACTACAACTGCGGCATCTTTATATGGGGAAGTGTAATATCCATATGCGGCATGACTCTCATGATGATCAACATATTCTATTGGCACATGATGAATGCCTGCTTTACCTAAAAACTTTTTAATATTGTTTTCTTTCCAATTCCAACCTTGACCCGCTATCAGTTGACGCATAGTTTTTTTGAAAGGTTTTTCATAAAAATATATCTTAGCAGGGAAGGCCCATTTAGGATTTGCTCTTACTTCTGCCATCAGTTTAGGACAAAGTGTAGGATCTCCAGGTATACCGCTGAAGTCCTTAGACATTCCTGCCCATTTTAATTTTAAATGATAGTGATCTGTTAGTCCTGCTACTCTCCATTCCATCACGGCAAGACTGGCATCGTGATTATTTCCTGTTACTCCCCAAACTATCATGTTTCTCCTATTTGTATATAAACGGGTCTCTCTTTTGTAATTCTCTTATTTTTTTCTTGTATTTGATATAATTTACAAGTTTTCTAATAGGAGAGGTTACAAAATAGTAAACCTTTTTTAATAATTCTTTTACGCGAACCATTTTTTCATCCTCAGTTTAATTTTAAGTTGTGACTCTTCAGCATTCTTCACTATTGTGTATAAAGTGTATAGTCTACCATATTTACGCACGGCATCATTAACATCTTTTACATCTTGGCTCCACTCAGGCATACTTACACTCCAACCTGCCTCAATACTGTCATGTACTAATTTTTGACCTGCTTCATCTCTGTCAGGAACAACTATTACGTGTTTGCCTAAACTGTTCAACAATGCTGTTTGTTGTTCTTTCACTTCACTGCCTAGCAGTGCAACACCATCAATAGCAATAGCATCAATTGGCCCTTCAACAGCAACCACATATTTTCTATCATCATTTTGTTCATCAATGTTAAACACATACCCTGGTTGTTGTTCGGACAGATACTTAACTTTGCTTTCAACTGTTTTTCTTGCTGTGTATCCTACAATTTTTTCTCTATAATAGAAAGGAATAATTAATCTATCTTTAAAGCCTACTTCTGGACTCCAATAAAATTCATAATCATTTAGAGTCATTTTTCTTTCCATGATATATTCCAGCACCTTAAACAAGTTAGGATCCATACCACTCGGTTCTAATTCTTTGTATGTTGCCCATTCATGTATAGGCTTAGACTTTGCTGGAAGTTCTTTTGTTTCAAACTTAGGTAAACTTATAATTGATTTGTATCCAACTGTATCAGTTTTTGTTTGCAGTGCCTGAAGTGCCAATTTTGTAATTACATCATCTGGAACATTTAGCCATCGCATAAACTTTTTCATTTTGTAAGAAATGTTTCTGCCTATACGCCAACTTGTTTTGAATCCACAGTTGAAACAATGATAACTTACACCTTCTTCTGCATTTGCAATCAATCCACCTCTTTGTCTTGTGTCAGGAGTTGTACCATTATGCTCACAACATGGAGCATTAAAAGCCAACCAACCACTTGGCGTTTGTTTCCGTTTTGCAGGCAAGTAAATTTGTAATGCATCAAAGACAATATTCATGCATTAATAATATAACCTTTTGGTTAAAAAGTCAATTAATTTCGAACTAAAACTTTGGTAATTTTATTTTGAAACACATTATCCACCTGGATAGTGCTAGTGTGTTTGATTCTTAAGTTGCTGTACACACCATTGAAGTTTACGTATTTTAGTGTGTCAGAACTTGTTGCTGTGAAAGTATCTATGTCCACCCAAAATGTAGATACAGTTGGACTGTTTTCTAAAGTACCTTGTATTACTATGTCACCTTCTGCACCGTCCAAATAATATGCAACAGTGTGAAGTGCCGAATTACCATTTATGGCTGGTTGAGCAGGAATATTTTCTGAATAGAATATATCAGATGCTCCTTGGTCCTGTGTAAATGTCGTGACTGATGTAGAATCTAAAGGACCTGGAAATTCATCTTTTGATACAAAAATAGTTCCTTTTGCATCAAAGTTTGTGCCTGAATGTAAAATAGTTTTGGAGTTATCGCTTGTTTTGTGTAAAAATACTGAATAAGAAAGATACTGTGATGGAATATTTAAAAGGTCATTTTCACTAATTGTAATTGTAAAGTGACCAACTTTGCTTGGAGTTGATGTTTCAAGTATAGTGCCATCTCTTTCAACTATTAATCTATTGTTTTCATCATACAATTTAAATTTAGGTGTGTAAGTATTCAGTATGCTAACAGGCTTTTGATCCGCATTAAGCACATTAAATTGAATAGATGTGTCTATTCCACGATATACATTGACATTTCTTTGATACACAGTTCTATACTCCGTTACTTCGCCAGCCAGATTCGCTGTCAGGCTTACACTGTTATTTAATAAATATTTTGGCACAAGTTGCATAATCTTTAATAATTTTAATGTATTTATTGGTTTAAGAATGCTGTTAGACGACATAGAAAAGAACTTTCCATTTATATCCGTAGTAGAGTACGGAGGACAGGAGTATGTGGGGGTGATAAACAATCAAGACAATGCAATTACCAGTATGTACATATACACAGACATACATTCTAAACTAAAAGAAGCATTTCTTGAACTGGGTGGCACATGGTGGCATGAGTCCAACAGAATGATTCCAATTGGCATATTTTTGAGACAGGAAATGGAAAAATTTAAAAATGTGTTAATGATAATGAATACAAAAGATGTATCAGTCAAACTAGGTCCAGTGACTAGTCTTGCCAATTTAGCGATGAAACGCAGTAAACGTAAGTCCGTTCAATTGGTACGTAAGCCTAAATAATTAATCAAATAGTAGTTTTGATAGACGTTTATTACCTTTTTTATCAAGGTAATTTTTTACTCTCTTAACTTTCCAATCTTCATAAGGAAAAACATATGTTGGGTGATCAGTCTTGTCTTTACCCCATCTAATTTTATTCCAAACTCTTTCGTGTCCGTAATACAAAAACATTTTTGTGATTACTTCTATACCTGCTATGGCACCTGCCATGCTTACTGTTCCTGTTATTAGCCATGAAATAAGAAAGGTATCACTTGTTGCTAGGATACGCCATGATAATGTTTTTGCTAAACTTCTTCTTGCTTTACTTTTCATTTTTTAATTGCTCACAAATCAAATTCATATGAACAACTACGGCAACAGCATAAGATGTTGCGTGGGACTTTTTAAAAAAATATTTGTCATCAGATGGTTTTACCCAAACTTCTTGCATAATTTTATTCCAAGTTTCATTTAACAAATACCTTTTGCTAGGTCTGATGATTGCCAACACTGCCGCTAGTTGTTCAATGCTTTTTGGTTTTAACTTTTTTAATATTTCTGAATGACCATTTAAATGAAACACTTTGTCACTGAAGTCTTTGGCTTCTAGTAACTCCCACATTGGTTGTTTGTTCATTAATTGTTTTAGATGATCATCATCTTTAATGTCTTTGTATATGCTTACGTTCAAGCAATCTATTTTAAAATAATTTCTATCTTCAGCAGTTTCATAATCTATTGTTGCCATGTTTGTTGCTGGATCATGTGGAACCTCTGTAAAGTAAACACCTGTATTGTGTTTCTTATCTGTATCTAATTTTGCTATCCTATGTTTTAATTTGTCTAACAAAATTGTTCTATCTGCGAAGTCTATATCTACATCAGGCATCTAATTTTTTAACCCTTCTTGTGTGTCTACCTTTCAAAAATTTAGTTTCAAAAAATGCTTCTATCATATATTTTGCTGTGTCAAAATCTGTGTAGTCTGCACCAATACATAATACATTCATATCGTTGTGTTGTCTAGCCTGTTCCACATCAAATACATCAAAACACACTACTGCTCTTGCTCCTTTAAATCTATTTGCCTGTATTGCCATACCAAAACCACTACCACAAAACAAAATAACCCTATCATCTTTTTCTAAGAACCTGCAGGCTTTTTTGGCTATGTCGTTATAATCTGTTCTTTTATTTTCATAAATGCCTACATCATGAAATGTAACAATATCTCCCATGCACTCATCTATTGGACAAATCCATTTAGAGACTTGATCCTTTAGTTCCATGCCTCTGTGGTCAGCGCCTATTGTTAAATCTATCATAATTTTAATTTACTGTGGCCTCCACCAACTTCACCTTCAACCCAAGTGTTGAATGACAGTGTATATCTTATATCATTTGGACTAGCATTAATTTCAACACTGTGATTAAGAAAACTAGGAAATAACATCAAGTCCCATTTCTTTGGACAAACTGCCATTCTTGTTTGATGATACAAATAACTTCTTTTGTTTGTGAAATCAAATTGTTCTTTGTGATCTAGTCTTACAGTATCAGTAAAAATATTTGTATGATTTTTATCTTTGTGAAATACAATATTTGATGTGTCTTTACAATCTGTTAAAAACAAAACACCGGAGATCAAACTATTGCTGTGATAATGTTCCTGTATGTATTGATTTTGTTCGTATTTGTTACACCAACTTGTTGTTAAGACAAATTTATGCTTTTCATGTACATCTAAATAACCGTGCATGAATTCACTTACTTGATTTAAAATTTCAGTTTTTAAAGGCAATAAATTATCTTTATCTAGCACATAATCATCTTTTGATATGTAAGATACTTTGTGTGAACGTAATTCATAATCTAATTTTTCTTTTATAAATTTTTCACTTTCCTCATAGGGTTTAATTTGTGTTTGACATAGTGGTATACCAAACAAAGGTACAACGTTATTTTCTTTTATCATATTCTTGCCTCTTTTGTTATTTCTTTTACCATTTCAATATCTGCTGGCAGTCTTTTAAATCTTAATGCCCAATGATTAGGATCCATGATAGGATACACAATTTGTAGTTGTTCATTGTTAAATCTCTTCATCATTTCTTTTCCGCTTTTACAATTTAATATTAACCAAGGACTTATTTTGCCGTCTTTGATATCCATTACTGCTCTATTTAAACTTGCATAACGAAAGTAATCACTCCAAGGTGCTTCTTTTTCATCTCCCCAATCCATCATAGTTTTAATTGACCTTTCCATTGCAGTTTCAACCTTTTCACGTAAGATTAAATCTATTGCATATTTTTGATACAATTCTTCTCTACACCAGTGGTCTAATTTAACTCCGCTTGTTACAACGTAATCAATGTACTTGCTAGGATACAACGGCTTAACATTGCTGATAAAACTTCCAAACTTTACAAATGCTGTGTAATATGGACTTTTGCAAAACTCTTCATATGTTTTAGTTTTGGACGCTTTTTGACACAGTTCATAAAATCTTACAAAAGTCTGATAACCTAATTGTACTCTGCGTTCATCTTTTTGTAAGAATCTTCTTTTTTGTTCGCACATATGTACTGCTAGTGTTTTCTCTTTAGTAAATTTTGCATTACAATATTGACAAGTGTATAATTTTTCTATCATAGTTGCTTTTTTATTTGCTCAGGTGTCATGCCAAAGTCCTTTGCTAACTGTTTAATTTCTTTTGGGTCATTTATAGTAACAAGTAATTTTATTTCATCTGATTTCATTGTAGGATATAGTTTTTCTAAAAATTTTGTTGTTTTCGCATTTCCGCCAGACTCTTTAAATTTGTATCCTATCCATTCATGATACCTAATATTTTTCTTAGAACTTGCAGTCATGCAAAGTAGATACCATAAAAGTTTTTTATGCTTTGTTAGTGTAAAGAAGTTCTTATTATAATATTGATTTGTTTTAAGTATTTGTAGTTCTTTGTCCTGTCTACTACCTTTTACAGCACTTGCATATCTATTCAACAAATAGAAACTAACTTGCTTTCTCTCATCGTCAGATAAATCTTCCCAAACATTCTTTGCGTTCATGTCAATTGCCGCAAGTATATCTTTTAAAGGTAATTTGTTAATCTTCGTAGCCATATAATTCTAATAACATTGTATACTTTTCCCATGCTTTTTGCAAGCCTTTATGTTCCAAACACATGGCAACAGCACGTTCAGTAACAAAGAATTGTCTATTTTGACATTCTTCTTCTATTGTTGCTTTGTTACTTTTGGAAATTAATACCTTTGGACCTTTGCCACCGATTGGTTCTCCATAAACGGTTTCACCACCATCGGGAGATGTAAAAATCATTTGTTCTTCTTTTTTCTTCTTTGGCATTACAACAACTGCGTGTATTCAATACTTTCACACTGTCTTGATATATCTTTAACAAAGAAAGCACAAGATGGTTGTTTTCCATTTGTTAAAGGCGTACTAATCAATTGATTATTTTTCATTTTAGGAAAGTACCATTTCACTTCATTATAAAAATTTACTACATTTACCTCTTCAAAGTCTGCTTTGAAACTGCTTAATGGATTAAAAATAAATGCTGAAAATCCTCTATCTGCTATGCTGGTTAAAGGCACAACTTCAACTGTATTGCTGTCTTCTTTATCTCCAACTGCTATGCTCCAATCCAATGGCATTGTTATCTCTTTGCCTCCGATGTCTAGCACTATTGCTGGTGCACTGAAAGATTCAATATAGATTAAAGGTATAAAGAAAAAGTCTGGCTCTTTAGGATTGCTGTTGTCTAAAACAGAAAAAGCCATATCTTCCGACACTGTTTCAGGCAACTTGTCTAAATTGTAGGACAAATTGTCCACTGTTAATATTCTCATTTTTGTTCTCCAGATCCTATTTTGTTTGTATTGGTATCATACCAAAAATACTGTGTGCCTTGTTTGGGTGCCTGATATAAAGTTTCGAAAGGTAAAAATACTCCTGATGGCATCGATGCTCCTTTTTTGTTATCTCTGCCGTCTGTACTCCATGGATTGTCTACTGTAATTAATGGAACGTTTGAAGCATATGACATCATCTTAACACAAGAAAGATGCCAATCATCATGTGCTTGTTGTATGTAAGGAAGTAAATCTTTGTCAGCATTACTGGCGTGGAGTATGGCTTGTACACCTTTATCTGAATATGCTCTTACAAGATTTTCTGAGCCATCCCAATAGTTGCCAACAAGATCATTACAGATCATTGCACCAACTTTAAATTTTTCATTTTTTGTTGTAAGTTCCACTACAACTCCTGGCTCGCCTGGCTGACAATCAGTATCATAGTGTACAATATATCTTTTACAAATAGTTCCAATGTGTTCACCTTGTTGGTTGATAAAACGTAATTGATTTGTTTTCTTACCAAACACAAAATTATGTCTTACATCTTTTTCGTCTAACCATAATGTTCCTAAGATTAATCCTAAATTATTTTTACTGCAATATTCTTGTAATTTTTTCACTGCATCTTCGGTATCTTGACAAGTGTTTACTGTAAAACTTGGAGCATCATATCCACTTACTGATGCTTCGGGAGTCATAAGATAATCTACACCATTTGCTACTGCCCAATCGCAGGCTTTTACAATAGTTTCATAATTAATTTTTGCATCCATTGTTACTGGGATTTGTGCTACACCTATTTTCATATTAGTTCCAATCTACCTTTTCTAATGTAAAAGGATAGTTTGCTTCTTTGTAAAATTTCTTTCTATGTGTTAAATGTCTTTTTGCAAATTTGCAAGTTGATGTTATGTCCCAAATTTGCACAAAGTCTTTGTCTTTTGCTTTACGTATTCCACGTCCTATTGACTGAATTACTCTTACGAAAGACTTGCCTGGCTCTATTAATACCAAATTAAATATCCTTGGAATATTAATACCTACAGATGCTACACCATAAGTTGCAATTATCACTTTGTTATCGGCACTGCTGATTTCATCATACTGTTCTTTTCTTTCTTCTAATTTTGTTTCACCTTGTATGAACACACTGCCGTCGATTAATTTTTGCAGTTCTGTACCTGCTGTTAGTCTATCAATTAAAACAAGTGTGTTGCCTGAGGCTTTAATTTTTTCAATAAGTTTTGCTATGTATTCTAAACGTTTTTGATTTGTTGTGAGATATTTTAATTCTTCTTGATAGTTCTTATACACTGGAGTATCGATCATTTGCACAACATTTACATGACATTTAGATAACACTCCTTTATCTTGTAATTCTTTTGCACTAATTTGATTAACAACAGGACCTATACTTGCGAGTATGCTTTGAAATTCAAATTGTTCTTTAGGTACTGTGCCTGTTAATCCCCATCTAACTGGAGCATTTTTCAAATGATGTGTCAGTAATTTTTTCAAAACATCTGCTTTTGCTTGATGAACTTCATCAACAATAATTGCTTTGACACCATCTAAAAATTCTGTAAGTGTAAGTACCGAGTCTCCTGATTTTGCTCTTTTATCTAAAATATTAAGACTTTGCCATGTACAAATAGTGTGTGTTCTATTCAACTCTTTCCTATCACCAAAGTAAACACCCACGTCTAATCCAACAGTTTTATAATCTTCTTCTGTTTGTGTTACAAGAGACTTGTTAGGAACTATTACAACTGTTCTTCCTATACTTTCACATAAACTTGATAAACAAGCAGTGATAATTGTTTTACCAGCACCAGTGGCGACCTCTTGTAAACTTTGCGGTGTGCGTAAAAAATTATTCACAACTTCAACTTGATAGTCTCTTAATTCAATTGATTGACCTTCGCATTGATGTCCCTTGGGCCATTTTTTATCAGCAAAGTAGTCTTTGTCTATCAAACTAAAATTTAAATCTGTTTGTTGTCTTTTGTCATCAATAGAATCTACTTCAATGCCTTCTTCATGAATTATTTGTAAAATTTTGTCTAAATGATTTACATAACCATTACCACCTAAACCAAAGAAACCAACTTTACCGTCCCATCTACCTAACTTATATTGAGGCAAATATCTAGCATATGGAACTTGCCATTTCATTTTGTTTGATATTTTTCTTCTTACATCAACAGGAAGTCCTTCAATTTTTACATTGACTTCATCGTTTATTATAATTTTACATCTCATATTGTTTCAGCAGTGTCATAAAAGTTTAAAAACATACTGGTTTGACCATTTATGTTAAAAACTAAATCAGACTCATATAAAAAAGTATCCACCTTTGTGTAATTCTTGGATCCATCGCAACATATTACTGATTCTGGACGCCAAGTAGATTGTACTAAAGGCTTTGGTATCTTTTTACTGTTAATATACACTATTTTTGTTGTGTTTGCAAGTGAATTGTTGATGCCGTTATCTTTAACGTAGGTATTAAATTCAGCCCCCGTTCCTTTATTTGGTAATCTAACTAATACTGATATGTCTTTTGGGTCTATTAAATTTTTAAATTGTGTATGAAACTGTTGTAATTGCTCTAATGCTCTTTTATCTTGCATACTAACTATCACTAATAAAGGATATCTTTGTAATTGATCAATACACTCTGTCAGATGATTCAGTTGCCATTTTTTCAAATCAATATTAATCATAGGATATTTTCTATCTAAGATTTTTTTTGTAAGCACAGATAAATTAGATTTACTTTTTTCAACCTCAAACGTATCGAAATGTTTTAATCCTAACTTTATTTTTCTATCATAGAATAAAAATAGATTGTCTGCATTAGGCTTTCCAAACTTCTCTAAATGATGTTTTGTTACTGCTTTGCTAGAATGTTTAATATCATAATTATAGATGCCTGGCACATAGTCATCAGGATTATTTAAAATATGTTCAACTTCATCATAAATTTGCAACAGCACAGGATCTATATCTTTTATTCTTCCTTTGAATCGACCTACAAGTTTATGTATAATTCTTTCATCAAATGGTAAAAGATATTTGTCTTTTATTCTCTGCGAATAGAATCTGCCAACTTTGTGTGGAAATAATTTTTTAATATCACTTACTAATTTGCTTAACATCAAGTTGAATGGAAATCTTATTACGATAATTTTTAATGGTGTAAATCCTGCCCAGATGCCGTCTTGATAATCACTGCCATCTTCTATTCTAATGTATTTTGTTCTGTCTAAATGTCTAATAGGTTTACGCAAAATGTTTGCACTGTTTTGTATATCTATATCTCTTAATTTAAATTGTGAAGCATACCTATTAACCAAGATACGTTTTACAACTTCGTATTGTTTGTCAGTCAACGCACTGCCTTTGAATACTTTCTTTGCGATATCTATTAAAATTTTCTTATCTCTTTCTAAAATTACAAACGGTTTTGATACCGGACCGCTCTGAAGTCCAGCCATTATCTCTAAACACTGCTCTATTGGATATGTTTGCATATCAATAGTATAACGGATTTTGGTTAAAAAGTCAATCTAGAAAAGGGCAATCCTTGGGCAATTTCATCAACTGTCCACTCTGTATTTGCATAATCATTCAACCATTGCTGTCTTTCCGGCATCAAAGGTTCATTTATTGTACTGAAATCTTTATTTGCAACATCATAAGCAAGACTTTGTTCTCCTACAAATGCAGGTATACCATTTAATACAGCATGAATTCCAGGATTACTACTGTGACTAACTACTGCCCATGCGTTTGTAAAATTTAAATCGAAATCATCATATGTGTTTGCAATTTGTTTAGGTACTTCATAACTTACATTGTCAAGCACAGGTAAATTCAACAAAGGACATCTAGGGTGGGGTCTTACTATTATTTTTCTATCAGTGTATTTTCTAATTTCTGTTACAGTGTGTCTAACATATTGATCCAGTGCAGGTTGGTCTTTCCATTGTTCACTTTTGTCATGTTGTAAACAAATTAAAATATGTTCTCCGTCTTGTCTCCACGGTTTTAAATTAATTGCAAATTGTTTTGCACGTAAATCATTATTATCTTTTGTTCCGAAATCTGCTTTTCTATTAATGCCATTTAATGCAACTTTCCATGTGTTGTTTCTTTTTATACCACCAACTTCAATAACTAAAACATTTTTATTTTGTTTTCTAAAGTGTTCCCAAATGTCTTTGTTGCGAGCCATTCTACCATGCCATAGTAACGACCATATTACTGGCACATCACAATCCATATTGTTTTCGTCGACTGTGTGTCCTAAAGTTTTTAATCCTTTTGATACGGCTTCCCATATAGGAGGACTTACTAAAGCACTGTTTTTTGTAAACAAACTAAATTTCATTCCAATATTTTTCTGTGCGTTGTTGCATTAAATCTTTTCTAGCACTTTTACGTTGTGTCTTTCTTGATCCTTTCATATGATCAAAATATTTTCCCAATTCTGAATTTATTAAAGGATGACCGCCACCGCCTGTCTTTGCAGTTTTATTATAGATATTTTTAGAATAATCATGATATGCTGTGTCTAATTTTGCAAGTTTTTTTAAAATATATCCAAACACAAAACTATCATGCCATTCATCTAGAGTAAAAATGCCTTTGTCAGCGTCTTCGTACATAAGTTCAAACTGTTGCATAAATTTTTTACAAGTATCATTTGTTCTATTCAATCCGTAAAATCCGCACTCGGGCCAAGTTTGTGTACCACGTCCTCTACCTACAAACGTTATCCATGTATCATCTGGCAGTAAATCTTCAAATTGTTTGTAAGATATAGGACTGTGTACAAATGTATCTGCGTCGATCCATACTACCCATTTAGACTCAGCAGTCTTATAAGTTTCAAACACAGCATAAGTTTTATTTGCAAATCTTATTGCGTCCCATTTAAATTCTTTATGGTGGTCTCTTGGTCGCTTTTCTGGGAAAGGACATTTACCATTTGCTTTAGGTACATTCTGCCATTTGTTTTTAAACTCTACTAACTGTTTAAGATTTGTTTGAGGTACTATTGTAATTTGTGTTGGATCAGGATTGACAGGCTCGCAGTTTTCTGCATACACAATAAGTTTTACTTGTTTGTCTACATTCGTAGCGAAACTTTCAAGAAATCTTTGTCCATACAAATCTAAACCTTCTTTGTGAAATGTTGTGACTGCTGTTATCATTTTACATATTTCCTCATATGTTTCCAAGCCAAACCTTGTTTTACTTCATCTAAGGTCCAATGTGTTTGGGCAATTCTTCTTATCCAAAGTTCTCTATCATATGCTTGAGGATTATCTAGTTCCTCAAATTTTTTCATACATACATCTTTTGCTTGGGCACGTTCAGGGTCAGTAACGAGTGTAGGAATCCCTTCGATTACACTCGCCACTGTTGGACTGCTGTTATGCCCAATCACTGCATGAGCATGAACCAGTTCAGTTTTTAAATCTTTAGCACCGCTTATTTCGACATTTGAAAAATCTTTATTGCCTGTGTTTATCCAATTACGTAGTGTGGCAATATGAGCACCTGTATTTTTATCACCTGGATGAAATCTTACTCTAATTAATTTTTTTGGCAAAACTTTTCTTATAGATTGCACAACCATTAATAACCAGTCTAATACTTTGGTGCCTCGCATACTCCAGCCTCCGTCTCTTTGACAACATATTAGAACGTATGCTCCTCCTCCTAATCTCCATGGTTGCAAATCTATTTTAAGATTTTTCTTTATTTCTTCCCAACGCATTGGATCTGGATTATCCCAGCAATATTCTGCTGTGTTAGGAAATATTCCATCATATCCATAACGTAAATAATTCTTTGATTGTGTTGGATCTGCAAATAAAAATAAACTACTGTCAACAATTACGGTCCTTTTTCCTTTTTGTTGCTGTCTATCATACACTGCCTTACGTAAAATTAAATGTCTATGTTTTTGTGAATCTTGATGTGTAAAGCCTTGAATAACAGCCACGTCGGCATCTACAATAGACCAAGTATTAAGCACCAGTCCTTTATCACCAACTGCATTTACACCTTCAATAAAGTTTTTGATTATTAAAGGCTTTTGTGGCTTTTTGTTTCCAGGAGGAATACATTTCATATATGATACAACTTTTATCATGTCAATCCGTACCTCTGCATTATTCTCCAAGCCTCACCTGTTCCTAATTCTTTCCAATGATATTGACAATATGCCAACCAATGTTGCCATTTTTTGACTTGCATAGGGTCAGCATATAGTGGTGATTCTATTTTACTTAAATCTTTTAATGTCACACTGTCAGCGGCTGTCTTTTGTGTTGTAAATGCAGGAACTCCTACACAAACACTTTCTATTGCCGCTATACTTTGATATGTAACAACTGCATAAATTTTTTCTCTGATTAGATACCAAGGTACAGATCCTTGTCCAACTCTCGAATGACGTTTTCCTTTGTCTCTAATTATAATTTCTTTGTCTGTATGTTTTTTCAGTTCAGCAACAGTTTCTTTTACCCATTCGTCTCTGTCTATGTTATAAAATTTACAAGGTTTTTCACTTGGTGTAACTAATAAAATTTTTCCGCTATGGTCCTTTCGCCATTCTACAAAGTCTAGTTCTTGGCTTTGTTGTGCTATTCTCTTCCAACGATCATCTGGACAATCAAAAATATTTGTATGTTGCACATCATTTTTAACTATTCTATGCCAATGTTTCTTTTTTATTAAATTACCTACGTATCCTGTATCGATGTAATAGAATGGTCTTTTATTTCCAATAGACTCATAAATTACTTTTCTTTTTGCTAAACTTCTAAAACTTATTGGATTTGTTACTGGAGTTTTTAAAATTTCTTCGTAAGGAAGATATTCGGCACCTATACCTTGTACCCACGCTTTAAGAATCGGATCGTCTTTGTCCCAATAATAGTGCATATCATTTTTGCATCATTTCGGCAAGATATTTTTTCCATACATCGCCATATTCACAATTTCTATAATTTTTAAACCAAGGACCTCCTTCGGTATAATGAATTGCACTTGGTTGTCCATCTTCTGGTTCTTTGTACCAACCCACTAACCAGTTCCACTCATGTGATAATTTGCCTATCTCTTCATCTTTTAACCAACTGAATCTATGGAAATATTTTCCATCATAGTTTGGATTGTTAACTAAATCTACTGATAATTTTTCATTTGAAGGATGACCGCAATTATATAAAACCATAGAACTCCAATTCTTTCTTGGATACTGTGTTTGTTTTTGTCCGTCCATTTTTATTCCTGGCTTAGGAGTATAATCATGTTGCACACACATCACAGCATATTTGTCATCTGCTTGATCAAAAAGTTCTTTTACATCTTTTAAAAACACAATATCAGAATCACAAAATAATGCCCACCCTTCATAATTTGCAAGTGCTGGAACTAAAAATCTAGTAAACGTGAATTCTGTTGAAGCAAGTTTATCTTCACCTCTCCAATACCATTTGTCTTGACGTAGTGTGTTTTGATTTAAAGGAATAACTTCTGCTGAGTCACTGTGAGAATAAATTGAATGTTCACACACTTGATAGGCAATGTCTTCTCTTGTATCGTATCCTACATAAATTTTCATGACTTTGTGCCTACTGTTCTTCTTTCTATGTCATCATGATTAAATTCTGCCCAATATAGTTCGAAAGCAATGCCATCTTCTAATCCTTCAAACTGGTGAAACTTTCCTGGTTTAACAGTTGTGTAATCGCCTGCATTAAGAATTGTTTCATCTACAAGACCTTGTTGGTCAGCGTCTTGCCACACTCTTACAATCATTTTGCCTGACTCAACAAAGAAGCCATTCCATTTGTATTTGTGTTTGTGTTCTGAACATTTGAATCCTGCTTTGAATTCAATACGATGAAATTCTAATACACCGTTAGCATGGATTAATTCTGTCTTGCCCCAAATTTTTCCTGCTTTCATTACAGTTTATTTTCATATCCTTGTTTCGCTAAAAACTCTTTAACGGATATGGTAGGTTTCCAACCTAGTTCTTTCATTTTTGTTATATCTGCTTTTGTATCAGGTCTTTCACCAGGCATACCTTCTCTTACTGGTAAGTTAGGTGCAATATCTTTTACACTTACACTTTCACCTGTTCCAATATCGATTGGTCCTTTGAAGTCACTTGCCATCAATACAATCATTGCTTCTACAACGTCATTAACGTGTACAAAGTCTCTTGTGTGGGGTGTCACATATTCTAATTGATTTGATAACAGTTTGTCGAAGAACATATTCAATCTTGGTGTTTCAGAGTAAACAGTGTGAAATCTCATTGCTACCACGTTAGGATGTGGAATGTATTCTATTACGTGTTTAGAAGCGGCATAAGGATTTCTCCATGGATCGTATTGTGAACTTGAACTAGCAAACATCACTCTTGTGTTTTGATAATGTGCAAGTATTCTTTTTGTGCCTTCTACATTGTTGTCCCAATATTTTTTAGGATCATTCATAGATTCTCTCACACCACCTATGCCTGCAAGATGTATTACTAAATCTACTTCTGGTAAATCTGCTGTAAGAATATTGGCTTCTGCTTTTGTGTCAATGCCAACTACTTCATGTTTCTCTGTTTGTAATCGTTTTACTAAGGCTGAACCGATAAAACCTTTATCACCTGTGACTAATATTTTCATATAGGATTCCTTTGTTTCAAAATATTTATTGGGCGAATTATTTTGATGTTGTAGATTTGATACCCTGTGTTTTGGTAAAATATGGTTTATAAACATACAACCATTCACACAATTGACGACACATAATGGCATCGTTGGGCCACCATCCTATTCTATCTTGTTTTTCAATTATGTCTTTAGCCGCCCAAGGTGTAATCACATAGGCGCTATGTCCTGGTAAACCTTGTGGAATATTTTCAGGTGCCACCCAAGGCACTTTATTAAAACCATCAACTAGATTATTATGATAATCTTTTGATTTGAACGTGGCGCCTCTTGGATCATTTATACTGTATGCTCCTACTAGTATGGCAGAAGTTTCCTGTGCTGTAAATTTTTTTGTGAATAAAGCATCATGTTCTAATATCATAATAGGTTCGTTCATAGACGCACACATTTGCCATAATCTAAAATGACTTTGTGCCGCGGCTATCCGTTTATGATTGTCATAAGTTTTGTACGGTTTTAGAAATAAATTTGTTTTTGGGCAAGTAATTTTTTTACCTGTGGGCCAAGTCCACGCAACAGGGAAAATTGTTTCAGGAGTTGTGGCATCAAAAAGTGTTGCCTCAATCTCGCTTTCTGTGTCTTGAATACTTTGCAAACAACGTTCGGCATATGACAAACTCCAAACATCTTTCATCAATGTTATTATAAATGCTTTCATTTTACGACTTTTAAGATATAACTATCTTGCTTTTTCTTTGAACGCCAATCGTGATGTGTAACTTTGTATTTTCCAACTGATTCAAGTAATTTATTCCATTTTTTAGATGTAAAATCATTTGAATGACTTTTAATCCAAGGATGACTCATGTTAACTTTGTCTAAGTTCCATACATCTTCAATATAGTAAGTGTCTGTAAACTCTATTAAATTATCAAAAGTTTTTTGTTGTCCTTCTGGAGTATGCAGTCCGTCATCTATAATAAAATCAAACTTCTGTCCTAATGCTTTGAAATGTTTGTTACATTCTGGGGCAGTACTATCTAGTTTAGCATAACTTACTCTAGAATTTTTTAGCATAGGTAAATCTTCTGGTGCAACTCTACCAAATGTATCGATAGTATATATTGTAGCATTAGGAAAATATTCTAACCATACATTGATACTTTCACCTCTAAATGTTCCTACTTCTAATATATTAATAGGTTCATTACGCATCGGTTCAAAGTCTGCTTCGTACAAGTCGCTGTAACTATGCCAAATTTTTTCGCACCCATACTTGCGAAATAATTGCTCCATTACACTCATAACTGTACCTCAAATTGATCGTCGTGGAAGTTGTTTAGTTTGTGTCCTGTGTTTTTAATAAATTGATTTACAGCATCTTGTACACCAGGTTTTTTCGGTCCATAGTCGTCACCAAATAGTTTTCCGCCCGGTTTAATCATACCAACTGCCTTTGTTAAGTCGTGTAGACAGCCTTCATATCCATGACTAGCATCTACATATATCCAATCTAGTTTTTGATCAAATGTGTTAAACCATTGTTCTGTTGACATTCGATGTATTGTAACAGGCTTGCCGGTAAATTTCTTTTTAACACCTTCGTATATCTTGTCGTAATATCTTTGAAAGCCTTCTGTAGTTGCTTCTCCTGTCAGTTTTGAATAGCGTTCTAGGTATGCTTGGTAGCCACCAAATTCATTTGATCCTTTAAATACTTCAGGCGCCCAAGCATCAACTAAATGAATGTGTTTAGCACGGTTTAAAAATTTTAAAGCACTATCTCCTTGCCATACTCCTAACTCTGCACCAATACTACCTGCTGGAATACGTTTCCATGTTTCATCTGTCCCTGGGTTTTTTCCAAACATCATAAAATTTCTTCCTTTAAATTTATTTTCATTCCGTTATTATAACCGCGACGTAAATGATGACTCCATTTACTTGGATCTCTCGTAGTATATATGTGTATTTTCTCAGGATTAAAATAAAGTTGTGACATATGTAAAAAACCACTATCAACGCCAACATGAAATTTTGCTTTTGACATTGCAAAAGCGATATGTGCCAAACTGTTTTTTAATAATGGATTTGACGATTCTCCGCCTACAATAATTTTTTCATAATTTTTGTATTTTGCTAGAATTTGTTGTCTGTTTTTCTGTTTCATCATTCTATTCTTAGAAGTAGAATCAAATTGCACCGTAATAAAATTATTGTTTGGCAAATTTAAATCCTGTTGCACTTTTGCTGATAAATTGGGAAATAATTTCAAATACCTAGAACAATGAATTCCTTTTTTAGGTTCAAATTTTTGAGGGAAATCATCATAAATTTGCTCTTCTGCATTTTTATATCCTAAATTTTTAACAAATTCTAAAAATGATTCATTGTCTTTAGGTTCGTGATCTAAATGTTTTTCAATAAAAATTTTTCCCTCTGGAAACAGTGAAATAATTTCAGGCCAACTGTCTGGCTTATGTCTATTCCATTGATATTTTGTCAAATGCAGTGTAACAGGTGTATTTTCCATTACACTATAATTGTGACAGAGCATAATGTGATGTATTCTGTCGCCCAAACCAGGTGCTCCATAAAAGAAGTTTTTTTTGATAGTGCTGAATGCTCTCATTACTAAATGTTTCATATTTTTTTCAATATTTCTTCTATGTTTTCACCACGTTGTGGTAATTTATCACGTAAAAAGAAGTGAACAAAGTAACTTTCTTTCTGTTTATGTTTTTCAACTGCGGTGTATAACGCATTCCAACGCCAGTCCATATTTTTAACTTTCATTTGTTCTTTTTTCACCCACCAGTTCAACAACATCTGATCTGTACTCCATTTATAAAAACCAACTCCATCCACAAAATTCTTAAATTCAGGTCTTAAAATAAATTCTTTTGGTGTTTGACCTTTAAGATATTTTGAAAATGATTTATTCATTACCATCAATCCCATGTTATAAAATTCAGCACCTAAATGGTTCCATTTCCAGTCAACGTCTTTTAAATTTGTAAAAGCACTTCTTGAATATTTTGTAATTTTGTTTTTATATTTGTGATTTAATGGTAATTCCCTTTCAGCAACACCACCAAAATCGTATTCCAATGGTAAATCTAAGAAAATGTCGGGAGCGGTGGATTTAATATAGATGTCACTGTCAACTATTGCTATCTGGTCATATCTGTCGAAGTATTCAAAGGCATTTTCTTTTTCATAAATTGGCATATATCCTAATCTTTCAACTGCTTCTTTACTTCTACCTGTTCTTTCCATATCAGGTCGTATTTTTAATTTGGGTTCAGTGAGAACAATGTGATCTATACCGTATTTTTTGCAATATTCTGCTACACTATTGATACAAGTTGTATAAAGTTTGCTAGGTTTACCCACACTTACTTGAAATATTAACCTTTTCATTTATAATCCTTTGTAAAACTGAAATCTTTCTTAGAAAATGTAACTTTATTATCTAGGTCAAAGTCTACATTACAAATACCATTGTTCAAACACCAATCTGCCGGCATTGCTCCATGTTTGTCTATCCAACTAACAATTTTTCTTGCTCCTGCTGGTGTGATACAGTAGGCTCTTGCACCTTCCCACCATTGTCCAACATTCATAGGCTTTGCTGGACGAAATCCTTCGAACTTTATTACATCTTTAAATTTTTTATCTATTGAAAACTGTTTTTTAAACAAAACATCATGTTCAAAAATACAAATATTGTTTTTTTGTGCAGAACATTGTTTCCATAAATGATATTGACTCAAAAAACAACCTTGTGTTCCTGGTCTAGACAATAATCGAACACATTTTTTACTTCCTTGATAAATTTTTACACCAAAGTCGTCAAGACTTTGTTTAGTTCCATCTATACCTTCATGCAGTTGAAGATTCCAGCCTAATGCTGTACCTGATACTAATGCTTCATTGGCCCATTGCACGGAATATTCATGATTTTTAACGTAAATGATGTATCCTTTAGGATTTTCCATAATTTTTGTTCCGTTCTTTATGATACTTCAATTTTTCTTTGTCTGTAAACCAAGTATACTTCAAATTTTTGTACCTATGTCCATATTTCTTTTTTCCTTTTGCTGTACTAAACACTTCTCCGCCTGATTTTAGTCCCCAACTGTTCCAGTGATAAGGAATTGACTCAAAATTTCTTGTATCTAAAATATCTTTCAAGACGTGTTGATCAATAAACCAATATATAGGTTTTTTGAATGCGTCTATCATTTTATTTGCAAGTTCAGTTTTAAATTCACTGCCTGCTGAACCTATTCCTGGAGAAATACAACTAGCAATGTAAACGGATGGGTCTTTTGGCTTCCTCATAGCACAAGGTTGTCTTGTAATTCTTTTAAAATCGTGTATGGCAAATGTATTACGACAAATTCCGTCTGCATCTATTTGTAGCACGTGTTGATAGTGATCAAAAAGTTTATTCATCAGCATAAATCTTGCACTTGACAGATAAATTTTTCTTTTTAAATCATTATCGTTTTTTGTTTGGCAAATTTCAGGTCCTCTAGCAAATACAGGATGTTTTTTGTTCAATTCAAACTGATCATAAAAATCTTTCGGATGTCTTTCAAATGTATATGTAATACTTGGATTTTTTATTAAATGTTTCATTGAATGTTCTTGACCTTCTTCATAAATCATGTGTACGTGAATATGACTTTGTTTGCCATTGTAATATAATGTGCTTCTTGCTAGATATTGCCCGTGCTCTGCCCAGTATTGTGGGTCACAACTATAATAAATTATGCATTGTTTGTTTTCAGGCTTGTCACCTTGAATTATTTGTTTGTCGAAAATCATTAGTAATATTTTAATTGGTCTTTTTTATATTTTTTTGGTCTACAAAAACTATTTGCACTTCTTCCTTTCCTATTGATCCAGTATTTTTCATTTATTCTAAAATAACTTGTGTCTGTGTATTTTAAATTTACAGCAACCGAATTTAGTGCAACATCTGGACTTAATGCACCCTTGGCCCAAACATAATCAATCATTTTATTTGCACCAACTGGTGTAATTATGTAACTATGACTGCCTTTAATACTTGTCTTATTAAGTAATTCTGTACCAGACAAATCAGGAATCCTATCACAGTGATTATGTATTCCTTCTCCTCGATTACTTAAACAATGTGCGTTATAATCTTGAACAATTCTACTGTATCTGTCAAGATGTAATACATCTTCAAATTTGTTTAAAAAATATTCTGGGATATCACGCAGTTGCACTGCATCGTGTTCTAGTATCAAAAAAGGTTCATTTTGTTCTCTACATAATTTCCATAACCTTAAATGAGACAGTAAACATCCAATCAATCCTGGATTTAATGTTTTAAATTTTTGCCCAATCTTAAATTGCTTCAATTCATGTTCTTTCCAATGTGTTTCTACATCTTCTCCATAACTTGCTGGAAATTTTTGCCCTTGTTCACCAAATTTACCTAGTGATTCTAAAGTATCTTGTGCTATTGCTTCGCTGAATGGTTCGCCCATCATGGTTATGACGTATGTTGGAATTTTTAAAGACATATTTTGAATATTTATTGGAATGTATTTTTGGTGTGCTTTATATAGAAGCGTCTTCCATTCCAGCAACTCTCAGTTTGACAATGTTTGTGATTTGCCATTGTTTTTGGTCTAGTCCTTTTGTAATTCCTAGCCATTTATTTCTTAACAATGCAAATTCATTAATTATTTTTTCATAATCAACTACATCATCTTCACCGTCGACATATTTTTCAACATCTCTGCTGGATAGTGCTCTTTGATAATTTTCTAAATATTTTTTGAAATGTTTTGAACGTAATCTACGTAATTCTATGTTCATGTACTGCAATATTGCTTCAATTTCTTGCAGTTGGTTGAATCTTTGTTCTACTATACCGGGCATATTTGCTGATGCTTTCTCAACATTGCCTTTTATTTTTATTTCGTAACGTGCTTGTTCTAACTCGTCTTCATAATGTTTGATGGCATCAGGAATAGCACTGATGTCTTTGGCTATTTTTTGATACCATCCTGACATTAATAGTCCTCTTCTTCCGAGTCTTCGATTTCTAAACAGTATGTAATTGCTTTGTCTAAATCATCGTCGGCGCCTAGAGCATCTTTTAAATCATCATCTTCTGCTCCATGATCCACCAGTAAGTCTACAAATTTTTCTGCAATAACATCCATTGGTTGTTTTCTATCTATGTACTCTTTAAAAAATGTCCATAGTTCAACAACTTGACTTCCAGATAACATCTTACTCCTCTTCTTTTACAGTTTCTTTGTCTTCTTCAGGTACTAAATTACTGAAATCTTTCATTATATTATCTAACAGTTCTCCACCTGATTCCCAAACTCTTCTATATTCTTTGACTTCAGTTCCTTTTGAGTCAACATATTTAAGTCTGTTACCGTCTTTCGTTAAGATGCCTTTTTTCTCAAACAAGTCTACAAGTCCACTGTAAGGGTTCATTCCTGTTTCATATGGAATTTTAACTTGTACTCCTTCAAAAGGTTTAGCATATCTTGTTTTCATAACTTTACAAGCCGCTCTTATACCTTTTACATCAGTTGTCTTATTACCTTCTTCATCTTCTTTTAATTTTAATTTACGCATTGCAACCACAATTGAACTTGCATAGATAAATCCTTGTCCGCCTGATATCTTATCATCTGGATCGAACATATCTTGTGATGCATATGTGTGGTTTGTTGCAACAAGTCCTACGTTATGACTACCAAACATATTGACTGTATTTCTAACAAGTGCCGTAAGTGCCTTAGGTTTTCTACCCATGTCACCTTTCATGTCACCTTTTGTAAATTGATCAACATCTGTTGGAGTTAATAACATACCTAAAGAATCAATAACAAATAATACTTTTGGTCTTTCTTCTTCTGGCATAGCCTTATAGTCTTGCATGAAAGTTGATACTGTTTTAGCAACATCATCTATCATCGACATATTAAGTTTTAATAATTTTTTCTCATCTGTGTCAACATCTAATGCTGTTAACCATTGTTCGTCTAATGCGTTTTCTGAATCGATTAGTACAACAAATATACCTTGATCCTGTGCGGCTTTTACAATGTTTCCTGCACAAATATAAGATTTACCAGAACCAGACTCACCTGCAAACACAGTTACTTTGCCTAGTGGTATACCTTTGTTGAAATCTCCACTTACTAGATAGTTAAGTGCATAATTTCCTGTTGAAATCCAATCAGTTGGATCATGAAATCCAGCACTCATACCTGTAATGGATTTTGTTAAACTTTTTCTAAATTTGCTTACGTCAAATGCCTTTACCATAATATTTTCCCTTTAAGTTATGTGGGGAGTTGCCTCCCCACAGTATACTTCTTTATTTTTGTTGTCTCGCTCTTATCATTGCCAAGATGTCCTCTGCTTTACTACCTGATTTATTATCATCTGTAGCAGGCTTTGGTGCTTCTTGAGTTTTAGTTTCAGCAACTGGTTCCGCTTTTACCGCCGGAGCAGGTGTTTCTGCTTTTGGAGTAACTGGATCTCCTGTTCTTGAACTAGCACCTGCCGGTCTAAAGTATTGACCAAACTTTTCTTGATCATATGCTTCACCGTCAACTGATGCCTCAAACATCTCTTTCATTACCTTAACTTCTACTTCAGAAGGTTTTTTAGGAAGGAAACCATTTAAGTCGAATAGACCATTGGATTCAATCGCTTTATTTTCTTCTTCAGTTAAAGGTCTTGATTTTCTTGACCATGTTGATGTTGAATAATCAGCATAACCACCTTTTGATGTTTTGATTATTCTGAAGTCAACACCGTTTGTTGAGTCTGTTGGAAGATCTTCCATATCTGGATCCATTAATGCTCCTTTAATTATTTGGAATATTTGTGGACCAATTATAAATCTTCTAATTGGATTCTCTGGAGTGTTTTCTTCGTTTAGTGGATCATCTTTCACAAAACCTTGGAAGATATAACTTCTTTTCTTCCAATATTTTCTTCCCATGTCCTCTAACTTAGGATCCTTAAACCAACCTCTTACTTCAGAAAGTATTGGACAAGTTTCACCATACATTTCCATACATGGTACTTGTACTGTTGTTGGTCTTGAATCAGTATCACCTTTTACTCCTGCGAAAGGAAGTTTGATCATCAATCTCTCTTTCCAGAAAAAAGTGTTTTCTTTATCGCCATCTGGCAAGAAACGAACAGTTGCCTGTTCTCCTTCTTTTAGATTCCAAAATGGGTAAATGGCGTTGTCTCCGCCGGTTCTTGAAGAGCCACCTGACTTTGTTTCTTGTTCTTTCAGTTTTGCTCTTATCTCTGCTAATGTTGCCATAATGTTTAGCCTCCTATATTGCCTGTTATTATTATGTGCCTGTTAATGTTATTAGTATAGCACAAGACAAACATATTGTCAAATATATACTAATATTACTATTTAGTCAATCGGAAATGGTAAAGTTTATTACTGGACGCCTGCCAATTTCTTAATTCTGCTCATTTTAGGATCTTTGTCAGACATCAATCTGGCAATGGCTTCTTGTGCTGTTTTGATTTGAGCGTCGCCGAATTTCTTTTCTACTGCTGTGATAACTGCTGTCTCACCTTTTGGAAATTGGTTGTTTGTGTAGTCATAGAAACTTTTTACAAACTCTTCTACTTCTGTAGATTTATCTGCAACAACATCATTTGATGTGTTGTCTTCTGTTTCACCTTGGTCTCTTGCTAATTTGTATGCGTGTTGAGCCTTTTCATCATCACTGTGATCAACTTTGCCTTTTCTTAATGCATCAAAATTTTTGTGCAAGTATTCCATTGCCGCTTTTGCATCACCAAATTTTTTAACTGAATCACCGTCTTTGTTAAGCACATCAAACACTGTCTTACCATCGTCACCTTTGTACATTGACACATAAGGTTTGATGTCTTCAAATGTTATTGCTTCATCTTCTTTAGGCTCATTATCCATGTCACCTGTATCTAATCTTGTTGCAACTTGTGGATCTCTTTTCATTACATAATCCATTATCATTGGACGTAAACAAGCATCGCTGTTTTCTTTACTTGCATTTCTTATAGAGTCGTTAAATTCTTCATCATCTATTATACCTGCTAGACTTTCAATTCCGTTTGTGCCGTTAACACCTACTGGAAAATGTTTTGTCATTAATGCATTTAATTTTTTAATTGCTTGATCTTTTTCTTCAGGATCATTTGAAAATAATTCATTATCTTCAGCAACAATAGATTCCATTGCATCTTCGAATTCATTGAATGAATCTGCTGTGTTTAAAGTTTCTATCATTCCGCCTAAAACTTTTTCTACTGCATCTCTTGGTGCATCTGTATGAATTACA
>Ga0209348_1000292_pt1 | contig 27987 bp, 30 predicted proteins | sample ETNvirenome_2_30_FD_184065 | JGI IMG/M metagenome (GOLD analysis project Ga0209348, IMG submission 184065) | Marine viral communities from the Pacific Ocean - ETNP_2_30 (SPAdes) (version 2) | ecosystem: Environmental > Aquatic > Marine > Oceanic | place: Pacific Ocean | collected 2013-06-22
ATACATCGCGCGAGCGAGGTTATACTGGTAAACACGTAAACAACATTGGCAAAACGTGGATAAACTGGTAGGCCCGCTGTAGAAATATGGTTTTTCTATATTGACGTGGTGGCCAGGGGAGGGGGGCTACGCTATACCCCAAAATTTGTAATAACTTTTTTTGTGGACATTAGCCTATTATAGTAATCTTAGTAAGGGCCTTTTGTCCACTTTTTAAATTTACTATTTACCATGTAATTATAATGAATATGAAATCATCACCATTTACACTAACAAAACAAAAACTAAGCAGGAAGGCTGCTGCGGCTAAAAAAGCACGAGATATTGCTACTGCAAAAACACCTGCTCGTAGAGCTAAAAAAGCAGAAAACCAGAGATTAGGTCAAAGATCTAATTCAGACCTACATCATACTAAATCTGGTAGTGTAAAGAGGGTTTCAATAAGAAATAATCGTGGCAACTTCGGTAACGGCACGAGAAACGAATAGGGAGACACCCTAAACCAAGTCGAATATTAACCAAAATAAAACCAAAAAAATGACTTATTTATATTACAAAACGAGTACGGCATCGTACAACCAAAAACCAAGTGAAAAAACTATAGAGCAATGGACACATCTTGCAGATAAAAAGAACTGGAGGATTACTCAGCTCGCTAATGGTTTTTACCAAACAGAGTGTAAGCATGTAGAAGAAGATACATGGCACGATGTAACCAGGCGTGAAACAATTGAAGGTGCAGAAGCTGCAATAGATGGTAGCATCGATCACTTTAATAAAAAGATCGAAGCAGCAGCAGGACCTAAAGTAATAAAAACGTTTGAATAAACTAAAATAAATTTAATTAAATGGAATATAATCACCCGAGTGATCTTATCAAAGAATTAAACTTTGGTCAAGACGCTAAATCAAAAATAATTGCAGGTGTAGATAAACTTGCTCAAGCAGTTAAATCTACCCTTGGTGCTTCTGGGAAATGTGTGATCTATGAAGATGCACGAGGCAACCCGGTCATTACAAAAGACGGAGTAACAGTAGCTGAATCTGTTGTCTTATATGACCCGGTTGAAAACCTAGGTGCTAAGCTTATTAAAGAAGCTGCGCAAAATACAGTGAAAGAAGCAGGTGACGGTACTACTACAGCTACCGTGCTTGCTGAAGCACTGATAAAAGAAGTAAATAAAGACGAATATAAAGATATTTCTATAAGAGATATTAAAAACGGTATAAACTCTGCGTTAGATAAAGTAAATAAATACCTTACAGACACTGCTATAGAGGTAGAAGGTAGTATGCTTGAAGACGTAAGCACAATATCATGTAATAATGACCGCGATTTAGGTATAATTATAGCAGAAGCTTACGAAAAAGTTGGTCAAGATGGTGTAGTTTTTATGGAAAACTCAGAAACAGAGCAAACTTATGCTGATATTGTTGATGGTGTACAGTTTGATTGTGGTCTAACATCGTCACATTTTGTTACAGACACTGAAAAACATGAAGCAATACTTGAAGAACCGCTAGTTTTGATTGTAGGTAGCGAAATACCTAACATACGTAAGATACAACCTATACTAGAACATGTTATAAAGAATAAAAAAGAGCTACTTATAGTTGCTCAAGTTGATCAACAGCTAAAATCAGCTCTTATGATGAACAAAGTTAAGGGCAATATTAAGGTAAATATTATAGATTTACCAGGTTTTGGCCCAACTAAGCAAGATACAGTGCAAGACTTAGCATTTTTAACCGGCGCAACGGTAATAAATGAAGAATTAGGCGATGATATGGACTTAATTACTGTTGATTGCCTTGGAAAAGCTGATAAAGCTGTTACAAATAGCAAAAATACTGTAATTACAACTATAGATTTAGGTGTAGATCTTGAAGATCGCATAAAAAACGTAAAAAAAGCGATAAAAAAAGAAAAAAACGAGTTTTTACAGAAAAAACACAAAGACAGGCTTGCAATGTTGTCAGGTAAAGTAGGTATGGTAAAAGTAGGTGCAGCATCTAAAGTAGAATTAAAAGAAAAGAAAGACAGGGTTGAAGATGCTATCTACGCTACTAAGGCTGCTTTGAAAGAAGGTATAGTACCAGGTGGTGGTATTGCACTATTAAACGCTGCACAGAACGTAGTTTACAATGTAGACAACAAAGCTGAGAAAATATTGCTAAATGCAATAAGAGCGCCATACCAAACTATATTAGACAACGCTGGTATATATAGAGCTGCGGAACCTACAGATGGTGTAGGTATAAACGTTAAACACAATAATGAGTGTGACATGGTACAAGAAGGTATTATAGATCCAGTGCTTGTTACTAAGTCAGCACTTAAAAACGCGGTAAGTGTTGTAACTACTATTATATCCGCTGATTGTATAATTTCAAATATGAGAGGAGATGCGAGCAGTCAATAATTATATAATCGTAGAAAAAATAAAACAAGGGCCAAAGAAAGTTGGTGGGCTTATATTAACAGAAGATATAGACGAGGACAATAGGTATATAAAGGCTAAAGTAATATCAACTGGTAACCTTGTAGAAGGTATAAACAACGAAGACGTTGTATATTATGACAAACACGCTGGACACGGTGTTCAGTACAAAGAAACTCTTTACTACGTAATCCGATCAATGGATGTGGTATTGATAGATTAGACATAAACCAAAAACCTTAAGCCTAAAACTTAAAATCGAAAATTAACCTAATTATTAACAAACAAAAATTACAAAAATGGAAAAATATTTTTTCGTAAGAACTGGTGGTGCTTCAGCTACTGAAGACGATGAAGTTACTGGTTCAACAGTATATCCTGTTTCATCTTTCAGAGGAATGTGCTCTGGTACTTCAGATCAAAAAGGTGCTGTAACTGATGACGATAACGCGCTATCTTTGTTCTTTACTCCTAAAGCTTCTACAGGAGCTGGTGGTGATGCTGATGACGTTCAAGGTGATAACGTTGACGTTATTGTTTTAGCTTGTGCTCAGTATGGTCAAAAAGCTGTAATGAGAAATCTTGTTGCTGCAATGCAAGGACATCCACACGGAGGAAAACATGGTGGTTTCATCACTCTTTATGATGGCTATGCTGATAAACCAGCAACAGATCCAACAACTGATATTGCAGGTGTTACTGGGTCAACTGTGTTCCATGTAGAGAACGCTGACTAATCTTGAATGAGATTGACCGCGCAAGATTTGCGTGAAATGAATATCCTTAAGTATTACAGGCTTACTAGAAAGTGGGCCTGTAAGACTTACGGGATATTAGATGCAGATCTAGAACTTTTATTTTATTTAGATTGTGAAGGAAGATTCACACGAAAAGATTTTATGGACGGAGTTTATACATTTTCTTGGGACAAAGCAAGATGGGACAGGCTTAGACAACAAGGGTGGATAGACGTGTGGAGACATAGAAATCGTACTACTATAAAGTATAGTGTGTACAAAACATCTTACCGATGTAAACAATTAATTAATCGTATATATAGAATACTATTAGGTGAAGAAGACATGCCTACATCAGAAAGAAGTATATTCTATAATAACAAATCATATACAGATAAAGTTTATAATAAAGCTATAGATGATATGATTAAAGATAAAAATAGATAAAATGAAAAAAAATGAATTTTACCGTGAATCTACGCCTGGTAGTAGAATAAAAAAAGGAATAAGACGTGCAGCTAGAATTGTAGATCCTCTTAATATTTATGGAAAAGTTGGTGAAAAAATAAGAACAGGAGTTAAATCAACTGATGTTGTTGAGTCATATAAAAAAATGGCAAAAAAATCATATAATGTTGGAAGAAATATTGGAAAAAAAATAAATAAAGCCATAGGAAATGAAGATGGCTTAATAAATAGATTTAAAAAAGTTTCTTCACAAGCTATGACTACTGGCTTTAATAAAAAACCAGGAGCGTTTAAACTAAGATCAGGCAACAAACCTTCTATAGCAAAACTTTCAGGTATTGAAGATGCTACTAAAGGTGCTATTTCAGGTGGTCTTAAAAGAGATCCAAAAAATCCTTTTTACGTAATTCCTAAAGGACCAGAAGTGAAAGATAACATGCCTAATCAAAAGCCTGATCGTAAATCTCTTGAAGGAGGTATGGGCTTAAAAGCGTTTGAAGATTTTTTAGAAAGACAAAAAATAGATCAAAACAGAAAACCACCTGGAAAAATTAATATGCTTCCTAAAACCAAGCCTATGGGAAAAATGAATATCACAAGAGATATTAAAAAAAGAAAATAATGCCAGGCTCACCAATGCAAAATAGGATGTTTAATAAAACTGAGGGTTACGTTCAGGGCGGTAACCCTTTTCCTGTTTCTAGCTGTGGTAGACGTAGAAACTTAGGCTCACCTTTAATGAAAAGTAATGAGCCAAGAAAAACAACTAAAGGTAAAGGTAGAAACTTTAGAACTGTAGAAGAAGGAGCAGGTATGACAAGCAAAGGCGTTGCAGAGTATAGACGTAAAAACCCTGGTAGTAAATTAAAAACTGCCGTAACAGGCGATGTAAAACCTGGTAGTAAAGCTGCTAAACGTAGAAAATCATTCTGTGCTAGATCAAAAGGCTGGACTGGTGAAAGAGGCAAAGCGGCTAGACGCAGGTGGAAATGTTAAAAAAAATAAATAAATAAATATGAAAAAAGAAAGTAGTTTTAAAATGAAAGGATTTTCAGGATTTGGAAATGAATCTCCTGTAAAAAAATTTGATCCTAACGCAAGTGATTTTCACCATGCAAAGCAATTTGACTTTAGTAAATCTGGTAGAATTACTAATGTTAGGCGACCAGGTGCTCCAAGAGTAAGTACAAAACCAACATCATATGGTTCAAGAGCCACTATAAATGCTAGAAATTTTGCTAAAGCAAATAAAGTTGGAGATCTTTATACAGCCGCTGGTAGAGCTAAGCCTAGAGCAAAATTTAAAACAGCAAAAGGTAAAATTGGTAGAAAAGTTGCTGGAAAATTAGGTAGTAAGCTTTTAGGACCTATTGGTGCAGCTTTAGCAGTAAAAGATGCTATTGGTACTTACAAAGATATTAAAAAAGGTATGAAGCCAGGTAAAGCAGCTAGAAAAAACTTTTTAGGATTTTAAAATAAATAAATATGGGATATAAAAGTGACGCACAAAGAAAAGCCGTTCATGCTAGTAAAGCTGATGGTGGCAAAGGTAATCCAAACAAACTAAAAGTAAAAGGCTTTGATTTTAAATCAAAAAAAGCTAAAAACAAAAGAGATTACACAGCTAAAGAAGAAAAAGATTTTTCTATGCACAATATAAGTGCTAGAAGAACTGAAGGTACAATAGAGCAGCAAAGAGCTTTAAGAGAAAAAACTTCACCAGCATTAGCTAAACTTAGTGCTAGTTGTAAAGCTGCTGCAAAAAGAAAGTTTAAAGTTTATCCTTCTGCATATGCTAATATGTGGGCTTCTAAAACACAAAGACAAGGCAAGTGTTAAAAGATTTTGATATAGGTCCGTTTAAAAAAATGAAACCGCCATCTAACAATGGCTACACAACTCATACAGAGTTAAACGAACTTAAGAAAATACCTTTAAAAAAAGACTTTGTGAAGAGGTTTGATAATATAGAAACTGCTTTTGCTAAGACTGCTAAAGACAATAATGTAGAAGATTATGATAAAAAGATTGCTGCTAAGTTAATAAAAGACTCTGCACCTGTAATCTTAGAATTAAAGAAGTTTCATAATAGACCAAGACCTAAAGACTTAGACAAAAAACTACCTAACTATGAAATGGCTTCAATGAAGACCAAATCATACCCTTCTGGCCACTCAGTTCAAGGTATTTTAATAGCAAAGATATTAGGTGACAAATATCCTAAAGCAAAACAAGCTTTTGCTAAAACAGGTGAAAACATATCTTATAGTCGTAGAGTTGCCCGTGCTCACTATAAGTCAGACAGTAAGATGGGCGAACAATTAGGTAACTCAATGTATAAACATATAAAAAATAAAAAGTAATGAAAAAAGCTCCTGCAAAAATGAAGAAAAAATCAATGGCAAAAATGGCTAAAAAGTCACCTGCTAAAAAACCTTTAGTTGGTAAACAAAAAAATTTACCAGAAGAATTAAAGAAAAAGATTTTAGCTTCACCAGCTACAATGAAAAAAGCTGCAATGAAGATGAAAAAAGAGTCTATGGCTATGATGAAAAAATCTGTAGCTATGATGAAAAAAGCTTCAGCTATGAAAATGAAAATGAAGTCTGCTGCTAAAATGAAAAAGAAGTAGTGTACGATATAACGTCTAAGTTTGCTAAAAATAGTCCACTACCTTGTTGGGTTGGATATGAGCGAGTGCCAGGTACTGTAAAAGGTGCTAAAGGTAGTTGTCGTAAAAAATCACCTACAAAAGTAAAGCAAAAAGGTGGAGGTACTACTAAAGTATGTTTGCCTAAAGCTAAAATAGCTAGTATGAGCCAGTCTGAAAGACAAAAGGTAATACGTGCTAAAAGAGCTGCAGGTAAAGCAGGTAAATATAGACGTTCAAGTAAAAGTAATGTAACTGGCACTAGTAGTGGTGGTAGTTTAAAAACTTGGGTTAAACAAGACTGGAGACAGGTTGGTAATCCAAGTAAAAAATGTGGTGAAAAATAATGGGATTTAAATTAGGTAGAAGATCAGGGGCTATAGCTCATCAAGGCAATATAAAGCAAAAACTAAGCTTTAAGTCAGACGATGCTTCTATTCCTGGTAATCCTGTTGTAAGAAAAAAATTAGATGAAGGTATACTTGGTGAAGCTAATATGGACGGTAGTATATTTATAAGTGATAAAATACAGCCTGGTAGTCCTGAAGAAAAACAAGTATTACTACACGAAATGAGACATGCTACAGATATGAAGTTAGGTAAACTAGCTTATAGTGACGACGCAGTTTATTACGATGGTGTAACATATCCAAGAGAAACTAGAAACGGTAAAGACATGATTAAAGTTGATGGTAAATGGAAAGAAGCCGGTGATGATTTTCCTTGGGAAAGAACAGCAAATATATGAGTTTAATAACACACATAGACGGAGTTCCATTATTTACTACAATAGCAGAAGCAGTGTTGTGGGGTAGTCAATATGGTTTAACTGGACACCACACGCACAATGTGTTAGGGCAAACTGGTTATATGGGTGGAACTGATCACGCTACAATAACTAGCGCTATGCAAGGAGGAGTTGTAAGTAATATTACAACACAACAAATAAGTAATACATCTACTGGCAGTGTTGGTGGTGGTGGTGGTGGATATTAAAAAATAAATTATGAGTATATTAAGTAAAGTTTTTTCAGCAGGTGCTGGTGAATTAATAAACAAAGTTGGTGGCGTAATAGATAATTTACACACTTCAGCTGAAGAAAAAGCAGCTGCAGAAAAACAAATAAAAGATATGATATTAGGTTACGAGGCTGAGATGCAAAAACAAGTGACTGAAAGATGGAAGCTAGACATGAACTCAGACTCATGGCTAAGTAAAAATATAAGGCCTTTAGTATTAATATTTTTAGTAATATGCACAATGTTACTTATATTTATAGATGCAGGCAAAATAAATTTTAATGTAAAAGACTCTTATGTAGATCTTTTGCAATTAGTATTAATAACAGTGATCGGTGCTTACTTTGGTGGTCGTTCACTAGAAAAAGTAAAAAAATAAATGAATTCAAAATATTTTAACATAACAGTAAAGCCTGATATAACAGGGCAAAACGCTGTAACAGCTTATGCTGATGATGACTTATTATTTGACTGGACTGAGTTTTCATTACCAAAAGGTGGTGCTAGATTAATAGGTGTAACAACTATTATGAGAGGAACAAACGGAGTAAGGCAAGAGCATGCGTTAGATTTGTACTTTGCAAAAGCAGAACATGGTGATTCAGCGCCTGGCACTTTAGGTACTTCTAACTCTTCTGCTGGAGGTCAAGGTTATTTCAACAACTTATTAGGTTGTTTAAACGTACCAGTAACAGATTTTAGAGATGGTATAGATTATATGTCTGTTGCACATACAAATAACGTAGCTACAGGACCTGGTTTTGTAATGGACGATGTAACACACCCAGAAGGTTACACTGGTTTTAATAAATATTATTTAGGAGTAATTTCTAAAGGAACTCCTGATTTTGGAACTGGTGTTTTAGCTGATGATGCTGTTAGTGTAAACGACACTGGTCTTACTGTAAAAACAGTTGATGCTAGAAAAGTATTTGACGTAGGCGATGTGTTAGTAGACAATGGTAATGCAGCAATAGGTACGATCAAATCAATTACTAGCGCGACTAATATAATTTTAGAAAGCGGTGCTGCTGAAGCTGTAGCTGCTGACGACGAAATAGTAAATAAAAACCCTGTTACTTTTATATTACATTTCGAAAAATAAATAAATAAATTAAATTAACTTAAATTAAATAAAATGGCAAAAAAAGAAAAGGTAGTAGACCTTAAACCTACAAGTATTACGACTGAAGAGTTAAAAAGATTACAAGAGTTAGTAAACCTTATTAATAGAGGTGAAATGCAAATTGGTAATCTTGAAGCTAAAAAACACGCTTTACTTCACCAAGTAATTGCAATTCAAGAAAAAATGGGTGAATTGCAAAAAGAGTTTGAAGCTACATACGGTAAAGTAGATATTAATATTACTGACGGTACTATAAATTATTCAGAAGATGAGCAAGCTGATAAGAAAGATTAGTATTGGCAAAGACTATAAAAATGACGCCATGCACTATGCCGTTGGGCAAGAAGTGTATGGTGGTCATACTATATGTGATATACTAGAAGAAGAAGACAAGTATAGTGTTTATATTAGAAAAGGTAAAGATGTTTTACCTTGGAAAGACTTTAATAAAAACATGGCTGTATCTGTAGAATATAATTTACAGTATTAATGAAAGCGGTTTACAACTTTGTTGTACAACCTGTAAAATCAAGATACAACAATACAAAAGATATAGACGGTAAAGAGCTAATAGTAAACACTGAAATATTTAATCATCAATATGTTAGCAGGGAAGCCATAGTAAAAGCAATACCAACTGTAGGAGAAACAGACATTAAAGTTGGTGATACTGTAATTGTACACCATAATGTTTTTAGAAGATGGCATAACCAACACGGTATAGAAAAAAACAGTAGAGCTTATATTGATGAAGATACTTATATAGTACAACCAGATCAAATATTTTTACATAAGCCAAAAGCTATATTTAGTTATCACAATAGAAAATGGCAAGCAATGAAAGGCTATTGTTTTGTTGCACCTATAAAATCAAAAAATAAGTTAAGCGCAGAAAAAGAACAACCATTAATGGGTATTGTAAAGTATACTGATGGCACGGTTGACGAAGGAGATTTAATAGGATTTAGACCAAACTCAGAGTATGAGTTTATTGTAGACGGACAAAAATTATATAGACTACTATCAAAATTTATTACAATTAAATATGAATATCAAGGAGACGAAGAAGAATATAATCCAGGCTGGGCAGAGAGCAGTTGATGAATTAATCAAAGTTGCTAAAGAGCCTATTGTAGACTCTGACGATGATATTAGTGCTGATAGATTAAAAAATGCAGCTGCTACAAAAAAGCTAGCAATATTTGATGCTTTTGAAATATTAAATAGAATCCAAGAAGAAGAAAACTTGTTAGAAGGTAAAGAGCCTGAAGATAAAGTAAAAGTATTTAAAGGATTTGCAGAAGGTAGATCAAAATAATGTACGAACAAAATTTAGTTAAAATAATTGAGCCAGTTAAAATTAACACAATTAAAAGGCTTAATAAAAAAAATAAATGGGAATATGGATATAATAAAGAACACGATATTGTCGTTATATCAAAAACTGGTAAAATCGGTGAAATACTTGAGATACAAAATTTGCGAATTGCATTGCCACAACAACCAGTGCAAGTGTTCTCTAATGAAGTAAAAAAGTGGCGACAATTTGAATACCCAAAAGAACTAGCAAGACTTAAAAATATATTTGACTGGAGAGCATACCCAGAAGAAAGTAAAGCAAAGTGGTATGATTATATAGACGAAGAGTTTAAAAGACGTGAAGAAGGTTTCTGGTTTAATAACAACGGTACACCAACATATATAACAGGTACACATTATATGTACTTGCAATGGAGTAAAATAGATGTAGGTGCGCCTGATTTTAGAGAAGCAAATCGACTATTTTATATATTCTGGGAAGCTTGTAAAGCCGACAAAAGATGTTACGGGATGTGCTACCTTAAAAATCGTAGGTCTGGATTTTCTTTCATGTCTTCAGCAGAAACAGTTAACCAAGCTACATTAGCAAGTGATAGTAGATTTGGTATACTCTCTAAAACAGGTGCAGATGCTAAAAAAATGTTTACAGACAAAGTTGTTCCAATATCAGTTAATTATCCGTTCTTTTTTAAACCGATTCAAGACGGTATGGATAGGCCTAAGTCTGAACTTGCTTATAGGGTTCCTGCAAGTAAATTCACGCGTAAAAAGATTGTGGCAAACGAACAGCAGGAAGACTTGGTTGGACTTGATACTACTATTGACTGGAAAAATACAGGTGACAATAGTTATGACGGAGAAAAGCTTGCTCTGTTAGTACACGATGAAAGTGGTAAGTGGGAAAGACCCGATAATATATTAAATAACTGGAGAGTAACCAAAACATGTTTACGATTAGGTAGTAGGATTATTGGTAAATGTATGATGGGCTCAACATCAAACTCATTAGATAAAGGTGGAGAAAACTTCAAAAGACTATACAACGCATCCGACGTCACTAAGCGAAACAGAAATGGACAGACAGCGTCTGGTCTATATTCTCTTTTTATCCCAATGGAGTGGAACTACGAAGGATTTATTGATGAGCACGGAAGCCCAGTCTTCAATACTCCGAGTAATGAAGTCTTTGACCCCCATGGAGAGTTAATAGATGTAGGTGTAATAGATAGCTGGCAAAATGAAGCTGATGGTTTAAAAAATGATCAAGACGCTTTAAACGAATTTTATCGCCAGTTTCCAAGAACTACAGAGCATGCGTTTAGAGATGAAACAAAAAATAGTATATTTAACTTAGTAAAAATATACGAGCAAATAGATTATAATGAAGAAATGTCAAGAACACTAGGTATTTCAACAGGTAGTTTTCAGTGGGTTAATGGAGTTAAAGATACAAGTGTTATATTTTATCCAGATCCACAAGGTAGATTTAAAGTAAGTTGGGTGCCACCAACACATATACAAAATAAAATTGTAATTAAAAATGGTATAAAATATCCTGGTAACGAGCACATGGGTGCTTTTGGCTGTGACTCGTATGATATATCAGGAACTGTAGATGGTAAAGGATCTAAAGGCGCTTTACACGGTTTAACTAAATTTAGCATGGAAGACGCGCCAGCTAATCAGTTTTTTTTAGAATATATAGCTAGACCACAAACTGCAGAGATGTTTTTTGAAGATGTATTAATGGCGTTAGTATTTTATGGCATGCCATTACTCGCGGAAAATAACAAACCAAGATTATTATATTATTTAAGACGTAGAGGATATAGAGGATTTAGTATGAACAGGCCTGATAAAGTTTGGAATAAATTATCTACAGCTGAAAAAGAAATAGGTGGTATACCAAACTCAAGTGAAGATATTAAACAAGCGCACGCTGCGGCAATTGAAATGTATATTCAAGACCATGTAGGTATGAAACAAGATGGTACTTTTGGTAGTTGTTATTTTAATGAACTGCTAAACGATTGGTCAAAGTTTGATATAAACAAAAGAACAAAACATGATGCTTCTATAAGCTCTGGTTTAGCAATAATGGCTAACAATAGACATTTATACAAACCAAACGCTACAATAGAAAAACCAAAACTAAATATAAATATTGCTAGATATTCTAATAAAGGCAATATATCAAAATTAATTAAAAAATAAATATGGCTGTAAGAAGTTATTTTCCATCTCAAGTTGTAAGTGACATTGAAAAAATGAGTTATGACTATGGTTTAAAAGTAGCTAAAGCTATTGAAGCTGAGTGGTTTCACACTGAAAGAGGTAGCAATAGATATAGAACAAATCATAATAATTTTCACAATTTAAGATTATACGCAAGAGGTGAACAATCAATACAAAAATATAAAGACGAGTTATCTATTAATGGTGATTTGTCTTATTTAAATTTAGACTGGAAACCAGTGCCTATTATACCTAAGTTTGTTGATATAGTTGTAAATGGTATAGCTGAAAGAACTTATGATATAAAAGCATATTCTCAAGATCCTTATGGTGTAGAAAAAAGAACTCAATACATGGAATCTATATTAGGTGATATGAGAACTAAAGAGTTAGCTTCTTTTGCAGATGAAGCTTTTGGTGTAGATATAAGAGAAAATGATCCTGACACATTGCCTGGATCTGAAGAAGAACTAAAACTACACATGCAATTAACTTATAAGCAAGCTGTAGAGTTAGCAGAAGAACAAGCTATTAATGTATTATTAGAAGGTAACAAGTACGAACTCACTAAAAAACAATTTTATTATGATCTTACAGTTTTAGGTATTGGTGCTGTTAAAACTGGTTTTAATACTTCTGAAGGTGTTACTGTTGAATACGTTGATCCAGCAGATTTAGTTTACTCATATACAGAATCACCTTACTTTGATGATATATATTATGTTGGTGAAGTTAAAAATATACCTATTAATGAATTAGTAAAACAATTTCCTCACTTACAACAAGAAAATCTTGAAGATATAATAAAAAGCACAAGTTATAATAAAGCTAATTATCATAATAACGCTTACAATGCTAAGGAAGAAGATAAAAACAAAGTTCAAGTTTTATATTTTAATTATAAAACATATATGAACGAAGTTTATAAAGTAAAAGAAACGGGTACGGGTGCTGATAAAATATTGCCAAAAGATGATACTTTTAATCCACCTGAAGATTCAGATAATTTTGGTAAATTACATAGATCAATAGAGTGTTTGTATGACGGGGCTTTAATACTTGGTACTGACAAATTACTTAAGTGGGAAATGGCTAAAAACATGATGAGGCCAAAAAGTGATTTTACAAAAGTTAAAATGAATTATGCTATTGTGGCACCACGTATGTATAAAGGTAAAATAGAAAGTTTAGTTAGTAGAATAACTGGTTTTGCTGACATGATACAACTAACTCATTTAAAATTACAACAAGTAATGTCACGTATGGTGCCAGATGGTGTTTATTTAGATGCTGACGGTTTAGCTGAAATAGATTTAGGTAACGGTACAAATTATAATCCGCAAGAAGCTTTAAACATGTTCTTCCAAACTGGTAGTGTTATAGGTAGATCATTTACAAGTGAAGGTGATATGAATCCTGGTAAAGTGCCTATACAAGAAATAGCTAGTGGTAATGGTGGCGCTAAAATGCAAAGTTTAATTGGTACGTACAACTACTACTTGCAAATGATAAGAGATACTACCGGGCTTAACGAAGCAAGAGATGGTAGTATGCCAGATAAAAACGCTTTAGTTGGAGTACAAAAATTAGCAGCTGCAAATAGTAACACTGCTACAAGACATATATTACAAGCAGGTTTATATTTAACAGCGCAAACTGCGGAGTGTTTATCGCTTAGAATATCAGATATATTAGAATATTCGCCAACTGCAGATGCTTTTATACAAGCTATAGGCTCTCACAATGTTGCAACATTAGATGAGATGAAAGAGTTGCATTTATATGACTTTGGTATATTTATAGAGTTGATGCCTGATGAAGAAGAAAAAGCAATGCTTGAAAATAATATACAAATGGCATTGCAACAACAATTAATAGAATTAACAGACGCTATTGATCTTAGAGAAATTAAAAATGTAAAATTAGCTAATCAGTTATTAAAAATACGTAGACAACAAAAGTCAGAAAGAGATCAACAAATAGCGCAACAAAATATACAAGCTCAAGCGCAAGCTAATGCACAAACACAGCAAGTAGCTGCGCAAGTTGAAATGCAAAAAAACCAAGCAAGAGCACAAGCAGAAGCGCAGTTAGAACAAATGAAAGCACAGCTTGAATCTCAAAAAATGCAACAAGAAGTTCAACATAAAAAAGAGTTGATGGAACTAGAATTTATGATGAACATGCAACTAAAGAATATGGAGGTTGAAGGGCAAAAATCTAGAGAAAAAGAAAAAGAAGATCGTAAAGATGAAAGAACTAGAATACAGGCCTCACAACAAAGTGAGCTTATAGATCAAAGAAAAGGCGCAAAACCACCTAAAAACTTTGAGTCCGCAGGTAATGATATATTAGGAGGCGGATTTAGTTTAGGTGCATTTGATCCTAGATAAAAATTATTAATTATTATTATATTATATTATGGAAGAAAACAATGAAAATGTAGTTGAAGAAACTACACAAGCAACTGAACAACCAGTTGAAGAAACAAAAAAACCAAATATTAATGAAGACGGCGATTACGTTGTTGATTTAAGCAAACCAATAGAAGAAAAAAATGAAACCACAGAAGAAGTTAAAGAAGACAACGCTGACGACAGCGGAGTGGTTGAGCTCGTTGAAGATGCCGACACCACAGAAAAACAAGAAGAAGTACAACCGGAAGCTGAAACACAAGAAGAGCAGCCAGCTTTAGAAGAAGTTACTGAAGAAGAAGTTCAAGAGCAAACAGAAGAATTAGCTGAAGCTATTGAAGAAGCTCAAGAAACTGGTCAAGCAATACCTGAAAATTTACAAAAAGTTGTAGATTTTATGGAAGAAACTGGTGGTACATTAGAAGATTATGTGCGTCTTAATCAAGATTATTCTAGTTATGACGACATGACAGTATTAAGAGAGTACTATAAACAAACTAAAAAACATCTAACTGATGATGAAATAACTTTCTTAATTGAAGACTCATTTTCTTATGATGAAGAAGAAGACGATGATAGAGAAATAAGAAAAAAGAAAATAGCGTTGAAAGAGCAAGTTGCTAACGCTAAAAGCCACTTAGACGGGCAAAAGTCTAAATACTATGAAGAAGTTAAAGCTGGTTCTAGATTAACACCTGAACAACAAAAAGCTTGGGACTTTTTTAATAGATACAACAAAGAAAGCAAAGAGAATAAAAAAATAGCGGACAAACAAACTAATACTTTTAAATTAAAAACTCAACAAGTTTTTAACGATAAATTCAAAGGTTTTGAATATGACGTCGGTGATAAAAAATATCGGTTTAACGTGAAGAACGCTGGTGAGATAAAAGAAACTCAAAGCGACATTAATAATTTTGTCAAGAAGTTCTTGAACGAAAACAATGAAATGTCAGATGCTAAAGGTTATCATAAATCTCTATATACAGCAATGAATCCCGACGCTATTGCTAAGCACTTTTATGAGCAAGGTAAAGCTGATGCTATGAAAGAAAGCGTTGCTAAGGCTAAAAACGTAAGTATGGATCCAAGGCAAGCGTTTTCAAATGATAACACAAGTGGCCCTAAAGTTAGAGTGCTTAACGATGATACTTCTCCTACTTTTAAGTTTAAAATTAAAAATAAATAACTAATTTAAAAATAAATAATTATGAGTATTTCAAATGGTGCGTTGTTAAATAGTGTGCCTGCTTCACAGAAGCAAACACTTGCGACAAACTACTTAGATTTTACTGGGACTACGGACAATACGTGGGCTCAACAATACCTGCCAGACTTAATGGAACAAGAAGCTGAGGTTTTCGGACCTAGAACAATTTCTGGTTTCTTATCACAAGTTGGTGCAGAAGAGGCTATGACGTCTGACCAAGTTGTTTGGTCTGAGCAGTCAAGACTACACCTTTCATATACAGGTAACGTATCATCTGCTACAGGTGGTGCTAACGCTGGTGGAGGTGCTACTTCACAAATTACAATTGAAAACGATATTGACAGCACTTCAGGTTTTACTGCTGCTAATCACGGTATTAGAGTTAACGATACTATTATTGTTGCTAACTCTGATGGTGTTTTCAAATGTTTAGTAACTTTAGTTGCTAATGCAGTTATCGATGTTGCTCCTTATGGACAAGCTAACTTAGCTGCTAACACTACAGCTGATGGTACTACTATACTAGTTTATGGTTCTGAGTTTGGAAAAGCTATGAACTATACTTTACCTGCTGGTACTACTAACACTTCAGATTCAAGAGGTGCTAACGAGCCAACTTTCAAGTCTTTTTCTAATAAGCCGATTATTATGAAAGATTACTACGAAGTATCTGGTTCTGACACTTCAAGAATTGGTTGGGTTGAAGTATCTGCTGAAAATGGACAAGCTGGTTACTTATGGTACTTAAAAGCTGAAGCTGATACAAGAGCAAGATTTGCTGACTACATTGAAATGGCAATGTTAGAAAGTGAATTAAACGTTGCTGGTTCTGTTGCTGATGGAACTACAATTACTGGATCTTCTGCTGGTGCTGGAAACGTAGGTACTGAAGGTTTATTTGCAGCTGTTGAATCAAGAGGTAACGTAGCTACTGGTATTAACGGTGTTAACGCTGCTACTGATTTAGCTGAGTTCGATGCAATACTTGCTGAGTTTGACAAGCAAGGAGCTATTGAAGAATACATGATGTTTGTAAATAGAGCTACTTCTCTTGCTATTGATGACATGTTAGCTTCTATGAACTCTTACGGAGCTGGTGGTACTTCTTACGGAGTATTTAACAACTCTGAAGATATGGCATTAAATTTAGGTTTCACTGGTTTCAGAAGAGGTTCTTATGACTTCTACAAGTCTGACTTCAGATACTTAAATGATAAAGCTACAAGAGGTGGTATTAACTCTGCTGCTGCTGCTGGTTCTGCAATTAGAGGGGTTTTAATTCCTGCTGGTACTTCTTCAGTTTATGACCAAACTGTTGGACAAAGCATGAAGCGTCCTTTCTTACATGTACGTTATAGAGCTTCACAAACTGATGACCGAAGAATGAAGACTTGGGTTACTGGTTCTGTTGGTGCTGCTACAACTGCATTAGACGTTATGCAACTACACTTCTTAACTGAGAGATGTTTAATCACTCAAGGTGCTAATAACTTTATGTTATTGAAGTAAACTATTTTAAGGATCGAGGCTTCGGCCTCGACCCTTTCTTTTTATTAATTTTATTATATATTATATTATGGCAAAAAAACAAGAAAAGGTAGAGGTACCTGTTGTTGAAACACCAGTTGTTGAAACACCAACACCTAAAAAAGTTGAACCTAAAAAACCAACTTGGGAAATAAAAGATAGAGTTTATAATTTAAAAGGTCATAAAAAACCTTTATCATATATGTTAAGAGGCTCTGGAATTTATTATTTTGATGCGGAAAAAGGTTACGAAAGAGAATTAAAATATTGCGAAAATCAAAGAACGCCGTTTGTTGACGAAATGAAAGGTGACCAAAGATTAGCTCATATTATTTTTAGAAACGGAAGCTTGTTTGTAGAAAAAGAAAAAACAGTTTTACAAAAGCTTTTATCTTTGTATCATCCGCACAAAGATTCTATATATACAGAATATCAACCTGCACAAGAAGCTGCAGAAGAAATAGAAATACTAGAATTAGAAGCTGATGCAATAGTTATAGCTAGAGATATGGATATTGAAATGGCAGAAGCTATTATGAGAGTAGAAAAAGGTTCTAACGTATCTAAGATGAGTTCTAAAGAACTTAAAAGAGACTTACTAGTATTTGCTCGTAATAATCCTGCTTTATTCTTAGAGTTAGCTACTGATGACAATGTGCAGCTTAGAAATTTTGGTATTAAAGCTACAGAGCTTGGTATTATTAAACTAAGCGCTGATCAAAGAAACTTTATGTGGGGATCTAATAATAGAAATATTATGACTATTCCATTTGATGAGCATCCATACACTGCTTTAGCACATTGGTTTAAAACTGATGAAGGTATGGAAATATATGCAAATATAGAAAAAAGATTAAATTAATCAAACTGTAGAGCGGTCGCCCTGCGGGGCGATCGTAAACTACAATAAAAAAATATGGTAAATATAGATACGGTATATCAAAAAGTATTAGCAATAGCTAACAAAGAACAAAGAGGTTATATAACTCCACAAGAGTTTAACTTATTTGCCGACCAAGCTCAAATGGATATATTTGAGCAATATTTTTATGATATAAATCAGTTTAACAGAATACCTGGTAATGATACTGAATACGCTGATATGTTAACTTTACTAGAAGAAAAAATAGCTATATTTAAAAACATAAAGTTATTAAATTATTCTTCACCTTATTTTCAAAAACCAAGAGAACTATATAGATTAGGTACTTTAGAAACAGGTTTTGGCGAAATAGAACAAGTAACTAACAAAGAGTATTTAAATATAAAATTATCACCTCTTGCAAAACCAACACTAAAACGAGCTGTTTTTGTTGACACTCCACAAGGTTATAGAATTTACCCTACATTTACAAATAATGTGCAATGTCACTATATAAGAAAACCTAGAACAGCAAAGTGGGGTTATAATATTATTGGTGAAAACGCTTTATGGGATCCAAATAAATCTGAAAATTTTCAATTACATCCGTCTGAAGAAAACAACTTAATTATTAAAATATTAGCTTTAGCTGGTATTGCGATAAAAGATGTTAACTTATATCAAATAGCTTCTCAAGAAGACGCTAAAAATATTCAACAAGAAAAACAATAAATAAATGGGATTATTAGATAGCTTTATACAAAAACAAGATCCAACAACAGGCGCTGGAGAACTTATTGATTTAGGTTTAGACGCTAAAATATATTATACTGGCCCTGATGGCGTGCAACAAACAGGTAATGCTAATTATGGTAACTATCAGTTTTTTTCATTAGAAGATATTATAAATTCTTTTTTAGTTGCTTATGTTGGTGAAGGCAAAGTAATAAGTAAAGTTAGTAGAACTGATGTAGCTTTTCACGCACAACGCTCTTTAGCTGAGTTAAGTTTTGACACTTTAAAATCTGTAAAATCTTATGAATTAGAAGTTCCAGCAAATTTAACTTTACCTTTACCACAAGACTATGTGCATTATACTGGAGTTTCTTTTGTAGACGAGTCTGGTATAAAACATCCTATATATCCTACATCAAAAACTTCTAATCCTGTAGCTTATCAACAAGAAACAGATGGTGATATAAAATTTGAAACTAATACTTGGAAAGTAAACATACCAGACGTAACTATTGAAGACGGTTACTATGTGGTAGATCCTACTGCTGAAAAACAATATCATGAAAAATATATAGAATATGGTATAACAAGATCTTACGACTCTTTTGGTAATCCAATAACTTCTACTGACAACTTTACTTCAAAAACACCTTTGCCACAATTTAAAGATGAAGTTAGAGTAACTATAGCACAAAACGTTGCCGGTGGTGGTCAAAACATGATATACGGTACTAATGTAGATCAGACGGGTAATGCAACAAATGACGGTATGATAATATTAATGGACACTGATCCAGGTGGTTTAAAAGTTGGTATGAGTGTATTTGGCCCTGGTATACCTTTAGGTACAACTATAACTTCTTTGGATGGTATTACTTCTGCTACATATCCTGGTATAGCTTTGCATACAACTAACAAACGTTATCAAGACTGGAAACTAATGGATGGTGACGTTAATCAACCAGCTGTAAATCCTGGAAAACCTATTGTAACTGTAAACTCTCAACTGTATGGTAACGAGATAATATTTGTAGACTTAAACACAGAGTCTAACACTTGGAAAAACTACAGGTCACATACACCTAACAATACTACTACCGATGATGATTACGAAGATGATTCAAGATGGTATGCTGAAGGTAGAAGGTATGGTATTGATCCTCAGCATGCTCAAGACAATGGATCTTATTATATAAATGATAATACAGGATTAATTCATTTTAGTTCAGCTTTATCAGAAAAAACTGTAGTTTTAGATTATTTAAGTGATAGTCTTGGTACTGATGCAGAAATGAAAGTACATAAGTTTGCAGAACAAGCAATGTATATGTGTATGGCTTATGCTATATTATCAACAAGAGCAAATGTACCAGAATATATAGTACAACGATTTAAAAAAGATAAATTTGCTGCTGTAAGACAAGCAAAACTAAGATTATCTAATTTAAAATTAAGTGAATTAACTCAAATACTTAGAGGTAAATCTAAGCAAATAAAACACTAATATATGCCGGAAATTAAACACGTTTTTAATCAAGGTAAAATGAACAAAGACCTTGATGAAAGACTAGTACAAAATGGTCAGTATAGAGATGCGATGAATATACAAGTATCAACTTCAGATGGTTCTGATATTGGTACTGTTCAAAATATATTAGGTAATACTAATGTTTTTACAAGTAATATAATACCACCTGGTTCTATTTGTGTTGGTGCAATTGCTAGTGAAAAAGATAATTGTTTTTATTGGCTTGTTAGTCACGCGTATAAAAATTTAATATTAAAGTATAAAAACGGTCAAGTTACATTTGTTTTTGTAGACACTTTAGGTATTTTACAATTTACAAATAAAGTTATAACTGGTATTAATATAATTGATGATTTTTTATTTTGGACTGATGGTCTTTATGAGCCTAAAAAAATAAATATACAAAGATCTATTGATGGCACTGATCAATCTGGCCATTATCACACAAAGTTAGTTGTTCCTAAAAGAAACATAGGACCTAGCAGTTGTATAGAAGTAAGAGAAGAACATATAACTGTAATAAAAAAATCTCCAAAAACTAAACTAACATTAGACCCTAATTTTGATATTAATATAACAGCAACTACAGCCGTAAGTCTATTAGCTACAGAAGTTGGTGATATAGACGAAATATATTTTAACAACTTTCCACAATTTATTTCTGGTTATAAAGTTGGTGATATAGTTATTCTTAAAATAGAAGATAAAGAAGCTGCTAGAATAGAAATAACAGAGATATTAATGCTTTCTGACGGTCATTACAAATTTGAGTTATTATCAAAAGATCCTGACTTAACAGGTTCTTTAGTTACTTATGATACTGAGCTTCAAGATATTAGCGATTTATTTGATCGTAAATTCGTTAGATTTGGTTACAGATATAAATATAATGACGGAGAATATTCTTCTTTTTCACCTTTTACAGACGTAGTTTTTAAACCAGATTTGTTTGAGTATAGCGCAACAGATGCTTACAATAAAGCAATGGAAAATAATTTAATTTCTTTAAAATTAAGAAATTTTATAACTAATGACACTCCTGAAGATGTTGTTCAAGTTGACATATTATATAAAGAGTCTGATTCTCCTGTAGTTTATATTGTTGATAAATTAAAATATACAGATGTTCCAAATGTTGATGTAAATAATACTAGCAAAAACTACATGCAAGCTAATGTTTACGAAATAACTTCCGACTTGATATTCGCCGTTGTTCCTGAAAATCAATTATTAAGAACTTATGACAATGTACCTAAAAAAGCTGAAGCTCAAGAATTAACTGGAAATAGAATAGTTTATGGGAATTATGTGCAAAACTACGACGTTCTACAAAAACCTATATTACAAGCTAGTTATATTACAAGATTTGAAAATAATACAACTTATGTTAACGATTATTTTTTAAATTCTACAGAGCTTCCAGTGCCAAGACAAAGAAACGTTCTTAGTGATTTTGGCCAACAATCATTAAAAACTTTAAGAAGTTATCAGTTAGGTATGTCATATCTTGATAAGTATAATAGAGAAACACCTATATTTACAGGTTCAGAGTCTATATTCAATGTTCCTAAAAGATTTGCTGATAATAAAATAAAAATTAGAGGCAAAGTAAGTACACATCCTCCAAATTGGGCAGAATCTTTTAAAGTTTATATTAAAGAAACTTCTACAGAGTATTACAACTTGTCAATGAGTAGATCTTATAAAGCTGAAGATGGTAATGTTTGGCTAGCTTTTCCTTCGTCTGAAAGAAATAAAGTTGATGATGAAACGTTTTTAATACTAAAAAAAGCTATAGACTCTGACATTTTAGTTGAAGAAGAAGCTAAATATAAAATACTAGCAATAGAAAATGAAGCGCCACCTTCAATAGCAACAGAGCAGATTAGTGTGTTTGAAAAAAATATTAGTAGTGATCCAACAAGTGTTTTTGGTATATACGCTCCAGTAGTAAATTCAAAAAATTTTAGAATAACAACGTCTAGTTGGAATACAGGAGGGGCTGAAGAGATGGACAATATAACTGAAGATTTAGTTTTCTATATTAAAAATACTTTAACAAATGAGTATACAAAAACTTATGAGTTAAGATCAGTTTCTTCAGAAGGTTCTTATTATAGAATAACTTTAGATACTGTCTTTGAAACTCAAGATGCTGAGCTAATATACCCTAATTATCCAACAACTACTAGTGGTGGTGTTTTAGATGTTGGTCCTAATTTAAAAATTATTTTTTCTAAAGTTAAAAACATAGCTGATAGCACGCAGTTTAAAGGCATGTTCTTTGTAAAAATAAACAATGATGCTATAATAGAAGATAATGTTTTATTAAGTCAAGCTTCAAACGAGTACGAAATTGTAAACTCAATGCCTACACATTATTTTGCTGATGCTTATTCTTTTGCTAATTTAACTGGAGGTAGTACAGGGCATAATAGATCAACACACGATGGTCACTGGAAGTCTTTACTAGCCTTTGGTGGTACTAGTAATCCTTTATTTCCAAATAATCATGATTTTTCTGGAAATGTAATAGGTGGATTTTTTATTGACAAAGCTTGGCATGCTGGTGTTCAACCTGGCGGTGGTTGTGCAAATGATGCTCCTACTTCACATCCTAGTCATGTTTTTGCTAGCGTTAAAGCTTTAATTACTTTATGGAAAGAAGAAACTGAAGAAATATTAAATACAACACTTCCAGATCCATTACAAGGCGAAGGTACAGGTACTGGAGGTTTTTTTGGTAATTATCAGTTTCGTAGACAGTGTATATATTTTGTTTGGAATTGGTTCCACCAAACAAGAGGTGATGAACATAATTACTTACCTGGTACTACGTTTTCAATGGGTACTAGTGGTACAAGTTGGCCAGTTGGAGGAGGTGGTAATATATTTAGAGACAACATGGGGCTTCCAAATAATATAACATACACTTACAAACCTGATTTTGGTAAAGGTATATATGAAGATAATGGAGAACATTATGTAGAAGTAGCTTTTTCTGAAATAGGTGAAATAACAGGCACTGGTGATCCTAAAAGTACAGGCCAACAGTTTTATGGTGATGGTGATCTTAGATATGGTAGTTTTAATAACACTAGCGCTTTTGATATTAGATATAATAACGAAGCCCAAGCAAATTATGCTAAAGATTATAGCGCTACAAATGACGAATTAAAACTTATAGCTTTGAACATGGCTGTTGGAAAAAGATTTAAAGTAAAGTCTGATGATGATATAAATAACATATACAAAATCACTGGTGTTCAAAGAATTAGAAGATATAATCATGTTAGTTTTTTAGAAGTACAAAACGCTTATAATGTTTGGTTAGAAAACCAAAACGATAGTGGGGCTGAAAATGATTTTGAGGAGTTGTGGGACGACTTTGGAACTCCTCACAACAGAAGGTACGTTTTTAGATTAAAATTAGATCATAGTTTAGAAGATGTTAAAATAGATAACAAACCTATAACTCATGCTGATAATATTGGTAAAGAAAAAAGCGTTTCTTTTCAATTTATAGAACCAAGATATAACACGTCAACAAGACAAAAAATATCTAGCAATCCCGCGGTGTGGGAAACAGAGCCAAAAGAATCTGCTGACTTAGATATATATTACGAAGCTAGTGAAATATTACCTTTACATTTAAACAATAAAAATAATTTAAACTTTATACCTTTAGGAAGCATAGTGACTTGCCCAGCTAGACCAACAACTACAAGTGGCTTAACTTATGTTGTTGATTGGAATAATAATAAAGTAACTTTTAATGTACCTATAGATCTAAACGAATATTTACCACCTGGACAACCATCAGTAAGTTTACGTTTTACAAGACCAGACGCTTCGTATACTACAATAGAATTAGACGTTGCGGCTACTACAGGTTCTAGCTTAAGTCCTAATACTTATATAGTAAAAACAAATGTTAGTAGAAATTCTTTTGCACTTTCTTGGTTTAATTGTTTTACTTTTAACAATGGTGTAGAATCTAACAGAATACGTGATGATTTTAATAAACAAATAATAGACAAAGGTGTTAAAGTAAATACAATACTAGAAGAAAATTACGAAGAAGAAAAAAGAACTAGTGGTTTAATATACTCTGGTATATACAACACAAACAGTGGTATAAATAATTTAAATCAATTTATACAAGCGGAAAAAATAACTAAAGATTTAAATCCTGATTACGGTAGTATACAAAAGCTATATTCAAGATCTACTGCTGATGGTGATTTAATTGCTTTTTGCGAAGATAGAGTTGTCAAAATATTAGCAAATAAAGATGCTTTATTTAACGCCGATGGTAACGCTAACTTAACAGCAACAAACAATGTCTTAGGACAAGCTATACCTTATGCTGGTGAATATGGTATATCTAAAAATCCAGAAAGTTTTGCCGCTGATAATTATAGAGCTTATTTTGCAGACAAACAAAGAGGTGCTGTACTTAGATTATCAATGGACGGCTTAACACCTATATCAGAATATGGCATGTCTGATTATTTTAAAACAGCACTTGCCGCAAGTGGTAGTAAATTGATAGGTAGTTTTGACGATAGAAAAAATGAATACAATTTAACTATACCAATGACTCTTACTACAGTTTCGTTTAAAGAGTCTGTAAATGGTTGGTCAAGTTTTAAGTCTTTTATTCCAGAGCAAGCATTAAGTATGGGTAATGATTACTATAGTTTAAAATCTGGACTGCCTTATAAACATCACGTTGAAACTACGTTGTCTGGAAACCCTGTTGATAGAAATACTTTTTATGGTGAATATACACCTTCTTCAGTAAGTGTTTTATTAAATGACAGTCCTAGTGTTATTAAGTCTTACAAAAACTTAAGTTACGAAGGTAGTCAGTCGAAAGTTTTAAAAGAAGACACAGATGTTAATACTGGTTATTACAACTTAGAAGCGAAACCTGGATGGTTTACTACAACAATAAAAACAGACAAACAAGAGGGAAAAATAAACGAGTTTATTGAAAAAGAAGGTAAATGGTTTAATTATATAAGAGGAACTAACTTTGAAGATGTAGTTAATTTAAGAACAAAAGAGTTTTCTTTTCAAGGAATAGGTGTGCCTACAAATGTTAGTGTAGACGTTGGTAGGTTTCCTCCAATATCTGGTTGTACAGATCCTAGGGCTTCAAATTATAATCCTGATGCAACAATTGATGATGGTTCATGTTTTCTTACTCCACCTAATAACCCTGTTAGTATTGGTGGTTGTATGGATCCTTTAGCTCCTAATTATAACCCTGCAGCTACATACGATGATGGTAGTTGTCAGTTTATATGTCCTGTAAACCTTGGTTGCACAGATCCAAACGCTTTAAATTATGATCCTAATGCTACTACAGATGACGGTAGCTGTATATTACCAGTTTTAGGTTGTACTGATCCACTGTCAACAAACTATAATCCTTTGGCTAATGTTGATGATGGAAGTTGTATATTTCCAGGAGATCCATCGGGTGATACTGATGATGATGATGGAGGTACTGGCGGTGGTGGTGGAACCGGTGGTGGCACAGGCGGAGGTACAGGCGGAGGTACAGGCGGGGGCACCGGTGGAGGAACTGGTGGTGGAACCGGTGGAGGAACTGGTGGTGGAACCGGTGGAGGAACTCCTATCACTTTAACAGTTCAAGATATAAATGACCCAGATACTAATGTAATACCGCCTTCAGGAAGCTAATAAAATATTTAAAATATGTCAGTAACTTTTAATTCAAATAATAATTACAGTGTAGAGATTATAACAGAGGCAGACTTGGCAAATCCAAGTACAATGGAATATTCTCACTTAACAAATACACCTTTTGTTACAGTAAAAATAATACCTACAAACCCACAAACACAACCTGTGCTAGCTAGTAATATTAAAATTGACGGCATAATACCTGATTTTGCTTGGAACGCTAATGTTAATTATAACGTAAATGGAATTTGCGAGCCGCCAGCAACACCACATGGTGTAAATAGTAGTATACAGCACGTAACTGGTATAGGTGTAACTTCTAGTTGTCAAGCTCAAGGTTTTAGTAGTTTTTTTGGCAATAGTAGTGAACCGCAGCAAGGTCCTTATGAAGCGCAAAACGACTCTGCTACTCAAGCAAGTCAAATTGCTGCTAATGGTGTTAGTTGGTCAGAAATAATTTTAATAGAGGTTTATGAAGATGATTTAGGAGGCCCTATAAACGATAATTTTTCTCCAGCAATTGAAGAAAATTATAACGAGTGGGAAATGTGGGAAGGCCCTATACAAACACCTGGTGGTCCACGTAGAGAAATAACTACAAATATATATCCTGTTTATGTTAAAGCTTTTGTATATTTAAGTTTTGGTTCTGGTGGTATTTCTAGTTTAACTTCAAATGTAACTTTAAATTTAGATATTGACGAAGTAGAACCAACTTTTGGCTGCACAGACCCAACTGCAGATAATTACGATTCAACAGCGACTATTGATGATGGATCATGTATATACCCAATACCTGGCTGTATGGATCCAAGTGCTTTAAATTATGAGCCTTTAGCTACTGTAGACGATGGTAGTTGTACATACCCAACATATTCACTACCACCATTTAGTTTTACATACGCTGGGCCTTTGAACAATTTACAAGGTAATACTGGCACAAATCAACCTATAGTAACTAATATTTCTTGGCAAGGAAATACTTGGGCTCTTATGAGTTTTACTCTTAATGTTCAGCCAGCAATAAACATACTACCTAATAGTAGCGGTGTAGCTTATCATGTAACTGAACTTTATTATCTTGATAATTCTGGAACTCAAGTTAGTTTAAACTATATGCCTGGCACTCCAGGATTACTGTCGCCACCATATAATTTAACAGGCTCAGGCTTTAGTTATATTTTCCAAAACTACAACAGCTCAAACACATTATCTCCTTTAGTTCAATTATTTACGCCTCCAGTAGATATTACTGCTGCTGTCATACTTGGAGGCCCATACAATATAGACGGTGCTATATTTTTAAATCCACCAACGCCTATAACTGGTTCAAGTTGGCCTATTGATATAATTTGTACGGTAACAGCTACAGATTCAGGTGCAATTACAACAAGTCATACAGAAACACTAAGTATAACAGTATAATATGAAAACAATAAATAATATAACAATAGATCAAACACCTATGTCATCAGAAGTGACTACTAGAGTTTTTACTGTTGAAGGCGATCCTGGTGCTAAGTTTACAATGACTGTTATAAATGAAGATGGTCATTTTTATAACTTCTCTGAAGACACAGATGTTGCTGTTGCTTTTTCATCTGCAGCGGCCAAGCTAAAACAAAAAACAATTGACAACAGTGGTATTTATACTGGTAATATAGAATTTCCTGTTATAACAGATGACGATCACTACATAATTACTTTGTATGCAGACGAAGCTAGTGAAACCGTTTTAAATGAACAGCTTTCAAGCGGTAGAATATACACGTTACCAAGAATAAATAAATACGTTGATACTACTGTAACTTTTTCATTATCTTCAGCCGCAAGCTCTGGAAGCTACAATACGCTACCTAGTAATGTTACGTTTACTAAACCTAGTTTTTTAGTTTCAAAAAACACACCAGAAACAAAAACAATTGAATGGAGTGTTAGTCTAAGTACTAGCCAATTTGTTATAGCTAGACAACCTAATGCCGATGATTTTCAATTT
>Ga0209348_1000293_pt1 | contig 27968 bp, 19 predicted proteins | sample ETNvirenome_2_30_FD_184065 | JGI IMG/M metagenome (GOLD analysis project Ga0209348, IMG submission 184065) | Marine viral communities from the Pacific Ocean - ETNP_2_30 (SPAdes) (version 2) | ecosystem: Environmental > Aquatic > Marine > Oceanic | place: Pacific Ocean | collected 2013-06-22
ACTGGTTGTCATTTCATCGGCGTAAATATCGAGAGCAGATGCAATTTCAGGAGTATATTCCATTTGGTCAAAATCAACATATCTTTCAGTTCTCTGCATTCCTTGCATAACATTTGTTTGCAAATTGCTAAAAGGATCGTAAGCCATCTTTTTGAACTGCTTACCGCTAGCAGACCTGAATCTAGACGCAAAATTATCTAAATCTATGCGCCTTAGCCTTCTGCCGGTTTGAGTTCTATAGTTAACAAGAGGACCAGAAAGTAACCTTGTCAATCTTTTGAAGAGTAAATTTTCAGAATTTTTTGGATTCTTTGTTTGTTCTGCCATTTTTATCCCTTAAAAAGCCATGAATATTCTATTTGTGTTTTCATAGCTTCCCTTTTCTTTTTATTTTTATCGCTATACCCTATCATACCAGGAATTGCGGTGTTGAGAGTTGTATTTGATTTTACCATAGAATCTAAAAACACTTTATTATATTCCACATTTCTTTGATTAGCTACCAATGCAGTATCTCTAACCCAACACCCTACAGCACAAGCCATAACTAAATCGTCGTTATAAGATCTCATAGCCTCTGCTCTACCGTGATTCCACACAAAAGTCTTCATTTCGTTTAACATTCGTGTTGAATTTATTGTAATTAGTTTATTCCTGATGAATTCCTCCAACTTCGCAATTATTAACGGCCTTGTTTTTTGAGAAGTGGTAAATCCAGCCACAGAATTGGACATTGATTCTGCAGTATAAGAATCTACATATTCATGAGTTGATTTTATTGAATGATAAAGATTTGGATAATTCATCTCGATCAACTTATTCAAAACAGCAAAACCAACTGAATTGTTTTCTACGACAAGCATTGATGAGCTATATTCTTTTCCGGCATCGAACAACAATTGTGAAAATATATCCGGGGTTATTCTTCCTTGATACTCTGCTACTATCTCCATTGTGGCTAATTTAAACACATGGAAGACTGAATAGTCTTTTCCGTCACCCCTTGCAACATCAGCTGATATTAAATATTGTTCTCCTGGAAGTGCCTCTTCCCATATCCAATAATTTCTATCAAATCCTGTTTTATACTTTGGTTCGCAAATTTGCTCATGGATTCTAGCAATATCTTCAGTATGGAATACTGTTTCACCCGACATATTAAAATTGCACTCTAACTCTTGTGCAATTTCTCGTCTAGACATATTCCTTGTTTCTTTTTTAAACCACTTCTCGTCACGATCAGGATGAACATCCCAAGGCAAAATAGTTGGTTTGAAGTCGTTAAGAGACTGGTCAGCTTCAACATAAGTTTTATGAAACCAGTTCCCAACACCATTTGGGGTTGAAAGAGCAATGCAGCGACCACCAGTCGATAGCGTAGGATAAAGACCCATCCACAACTCAGCTAACCCATCAACGTGGGCAGCCTCGTCAATAACCAAAAGAGACAAAGCTTCAGAACGACCAGCATCACCGGATGTGGCAGCTGCTTTGATTTGTGAACCGTTACTAAGCTCGAAAGAGGTTCTGTTGTCAATTGAAACTTCTGCAATCTGCATCCATTCTGGTAAATTCTTAAGGATACTCTTTACTTTCTTAACTAAGTTTGAAGCTGTGCTGAATTTTGTTGCTATTACCAATACATTCTTTTCGCGATGAAACATCATCAACCAAACAATGTATGCAGCAGAAACAGTAGAAATACCTAACTGTCTTGCTTTTAAAATCACATTAAATCTATTGTCTTGAAAATCTTCTATTAAATCTTTCTGATAGTTGTACAGCTTAAAGGGTATTAGGCCTCTCTGTGGGTGAGTAATTCTGCAATAATTATCAATAAAATATGACGGTTTCTTGCCACATGTCAAGATCTCTTTCATGATCTGCTTCTTAGATAATTGAAAAGACATTACTTTATTTTTGTGAGATCCAGTTCCTAATACTCTCTTGCAACGGGGCGTTCTTGATTGCATTAATTCTATACATTTGATAAGCTGTCACTGAAGTTCTAATCCTTGAAATATACTCAACTCTAATTTGGATTTCTCCATCCTCTTTCAGCCCAAGAGTTCTGCCTGTTATGCTTTTGTATTGTTTCTGAATGTGCCCTTTGCACTTTGCAACAGTCTGAGCTACCTCATTTTCAAAATTAGAATTGTGGATTTCTTTTAATGGAGGCTCACAATGATAACTAACACACAACATATTACCGCTCATTTTTACAGAGAAGCCATCCATGACCCTTTTGTCGGTTGTCGGATTACCCTCCTCTCTTCGCAAACCAACCTTAATTGGCTCGCCGTCAGGACCGTGACCGCAGTCAACAACGTATCCTGCTGCTTGAGAGATTCCCTGAATGATTTCTAGTGTAGTTGCCATATTATGTTTCCTCTGTATTTTTATTAGGTCTCCATCCGTCTAGCCATCTTTCCTCTCTACCTTCTATACACTGGATATAACAGTTATAACATGTTGTCCACTTTTTCAAATAGAAAGTGTCCTGGTTCTCAAAGCTATATTTATCACAAACAGAACAAGAGACATTTTTATCTTTATTAAATAGTTTTTTCGAAACTAAAATTCCATTATATAAAACTTTCTCATCGTCTACTTTTTCACAATAGAACTGTCTTAACTCTTTTCTGTATTTTTTCTCTTTTTCTTTGTCCCATTTGCTCTTTGGATTTACAACGGTTTCTTTACCATATTTCTCTTCTATCGCTTTTTCTAAACGGAATACAAAGTCTGGATCTTTACTTTTCATTTTACTGCATATACCACTGCTAATGTTGTTAGAATACCAACTGCTGTGCCTCCACCAAACCAAAAGTAAGAGTAGTCATTTGGTCTTTTAAGGGCTGCTTGTTCCAGATTTTCTATTTCTTGATTTTTAACAGCTACAATTTCTTCAGATAATTTTTTTAAAGTATCATAACGAATTTGTAAATTATCAATTTTTAAATTAAAATCAGCTTTTTGTTTTGCTAGCTCCATGTTGGTTTTAAGTTCGCAGTTTTTTGTTGCAAACTCTATGGTTGTCTTTATTCTGGCCATGGCCTCATCATCAAAACACCATGCTGAGAAAGGTAATGTTTGACCTGGACTTATTCTGGAAAATTTTCCTTCTTGAGCCAGAGAAAAATTAGGGATCAATAGGAGTAATGAAAGTAAAGCCAAGAGCTTCTTCGATTTCTTTTTTAATAACATCTGGTTTCCTTTTTGAAGTGACTATTATTTCTTTCACTCTTTCTTTTTGTTCTTCTTCTAATTTGCGTTCTTGTTCTTCAAACTTCTTTTCTATCTCATCAATTACTTTTTGATATGTTTCAATCAGTTCATTCTTTTTTAAAATCTCATCATGATGAGACTTCTTAAGTGCTTTCATTTGATCATCGTAAGATTTTCGTTTTGCAGCTAACACTTCTAATGCTGCATCAGCATTTTTTCTGAACACAAACCACATTACTATAGTATACAGTACCAAAGCAATAACAACCCAATTGTGCTTTGCCCAGAGCCATATTTTTTTAATTGTGAACAAGGTCATTATTTTTGCTTACCATGCTTCCATTGAGTCGCCATATCAACAAGAGCTTGAGTGCCAATATAAGCTAAAGTTACTGCAACCCAATTATCACTAGTAACTGAGCCGGAAAGACATAGCCAAGTTGCTGTCAACCAAGCCAAGAACTTTCTAGAAATAAATCTTTCTACATATCTATCTGCAAATGCTTTCGCTGCTTCCACCATTTTAAATCCTCACTTTCGCGTAGCCGTTTTGTTTTTCTATGTTAATTTGCATATCTACACAATCTTTTAAGTTATCTAGATGTGATATAAGTATAACAGTTTTAAAATAATTTTTAACCATATCTAGTATTCTTACAAACCCTTCCATGTTTTCTTCATCAAGAGCTGTTCCAGGTTCATCTAATATAAATAGGTCTGATTTTGGTAAACTAGTCACTGTTAAAAATGCCAATCGAATAGCCATAGAAGCAATGGTTTTTTCCGCACCTGAACCCATTTCTAATGGCCTAGGATCATGCTTTGGGTGCTTAATGAAAATATCGAGCTTCTTGTCTTCATTTTTAATAAAAATCTCAAACTCAACAATATTTGTAAGTATCTTTGCAATCTCTTGATTTATAATTGGCAAACGTTCCTTGATAATATCATATGATATACCATTTGGGTGACAGCACGTCATCAAAAGATCGTAAGCTGCAAATTCAACTTTACATTTTTCATACTCTGCTTGCTTCTCTGAATTAGCGTTTAGTTTCTCTTCTAAGGAGCCATTCGTTTTGTGAAGATTCATCAAAGCTTCATTACAAAGTTTTGATTCGCTTTCTTTATTGTTAATCTGCTTTTTTAATTTGTTTCTCTGAGAAATTAGCTTTTCTAAATTTTCAATAACTTCTTTGTTTTTATTATAATCCTCTTCTTTTGATAAAAGATCTTCTAATAAAGATTTGTTCTTAAATACCTCTGTCTTATATCTTTCGATATTTATTTTGCTTTGAGCAATGCTTGTTGCTGTTGCGTTTTTCTTATCCAAGACTTTTTGATACTTTGCTAAGTATTCTTCAATCTTTGAATAATTTAATTCACGTATTTCTTCTCCAATCTTATTAGTTTTGATAGAGTATTCTTTTATAGAACCTTCAGATATTGCAATTAAATCAATCGACTCATAGGCATCTTTAATAAACTTGCAATGAGAATACTCTGAACCGCATGGCACTTCACTTAAGAGTGATTCTCGTCTTCTATATGTTGCTACGTTCTCAGATTCCTTTCTCATCTTTTGTATAAACTCTTTGAGTAAAGAATCTTTTTCCTCGAATAGCTTTTTATCCTTCGTGTATTTTTCAACATCAAAAGTTTTCATAAAGTTTTCTATCTTTTGAAAAAGATTTGTATCTTCTACAATTTGATTTGTGACTTCTTCAATCTTATTTTCCAACTTAGAAACAAGACTCTTTGTTTTTTCAATCTTGTCAGTTAAGGCGAAAATGTCAACAACCTCAGTTGGAGCAGAACTTATCTTTTGTTGTACTGAGTTCAGCTCCTCTTTGAGAGTTAAAGTGTCTTCTGCAATAGAAGCATACAAAGCCTTGTTTTCAGCAATTTGAATCTCGCTTTTCAGAATGTTTGACTTGATATCTTTCTCAATCTCAGAAAAGTTGATATCCTTGAGTTTCTGGAAGGCAGACTTGGCGTCTGAGCCACTTTCTTTAGCCATCTTGAACTTTTTATCAAAGATTTCTAAATCAAGAAATTTGGCCAGTATTTCCTTTCTTTTTGTCGATCCTTCGTTGATAAAAGAAAGAGAGTCTAGCTGGCTAGCCATTGAGGTCATAAGGAAGTCGTCAATAGTTCCAAAGTACTTTCTAATGTTTCTATCTGTATCCTGGCGAGACGTTCCGTTCAAACTAGTTACGTTTCCAATTAAATCTTTCATTGAAAATTCTACGTCTGTTTTTGCTTCTAGTGTCTCTTCCCCTTTAAGTTTTTTTGTATACTTTTCTGAAGTTCTAGATATCTCATAATCTTTATCATCGATATTGATTGTCACTGTTCCAATGCAGTCTTGCTTATTTTGATTAATCATATTCAAATTTTTACGAATAGACTTTGAACTTGAATTATAAACAGTATACAACAAGCTGTCAACAATTGAAGACTTGCCAGAAAAGTTCTTCCCAAAGATACCAACAACGCCATTAAGTTTTGTAAAATCAATTACGTTATCTTCTGCATAATTGAAAAGATTATCCCACTCTATCTTTTTTAGAGACCAGTTAATATTTCTAAAGGTATCTTCCTTTTGTTCAATTAAAGTATTAAACTTTTGGTTTAACTCTAGCACCTTTCTCATAACACTGTCTGAGGCTTCATACTCTTTGAGATACTCTTTGATAAGCTCTTCCTGTACTTTGATATCTCGAAGATCTTTCTGAGCACTTTCTGCTGAGTTTTCTAAACTCAGTTTCTTGCTTGCGGCGCGATTAAGATATGTAACAGATTCTGGAGTGTATCTAAACTTTACAATATCAACTGCTCTTCTCATCTTGTCCAAAGAAATACTGTTTTCAGATACAAGACGGACTCTTGCACCTTCTGGGATTTCTAGCTTCTTTGGCAAGTTTCCCCTCCTTGTGAGAGGTACTGTTACAAAAGGTTTTGGGTTATCAAAAGTAACGTACTCACAAGTAAAGTTTTCTTTATCTTCTATATCCCACAGTAAAAGACCCTTGTCCAAGGACTCACCAAAGTTTTGCTGAACTGTAGAACCAGCGTATCTAATCTTACCAGCTTCATCAAGAGCCTGTGCTTTGTGAATATCTCCCAAGAAAGCATAATCACAATCATCAAAAATACTGATGGTATGGTCAGTAGAATCCATAATCCAGTCTGTATCTGTCTTACAATTTAAGATTGAACCATGATAAAGCGCAACGTTGATCCTATCTTGATCTGGCTTTTTCCAATTATCTTCGTCAAAAACTGATAAGATGTTGAGTGAGAAGTTATCTTCTAAATCAACGATTGAAGAGTTCTTAATCAAAAATAGGTTTTTATGGTCTAGTGCATCTACAATAGGAGTTAGTGCATCTTGACGACTACTATTTCTTAGATTACCATCGTGATTTCCAAGAATTATATATGTTGGAGCAATATTGGCCAGATTACGAAAGAAATCTGTTGCCATCTCCACAAATTCTGGTGAGATTTGTGTCTTTGTGTGAGCAATATCTCCACAGTGCACAATATAATCGATGTTATTTTCTTTTAAAAAAGAATAAATCTGTTTGAATACCTCTTTGTACTCAAAATGATATTTTAAGTTTCTGATATGAGTATCAGAAATATGAGCGAAACGCATCTATACTCCTTCTGTTATGTTTTTATTATAAGGATTATTTTTTAGGAAGTCAAGAACTTTTTCCATTTTGAGTCGATAAGATCTGACATTGGGTGTGATTTGCTTTCGTTTACATTAGCTTGGTCAGCTGCAGCGTCTGCTTTAGCCATAAATTGCTTTACTATATTTTTAATTGAAATCTCAGCTCCGTCACCGTCACCTTTATGGAAGCCCGGGCGGGTGTGTTGAGCTAGTTTTTTTTCTATAAGTTTAAGAAGCTTGGCCATTTCAGCTGCTGTTGGATCAGTCTCATCGATGATGGCTCCTGATGTTTGATTGGTAGTATATTTAAATTCAGTGAAGGCCTCATCTGGTTGATTGCTAAAGCCAGCCAGATATTCTATTGTAAACTTGTGAGTTGTTTCTCTATCTTTAGCGTCTAGGAGGCTAATAATCAAGTTATGATTATTTCCATCTTTGAAGTAACGTGCATTACCTACTATTGCTCGATTTGACTCTGTTTCATATCCAGAATAGTCGTCTATAAATGCTACTGCTGTAGCAATTAAATCACCAGATTGGAATTTAGACCCAGCATACTTTTCATCTATATTGTTCATTTGAAATTGTTCCTATTAAATTAATTTTTCTAGAATTGGCTGGAAAAGGTCTAGATTTTCTTTGAGGATTGTTCCGTCCACTTTTGACAAAACTTCGATAGCCTCCAAGATTTCTTCATTTGTAGGCTCGTTTTCATTAATCTTTGCGATTTCTTCTTTAATAATATTGTTTAGCTTATTTTTCGTGAGTTTCATAGTATACTCCTAAATTTCTCTTATCTTACCTATTAAATAGTTATCATTCTCAGTAAAGTTAGCACTTTGCTTAAGTTTTTTAAATTCTCCAAGTTCCACTTCTCCCATATCTTCTTTATCTCCCAAGTTTATCTTGAAGACTTCTATTCCATAAGATTGGAAAAGTCGAATGAGCTTGTTTTCTTTCTTTTCTGCATCTTTATCAAGTGCGAAATAAACTTTTCTTGATTTTAGCATAATTTTTTGAAAAATGCAAGAGTTTTCATTCAAAGAAGATCCTAAAAGTGGAATACTGTTTTGAGACTTAAAGCAATCAAAGACTCCTTCCACTAAAGTTATATCTTCATCCCAATCAATCATCAATTCATTAAACACAATGTCTTTTGAAACTGGCGGGTTTTTGTATTTTATATAATCATCAGCGAAAGTACGAGCAATAAAGTAATTTAGCTCTCCATCTTCATCAAAAGATGGAACAATAATTCTGTTTTTATATTCTCCCTCTAAACAATACCCTAATTTCCATTTTAAGATGACATCTCTAGTAATTCCTCTCTTTTTCAAGTAATTTAGCGCCTGATGTGCTGTTAAAGGCAACTTTTTAGAGGTTAGTGTCCTAAATTCATCCGGAAGAGACACAACTTGCTTAACTTTCTCTTCTTTCTTTGCAAAAAATATGTCTTCGAAGCGATTTATCTCTACAGAATTACTAAATTTTTGCCATAAGCTAATATTTTCTCTAGATCCAAACTTTTTAACCAAAGTAAACAGATTTCTACCTGATTTATCACAAATCCAACACTTCCAGACGTTTTTTTCTATGTTAACTGATAGTTTTTTCTTGTGATGTCGGCAGTATGGGCATGTATATAGGTTCTCTGCGCCGTTATTGAATGGTCGGCCTAAAAAAGACCTAAGAATGCTTAATTTTTCTGTTTCCAAAGTTCTAATCCTGCTTTTGCGATAACCCAGCTGTCTGCTCTATCATAAGAACCCGGCTTTGGATTCCCATGCTTTGTATATTCTATCGCAATATTAGGAAGATTGTCAAGCACATATTGCAAAACCTGTTCTTTTGCTTTTGTACCTTTTTGGATCTTGATGCCACTTTGCTTTCTGGCTGTTGTTGCAGCAATTAAATTTGGGAATTTTCCAAAAGTATTAAAACTAATCCAAGAAATGATGCCGTTAAATCTGGAAAGCGTTGAAAGAACTTGGGCTGATGAGAAGCCAGATTTGAAAGAATGTAACGATTGTTCAATGTATATCTCCTCTATTTGATAATTGTTTTCAATTTGTTGTAATTTTATTTGTATGAACTTTGCTTTCTCATAAATATTTGGAAATTTGTTTTTGTTTCTGGTGTCCCAAGCTTCGCACAGCAAAATATTGCTATCAACATCTAAAAGGGTTGCTCCAGTTATAGATGTTGATATATCAAGCCCCAGCACACATGTTGGTAATTTTGACAATATATCTCTCCATTACAGAATCTTTGTTATTAGAATGATACCACGTCCAGGCATAAGTTTCTTTTATTTTTTTGATTTCTCTGTTGACAGAGACAATTTCTTTTTCCAACAATCTAACATCTTCTCTTGTGGGCTTTGGAGGGGGAATATCTAATCCCTTTGCAATTTCTAGAATCTCCGAATAACTATGTGTATCAACTGCGTTTTGGGCTTTTTGAAACAGCTCTGTGTTTTCTTCTCCTGTCAAGTCAGGGTGGGTCTTTTTTGCGATTTCTTTAAAAACCTTTTTTATACTTTCTGGTGTTTCTTTATTTTGTGATTCCACTTCCCCTAATGGGTTTTGAGGCTGAGCAACGTTATTGTTCATAAATTTATAAATTAATTCTTTTTGATGTTTTGATAGATCTGATATCAGTGTCATAAATTCTGCATGAAACTCGGTCATAGCTTCTTTTGTTATTTCTTGACAATACTCTCTATCTTTTCTTAAATAACTTAATTTACTAGTCAGCAAATCAATCTTGTATTCAAGTTTCATATTAAAAATCTAATTTTAGTTTAAATGTGTAATCTCTGTCTTCAGTCTTTTTAATTGGGTTTGCTAGTGTAGCAACACCTAAAAGATTATAGTTTTCATCATATATACCAATTTTTGAAATATATGTTGTTTTTTCAAAAGCGGCAGTTTGGCCATCGAAGACAGATTTTGTGGTATTTTTAATAACCTCTTCACTTTGTGTGAAAGCATGAGAACTAATCCTGTCTGCTTTCCTGGTGGTTTTCTGTATAAATGTAGGATTATTTGAAAAATTTAACTCGTCTTTTTTAGCATGAGCAAACATTGTCATTGTTGGGATCTTGTTTGTCCCCTTGAATTTAAAAGAAAAGCTAGACAAAACAGCATCTTCCGCTTCTCCGCCAATAGAATTTGCTGCATCTTGTCCTGTTGAGGGCAGACCTAAACCAAAATGTTTCCATTTTGGGGTCTGAGCAGTCTCTGCGTAAGTTTCTCTATGGTTTGTTTTAATATCCCAGGATCCAGTAAGAAGAAAAAAGCCCTCATTATACAAAGCTACACCAGCGACTTTACCAACATTAGAGCCAATCGTTTCAATTAATTCGCCATTCCTTTTGGTGTCTTGTAGTCTAGCTGCTAGAGCGCCACTTAAATAAAAATCCAATTCTATAGAGCCAGGCTTTATTTCGGAACCATAGAAAATACTGGGAATAGTAATTAAGCTCATCTCTTGGTTGATCTTATCTCCTAACGATGAAGAGAAGCGATAATGTGGACTCATGTGAGTATATTCTGAGAGGGTGTTTTCTAAAGCATAAATAAACTTTTTATTATTTTCATCTGCCGCAGAAACAGCTGGTATGTAAATCTTTGAAAAACTAGCTGATAGTGGGTATTTAGATTTTATAACTTGTCCATAATTAAAGTCGCTTGAAAATTGAGAAGTTGAAACTGTTTTGAACGCACCACCAGAGCCGTCTTTTGTAACAAAAGGAAAAATAGAAGTTGCATTTTCCCATGGTTTATCTCCAGTGCCGTTATTTATAGTTCTATTAATATTCATCTCGAACAAGCTAATATGGCCCTGCGGAACACCTCTTTCAAAAGTAGTGCCTTCTTTTTGCTCTGTCCTGTTGTTTATAAAGTAAGAACCGCCTGCAATGAGAACTTCATATTCTGGATGCGTTCTTAGGATATTGACCATAAGATCGTCTTTTCCAAATCGATATAAAGCCATTTTAGTAGTCCAATCTAACTCTCATAGTTAGTTCGTTAGTGGGGTCTTTCCTGAGTGGTTCAGATGTCTTTGCAACAGCCAATAGCTCATTGTCTGAAGAATATAAACCAACACTGGAAAGGTATGAGATAGGTTGATCTTGTCTTTCGTTTTTAACGACAATTTTACTTCCAGAAATATAAGTTGGATTTGAACTATAATTGTAATCATTCAACTGTGCACGACACATATAAATTGTTGAGTTTAATTCAACCGTGTTATTAAATGTAATGTTCCTGATCCTATTTCTAAGGCCTCTTGCGAGATTTGGAATTGTCGCTGTGTAAATTTCTGTTTTTGTGCCGGATAAGGATGAACCATTTCCAGAGGATGTTAATTCTAATCCTGTTCCTGCAATTTTAGCATCTTCTAAGAGATTGTCATTAAAAATAGAAGAAGTCAAGACAATAATACCGGGCTGATAGAATATCAAGCCCACTGGCAAACTAAGAGCTTCTGCTGTAGCAGTGCCTGGATTTCCACCGGTAGTCCTGTCAATAATTCCATGTTGTGCGGCCTGGCCACTGTCATCTGAACCTGACATATACAGGAATCCATATTCTCCAACAGTGGCATTAATACGATATTGATTAGCTGCGTTATAACTAACTGTTTGTCCTTTCTCTGCAACAGCAACATCCTTTATTGTCGCAGAAGCTGTAAATGGGCTAGTGTAACTTCTGGCGATTCCCAATGTTAGATTAAATGTTCCCTTTTTAATCTCATCTTTGACCAATAATCTGGAGAAATTAATGAAGTAACACTCGTTTATCTTTGTTCCACCAGCGGCAATATTGCCATCTTGATCAAATTGAATTCCATAGTTTTGTGTTTTCTTGCCACTACCAAGAGATGCAGTTGTCACAAATCCCATCAACATCTGGCTATAAAGCTGATATATTCTGCCTTTATCATTTTGACTGACAGTGTGAAGAGTTCCGTTATTACTTCCTGTAAAAGCTCCAAAAGTTATGTCCATAATGTGGTTTGCAGAGGAGCTTGCATGAGGATAATCATAAACAGACTCATAGAGGTTATGGGCAAAAGTTTTCACATTAGTGTCACTATATATAGAGCCAGATAAAATAGAACCAGTTATTGGAATATATTCATGAAGTCTAGTTCTCGATTTTACAATATCATTACTGGTTAATGTTCTGAACGTTGTTGCCATTTTAGTAGTCTAACCTCACTCTTAAGAACAGCTCATTTGTTGGGTCTTTTCTAAGTGGCTCAGATAGCTTTGCTGTTGCCATCAATTCGTTATCAGCCGAATACAGCCCTATCGTTGTAACATATGATCTTGGCATATCTGATTTTTCTTCTTTTACTCTAATCTGGCTTCCCGAGATATAAGTTGGATTTGAACTGTAGTTAAACTCGTTATGATTCATTCTGCAGAAATAAACAGTTGAATTTAATTCTGTTGTATTATTAAATCTAACATTTTCAATTCTAGACCTAAACCCATGACACACCTTATCTATGGTATGCCCATCTATAGAAGCCTGCGGAGTAATAGTGTGGGCGTTGGGAGTTGTCATATAGACACCAGATGCTCCACCAATTCCGCAAGTAGTACCATTTAAAATACCATCTTTATCCAATGAAAATCCTGAAGAAGCTGGATTACTCTTCTTGGAAAAAATCTTAGTAAAATCCAATACAACAATTCCAGCCTGATAATATATCAATCCGACTGTTAAGTCAGCTGTAGCAACTGAACTATCAATTGCATTTGATGTAACATTTTGAGCTTTAAGAAATCCATATTCTCCAGCAGGTGAGTTAGATCTGAAATCATTGTTTGCACCATCATCTGTAACTTGTATCTGTACCGCGAAGGCTTCTTCTAAGTTTCTCTTAACTCCAAGAGTCATTGCAAAGCTGCCTTTCTTTATTTCGTCTTTTACTAACAATCTTGAAAAACACATTGCGACAACATCACCAATCTTATCGGAATGGTCTACTGCAGCAGATGAGAAGTTTCCATCTTTATCAAATTTTCTAATGCTACCACTAGTATCGTAGCCGACAAGGATTTGTGACAATTGATTGTACACATTAAGCTTCTTTGACGGATGAACATCTACAGTAGCGTTACTTTCGACATAATTTGCTCCCGAAAAGGAGCCTGTTCTAAAGCCAAAAGTCAAATCGAAAAGATGATTTGCAGAAGAACTAACATGAGGATAGTCATACACTGACTGGAACATGCCGTGACTATAAGTCTTAATATGCGGCTCAGAGCCTGTGGGTGTTGTTACGAAGCCGTAGGAACCAGAAATAAGAGATCCAGTCATTGGTATTGCTTCATGTAGCAAACTTCTGCTGTTTGTCATATCGTTATTTGTGAAAGTTTTGAAAGTACTAGCCATTATTTAAACCTTTATGATGGATTAACGTTTCTTACAACTCTAACAGGAACATCAATGCTGTATCCAGTTGTAACACCCGTAATTCTTGCTATTGTGTCGATAAAATCGCAACTTGCTATATTTCCACCGCCATTGGCGGCTGCAATTGTTAGCCCTGCAACAGTACCCAGTTTCGTATACATAGAAGTCGATGTTTTAGCTGCTTCAGAGGACTCTAATCTGAAGCCGAATCGAGCACCTAATGGGCCTTTGTGCACCAATTCTGTCTCGGCAGTACCGTTGTTCGCATCGTCAGCAGTAATAGTTGGCATAGAAGCAACATAGTTAGTGTCTGCCATACCGAAAGCATAGTGTGCGATATGGTCGTCGTCGATAAAAACTGGAGTCTTTCTACCGCGTCTAGAACTCGCTCCAGGGACAACCTTGCTGTCTGCTCCTTTTTTGGGAGAAAGATTTGGAGCTGAAACTCTTAGAATTCTATGGTCTATCTTGAGAATGAATTGTGTTTCTCTTAAATCAGGGTCAATTGCTGCTGTGATATCTTGATCTTCATTCGAATCAACAATGCCTTGATCTAAAATTATGGAATTACCAGGAAAATTTGGTGCGCCATGACCATACAAAAATCCAGTAGGCTCTGGGTTTTGTATCATACTTTTAGTTCCGTCATTGAACTCTGCTAATTTCTTGTTAGCTATCAATACGAAAGTTCCTTTGTTGGTGCCACTGGCTACCATTGGAGATTCCTTTGTGTTGAGAAGAACTTTAGGTAAATATAGGATGTTTGTTCTTCCAATTGTCATCAACTTTGATTTCATAACACTAGTATTATTTGTAAAAGCTTCAAAAATTGGTGTTTGCAAGATTTTTAAATCCTGGTATGCTGAGCCGGATGTATGATTTGCCTCGAAAAGGCCATAATTTATTTCATCATCGCCCAAAGCAAATTTAACAATTTTAAAATCACCGCGTGCCATACGCATACGACCTGTATCTGTTAAAACTGCGTCGAGCAAGATGTCGCCCGAATTATCAAGAAATGCCATATTTTTACCTCTACTTGTATGTTATTAATACTATATCTCAATATAAATAGTATTTTTAATAGTAATTTTCTTTTTTATATTTATATTATTCTATCAACCCAATCAATACGAGGCCCCGCCTCCGCCACCGGATGAGCCACCACCAGAACTGCCTCCGCTGCCACCTGGACTACTACTAGGACTTGGTGTCATTGTAGGCCTAGGTCTATCTCTTGGTTCACCTTGAGGTGGTGGTCTTCTATTGATCATCGGCCTTTCATCCGTTTCACCATCTTTACTTGGTCCGCTGTTTTCTACAATTTTGTCGGTTATTTGATTCATGAACTCTGAATAGTCTTGGCCATAAAGGCTATGGACTCTTTGGAATTCCATATTTTGTGTCACCCTTTGTTGTCTTTCGATTTCTTCAGAATTTGGAACAGAGATAGCCAGTTCTTGTTGTGTAGTACGGTTCTGAACAAAAGATACATTAAGATCTATTTTCTTTTGTGAATGTTTTGATTTAATTCTTATTTTAAATCTTCTGCCTTTATCAAAAATTGAACGATCAAAATCACCGAAATTACCAAAGTCCTGACGTTGTTCTTCCGATTGTAAGATTCCATACCTTAAATTACTTTCAGTAATATTGAAGACTTTTTGAATGTCTGCAGCTCTGATATATAAAGCTTCTTTAAAACTAGTCTTAAAGTGCCTTTCTGCTTTTGGAAAATTGTAAGGATTTACATCCAAATAAGAATAACCATCTTTAGATACAATTTCAATTTGATAAACAATTGATGGATTTGAAATATTAACACTTTTGTCTAAACACCTAAAGGTATAATAGTATTTCCTGTTTGGCTCAATATATTCATAAAAATCAACTGCAGAGGCATTTTCTTGAGCTATTGTATAATGCAACTTACCAGCAAAAGCGGAATAATTCAAAGGAGGATTCTCTGTTCTATAGACCTGATAAGTCGTTGGCAAGTCATCACTTTCATAAAAAATTGGATCTGTCTCACCTAAGCCTTGTACTTTTCTTATATCTGAAATAAGTGCGTTATCCTCTGGTTCTATCGCAATTGGGTCCATCTTTCTTTCACCGCTGGTTGCTTGCAGAGATATTTTAAAAGTAGTCTTGCTGTCATTGACCGGATAAACCTTAACTTCGGGAAACATTGGAGGCCTATCCATAACAATTATTTCTCTCTCCAAATAGGGCACTTCAACAATCTTGTAGATTGGGTTAGATCTCACCATCAACCTAAAACCTCTATGTGCATCACCAGGTTCCGCGCTGTCTTCCACACTTGACCAAGCACCTTCGCCGCCAAAAAATACTCCTGTTTGACCGCGAGGGTCATCACCGTATACATCTACACGTCTACCAAAAAACGAGCCAAGTTGATTGTAAAAAGTATTGTATTCATATTCAGTTCCAACTACAAAATCATATGAGTAAATTCTGTAAATATATCTTTGGCCGAATATAACTTGACTATCAACAAAGTTAATGTTTTCTACTCCATCACTATCCATCATAAAGAAAGATTGTATAGGAGTGGGCTCTACCTCTCCGTCTATAGAGGCTCTATGTTTATCTATTCTATACATAACAGTTTCTGAATATGCATATTCATCTCCGGCATCACCAGCTACTATTTCTCCATATGTTCTGAAGAGTGGCCTATACTTTGTATCCAGTTTGCCTTTTAAAATTATTGACTGCATTATCATCTTAAATTGATTAAATTCGCTTAAATCGTCATTTATTTTCAAAGGAAAGTTCTTAACGTTTATACCTTCTAGTGTTTTGTTTAAGATTTCTAATCTAGATTCTTTCCAGCCCTCTAGTAAGCGTAATAATCCGCGTTGTCTACCAAGTCTCCCTGTGCCTCTTAAACCAATATTTCCTGCTGCAGCGTTCAACCTGTTGTAAGCATCTGTAAAAACTTGCTGATTTGCACTTACATTTCTTGCTTCGCCGTAACCAGGGAGTCCAAAAAAGTATTTTTTTGTGTTAGGATCAGTTTTTATTTCATTTTCAACATACCTCATCATGTCGGCGGTGGCACCGGATGTAAAAGCTGGTGAGTTTCGAATGTTGGTTCTTATGTCCACTATCGTGCTATGAACAAGACCTACATTTGTTGGTGGATTGTCTAATAAATTTTGTAAAGCCGTAAAAAATTCATTGGCCAACCCTTGTATTCTATTAGAATCTTTTATTTGTAGCTCTTCTTCTGTTAAGATATTCCCTTCAGCATCGCGAACAGCTTCCTGTAGAAAAGGGTGGTATCTATCTGAATCTCTTTCTGTGGAAAACAAACTTGACCAATCTTCAAAATTAAAAACGGCTGTACGATTGTCAGCATCGCGGGCCTGTTCTGTAGTAAACAAACGGCGCACACCACTGTTGCCAAAACTGTCAGAAATCGCCGGGTCTGAATTGTCAGCTGCACCCTCAATAATTTCTGCAAAATTCATGCGACCGTATTCACTTTCGTTGGCGGGAGGGGCGTTTCTCTCAAAATTTCTCTCTGAGACGTATTCTAAAAAGCTTTTATCTAGGTCAGTTTTTCTTAATATTTCAGCTAAAGGTGAGCCTTGATTTGTTCCAATATTAAATTCGACATACATTGGTACTTTTCTCTTAAATTCATCATTTATAGAGGGAAATTGTTCCACATCTTCAGATGTAAACAGCATCTTTCTTTGAAAACTGTTGGGATCATCACCTGGGCTTACTTTCTCTAAATAATCTTCTCTTTCTTCGTCGCTTAATGTCGCAATTCTTTCCATAGTATTTAAAAAATATACTGATGGTAAGAAATTTTCTGATTCCGCCATACTGTTACCATAATTTCTATAAGCTGTAGATACAAAATTCGATTCCAGATTAATTGAAACCGTTAAATTTTTCATATTATTAATTCTTTCTACTTCTCTGGCAAAAAAGGGCATGTCAGTTACAAAATCATAATGTTCCCAGCTTGTGGTTGGAACAAGATCTGTTTTTGCGTCACCTCGTCGAAGATCTGAAAATTCATTGACCGAATACGGAAAAAGATACATATACAACCTTTGAAGCCCTAAACTGTAACTTCTTCCAAACGCAGGAGAGCAGGATCCCCTTACATCAAAATGTGGATTGCCTTTAAAATTAAACTTTATAGATTCACGAACACCTGACCCTTTGAACATTCTAGGGGTGCCTCTGTCAGAGTCACTGGCGATGGGGGCTCTTTCTAAAATTTCTGCCTCGTCAGCCTCAGTTAACTTTTCGATCGTTACCATAAAGGGGAACGCATCTTTTTCATATCCACTAGGATGCCTTAGCATCAAAGTTGGAGCTATAGTGCGAAAAACAGCGGGCCTTTTATTAGAAGGAGATGCTCTCTCAACAGTTTGAGGATTAAAATATCCGCCGTCGCGGGCATAGCTCAAAGAGCCAACGCCTTTAGTGTAATATCCTCCTAGACAAAACATCAAAGGATCTACACTATCCATATACTCAAAATCACGATTACCAGTCGGGGGGACGTACTCATCCTGAAATCTAACGCTATCGTAAGGCCATCTAAATTGTCCCGAGTTTTTTCTGAAAAGCTCGCCGGCTGCACCTAGCCATTCCGGGCCTTTGACTTCTGATTTATATTCAATTAACCTTTGTTGGTTTATAAAATGCGGAGAGCGTATCATGTACTTTCTTCGTGCAAGAGCAGAAGTGGTAGACTTTATTGTCTTATCTTCTGTCATAAAATTCGAACTAGATTCGACCGGGCGAAAATCGACTCTTTCTTCGCCAGTTGTAGTGGTGCCGGAGGGGTCTGTTGTTGGGTCGCTTTCTACAACTACAGGATCAACATCATCGCTATCTCCACCGGGAGGACCGCCAGGGCCGGTGCCGTCGTCACCTCCACCACCGCCTTCGTCTATTTCTTCTTCGTAACAACTATCTAAAGTATCTTCTGACATTATATTGAACCTTTAAGAAGCACATATTTTGTAGCAATAGGTGCTTTTGAAATTTCAGAAAAGCCAATTCCAAAATCTTCATTAGTATACTGTTCTAAACTAAGTAGAATAAATTCATCATTTTCAACCGAACTTAGTAAATTTGCTTCAGTAACAGAAGCAAAGTCTTCCATTTCCTGCCGCGTAGAAATATTATCTCCAATATTTAGATTGTGAAACATCTTTATTTCCTTGAAAGAGTCATATATTAAGCGAGACTGCGGTGCAAACTGGTATCCTTCTGCGACACCATCAAAAAGGCGGCCATCAGAAACATACCTATCAATTTGTATAGGTAATTTTGGCCCATCAATTTGAACGCGAGCTGTGGCTTGTTTTGCCTTTATGTCACTTACAAATTGTTCTTCTGTCATAATACCAGAATCTGTATAATATCTATCATGATCTGTAGTCATGAGAGATTCCATTAGTTTAGTTATTCTTTCAATTAATTCTTGTGAACCTCGACCAACCCGCCTAGATAATGCAGATTCTACTCTTTCTAAAATTTTATCTTTAAAAAACAACTTTTGGCTTTTTAAATCAGCTTCAGCTCCTAAAGAATTTAAAAAATTTATAGGACTTCCAGCTCTGACTATATCTCCAACTGTAGAAGTTGGTAGTGGTATATTGTCTGTAAACAAAGTAATCCCCAACTCTTGAGAAAATTCCTTTACAGATTCTCTATAAACTTGTTCAAAAGTGGATTGAATTTTTTTAACATCAGCGCGGAAGGCTCTGGATGAAGCCATCCGTAAGTCCGATATTGATACTCTTTTAGCGGCTGGTTTTCCGTACTGCTTGCTATCTCCAAACATTCCCGATTGGTACATCGCAGAAACAATATTTTTCATATCCTCTGCACCTAAGTCTCTTCCACCGTTGAAAGCTTTGACTAAAGAATTTTGCCTTTCGCGATGAAATATGAATCCTTGATTTGTTTCTCGGGGAGCTGTAATAAATGAATTAAAAAATAAAGGCTCTAAAATAACTTTGTCTACTTGACTAGAACGATTATTGGCTCTAAATCTATCCATAGAAAATGCAAGCCTCTCTCGTAATGCGTCTGCGTCTATAATTGGAATTCCATATGTTGCGCCTGGAGATTGGAAAATATCTCCAAAATAAGCTAAATTAAAATTAGAGCGAGTATTATCCGGGGTGATATATTCAGGAAACTCATTTGTTACTGTAAAAAATCTAGTCATATTTGTATCACTACCGGCAGTTGTTGAAGAACTTTTGTATTTGTGGCTTGGAATACCATCTATGTCTATCAACTTTCCATAGCTAGCTTTTAGATCATTTAGAAAACTTATAAATAATAAATGATTTTCTGGACTGGATGCTTGACTAAGTGGGTTTAGAAGATTTTTCATTAGACTTCCACTAAATAGTCTAACTTTTTTCCGAATTTCTGAATATGATCTGTCATCTCTGATCATTTCATCTTCGTCGTCAATTCTACTGTCTCTAACTGGCCTAAACGTACCGCGAATATTATTAGTTGGGTAAAGTACCTGCAAGACATCATTGACCCTACCTACAACACCAAGAATGCCTCCATTTATAAAACTACGCGCCCTATCTGGAAAACTGGGGGCATAATTTCTTCTCATACTCTGAATTATTTCACTGTCAACGTCATATCTTCTACCGCGAGGATCGTAAGCTTGATAGCTCCTGTTGTACAAATCTTCTAGATATCTTATGTCTGTTAATAATTGAGAATATTTTTCAATATAAAAATCGTGAGAGTTATCATAAAAATCAATCTCAACGTAATATTGGTACGTCGCTCCTGAACTATTAGTAGTTGAAAAATCTGTTCCCGTAAAAGTTTTTATATATTGGTTTCTTGATGAGACCTCAGAAGCACGAACTTCAATTTCTCTCATTGTCCCTTTTCTAGAAAAAAAGTTTGGATTATCAGCGTTATCCCTAACTTCACTTGATGATACCTGCCTGGTGAAACTACCATCTGATCTTTGTGTTATTTCTGCTACTAAATATGGAATTTCATCTTGCTGATATACATTTTCGTGCTCTGGATGGCCTAAGCCTGAAATGCCCGTTGTTTTATTTGAGACTCTCTTTCTATATAGCTTTAGAGATAAGGCTCTCATTTCTTGAAGCGCGGCAGTATCACTTTGGCCATCACGGGTTCCAACATACTTATTTAATCTTGCGTATCTAGCATTCTGCATATATATCTCTTTAAAGTCAATCATGAAAATATAATTTACGCAGTTTGTTTCTGTTTGATCTAAAAACATTTTTCCATAAACTACTGAATTTCCTTGCGAATATTTACGCATTTCCACTTCTTTGTAATAGTCTTTAAATTTTTTACTTGCTAGACGATGGTCTAAATCAGCAATCTGAGGCATGATTATACTGTAAACTGCATCTGTTCCAGATATCAGAGAATAGCTTTCAGGCTCGGGCTCGTCAGCTGAGAAAGGGTTAGTATAGTCTAAGTGTTCTAGGCCCGCAAAATTTAAACCCCTCCTGTCAACTACTTTTACATTTTCAACTCGGCGTTTCCGTAATAGTATATCACTACGATGATTTGTTTTTGTTCCACCCATAAATCCACGATAATTACCGCCATCTTCTGCAGTATGCTCATGATATGCGCCATACCATGGTTTTATTTCGCCTGTTTCTTGGTCTGTGTATTCCATCACAAAACCTTCGTTGTTAGCAACGCCATTACTAAGTATTAAATCATATGTTAATGTAGACCCTATTGTATCAGCAAAAGAAAGAGAAAATAAATTAAAATTGTTATCTCTAGCCAACTGCTCTAAATCCAAAATAGAAAAAATATAACAGGAAAGGTGACCAGTATCAAAAGCTTGAAATGCATTTCTATCTGATTTAGATATTTCAAGAGTTTTCACAGCTGGAATTTCTACAATTTGTCTGCCTTCTAGGTCAACGGTCGTAAATCTTTTCATATTAATTTCAGACATGTTGGAAGATCTAGAATCTGTAAAGAAATTATCTATACCTTTATTCACTTCCAGTGGAAAAATACTATAATAATAGTTGCTTCTTAAATCTGAAACTGAGTCCCTACCTGTACAGAATTTATCTACCATTGCTTTTGGTGTAAGCTCTTTTAAAATTTCTTCTCGCTCTGCCATTGTAGAAGTTACAAGTTCTTGTGTTTCTCCTTGTAGATCATTTGTTCTCAAATCTTCATACATTTTTTGTATTCTAGTCTCTGAATTGTACAAAATAGAATGAATTCGTTGGTCATTGCTTGCGTTGGTATTCAATATAATACTGTATTTAATGTAGCGAGAAAAATCAAAATCTTTGCCCCAAAACAAACTTCCCCTTTTATCAATTGAGTCAATAGCTGAAAGTTCTAAAGTTATAGATATCTTTTCTTCATTCTCTTCAATTATGTAATTGTGAACTTTTATTGAGGGCAAGTAGCCTTCTAACCCTGGAATGGTGCTAGTCATTTATGAACAGTCCTCCGGATCTTGGTCATTACCTGGATATGTTGTGTTGGTATTGGTTCTAGCCATGGCTGCAGCTATTGCTGCTGCAGCTTGAGCTGCGCCGGTTGTTATGATACCCGTGTTTATATTGTTGGTCGGGTTTTGCAAACTTGGCAAAGCATCTCTAAAAACTTGTGGTATATCTAAATCAGTTAATATTTCCATATAGTTGTTTATATAGCTAGCATCAGGATCTGTAGATGGTAGTCCGGACGTGTTCTTAAGTTGTAGAGGTACTAACTCTTCTTTGGCTTCTCCAGCGATGGTTACATTTTCTTTTGTTACTATTTCGTAAACTTCAAATTCATAATTTTCATTTTCAAATTTTGTATTTTTTTCTTTAAAATCTAAAACAAGAAAATCTCCCTCTAAGCGTATCGTAGTACCAAGCAAACGATCGTCGTATGAGGTTTGTGATAGTTCTGCATACGTAGTTAAATTAATATCATCCGGATAAATGATTTCTTGGAATTGATTTTTCGGTCTCAATTGACTATCCGGAGCGTGTGTAGCTGAATGGGTTAGATTGATATCTATTTGAGGTATTTCTTGCAGTATACCTGACCCGGAATAGTGACTATTAAAGGAACTAGTGACGAAAGGAGCACCAGCAGAAAATATTTGATAACTAGGTGCTTTTTGATCGCCTAATCTAGAATTGCCCAATTTGTGTTGACAAATCTTTTCTCTATCTTCTGTATTTTGTATACAATCTCCGTAATACTCTCTCAAGCTTATTATCTCATCATCAGTTTCAAATATCTCTTTGTTTCTTTCTTTTAATTTTGTTTCTACACCCGTTATTAGAGGATTTAATTTAAGATATTCTATGTTTTCTAGAATTCTAGTCTGTATCGCATTTTGATTTTCAACTATTGCACCGTATTGTCCATCATAGATGATATTGTCATCAAAAAAACAATAAAAAACAGGACTAAAGTTGCCACTTGCTAGCTTTTTCTTGCCATATGAAGTCAACTGAATGTCGATTACATCTTGCTTTTTATTGAAAAATTTCATTATTCAAAAGTTACCTTACTGTCTACCTTAATTAGTTCTATTAAGGAAAAGAAATCATATGGCCAGTTATAAGAAGGTCCCATTTTTTCACTTATTGAAGGAGTAATAATATTTAGATTATTATCTCTTGCTTTCTTGAACAAGTTCCCACCTTCTGTATCATAAAAACTATCATCAATCTTTTCAATATAAGACTTGTTTGCACGACGCTTCACCTTAAAAACAGCCCAACGAAGGTCTCTAGGAATCTGGGCTTGGCCTCTGTAATTAATTCTAAGATCATGGCTAAATACCTTATCTTCAGGGTTTTGCCCATGAATTGCAATCTTTGGGGGCAGGTTTTGCCATATATTCATTAAGTCTTCTTTATCTAATTCAGCTTCAAACTCAAATACAAACATCTTTATCGGGTCGACTCCACCTTCAACTCCGCCCTCTATGGTCACTTCTTGACTACCGCGTCTGCTCCTCCCGAATGTCAAGTAATCATACTGTGGGGGGAATACATACTTTTGCATCATTTTAGTTTGCAACAAAATTGGATCGTTATCAGGGACACTAGACCTTATAGCTTCTGTCAAATTATCAGTAAGTTCCGCATTTATTCTGCGTAAAGATGCATCAACTTGAGGCGCAGGAATAATAAATGGCCTAAATACCCCATTGCTCCTTTTGTAAAATGGCACTGCGACAATAGCTTCGGAGATTACCTTCTTGTTTCTAACATTACCTATTGTTTTTTCCGCCCTGCTGAATTTACACAATTCTAGTAGAGATTCTTCACTTGGCTCAATAAAAGCATCTGCAATTCTAGCTTTATATCCTTTGTTCGCTGTTGAGTATTGATGCCACAAACCTCTAGAAGTTTCAATATAATACTTTGATAAGTCATTTGTTTTCCATGCATATTCAGCACTAGAGGTAACAACACTTATCGAACCACTAACATTAATTTCATTAAAGATTGCTGGAGTATTTGAAAAGTCTAAAACTGGAAGTTCCCACTTGGGTTGTATTGTCCAAACCCTCTTTGTGCCTTCGGATGAATTTGATATAGAAATATTACCTTCTGTGTCTAACGATGTTGATTCAACTTCTTTTACACCAAAAAGATTAAAACTAGAATTTAAATACATTGCATTTTTATAGTTGGTGTTCAACTTAGACCTATATACAGAACCCCTAGGGGCCTCATTCGTCGTTATCCGATTATGCCTTGTCTGGTCGCCACTGAAACTGTTCCGAAGAACAATAGCGGGAAAATCCTTATCAAATACTTCGTACTGGCGTCTTGCTTCTGGATCCGCAGGCGGATTTGCAGAGTGGTGATAAATGATATTATCACTTAAACCTTCTTTTTCAAAAATCTTCCTTAACTCTGTCTCTGGTAGGAAATGGTCTCCAAACCTTCTGTAAAGCTTTCTCGCTTTTCGACCCTTAACAGGTATGTCAAACATGCTCAATTCTGCAATTTGTCCAACAAAATTTTGCCCCAACATAGTGCTAGATCGGATAAAATGACCTCCGATAGCAGAAGTATAAACTTTAGCGGTCAAATCAAATGGAACTGCGGAACCGCTGCTTACCATGGATAAAGAATGGGAGTAAAATGGATCATCTGAGATTTCAGCTTCGCAATCTGATAAGAATTTGCCATTCACGCAAAGGTCAATTGATAATCTTTTAGCAACCGCATTTTTAGAACGAGTATGAGATACTGCCATCGTAAACCCAACTAAATTCCATGTGCCCCGAACTACTGAATGTTGGACCTCTCCTACCGTCATTGAGTCTGCGGTTGAAATAATCTTGTTACTAAAAACAGAATTTGCACCTGCGGTACCACCAACTATTTCCAAAGCACTACCGCTGAGCCTCAAGAACATGTCCTTGCTCAGGTTACCTTGGCCGTTGCTACCAATAAGGTGAAAAATATTCATTACTTCCTGATCAACATCAGGATCTGGATTTATCCAACAAAAGAAAGAAAAGTAATTAGCATTTTTATTACTTATCCCCTTAACTACCGGAGATACACTGGTACCGGTAGAGCCAGAATTAGAAGTAAGTGCAGTTGTAATCTTGCCGGCAAGACGACCACCTGATTTTAACACTGCAAAATTTCTATCCAAAGAGTTATTAGAAAAAGTTATACATCTAAATCCAGGGTCAAAACCTAAATTATCAACATCCACGGCTTCATATTTACCCTGATATGGTAACATAAACCTATATCTTGGATCTCTTTCCGTTGATACAAATGAAGAAACATTATCAGTAGTAGATTCTCCCAATTTTTGGAATTCTGCGCCGAATGCTTTTTCTCCGACTTTATGCAAAAATCTTTCACCTGTAGTATTATCTTCTCGGATAAACAATGCATCCTTTACTCTAAACAATTCGGGCACGTTATCAGCAAATGCATTCTCAACTGAAGAATCTAAGTAAGGTATTGCGGCTGATTCTCTGTTTGAGTTCTCGTAAAAAGATCTCTTGAGCAAAATAGCATTGTTTTCTCTACGATCTGTCTTATAACTTTCAATATTTGTATTGATTTCAAAATCACTGACAAAGCTTGAAGTTGTTTGAGAAATAATTTCCTCTAGAGTATATTCTCTAGATTCTTTTGGGGTAAACTCAAACTCAATAGCCGTTGCGTTATTTTTACGCAAGAACTGTGGGTGATAAGGTTTGAAACCACTCTTCTCAACAACGCCGCCATTTTCTCTAGAAAGCATAGAGTTTTCTGTTGCAGGACCAAATGCGCTTTCTCTTTCATAAACTGTTGAATTCCTATTTTCAACATAGAATCTCATCTTGTGTTTCTTATTTGCAGCCGATGGACCGATTCTATATGGGCCGGTATCTGACTTAAATGATGTTAAGTTTCCACCTTCCATAAAAAAGTTTACAGTCTCTGCAACAAAATTGTTCATTGCAAGAGAATATTTCCTAAAAGTTGCCGTATTGTTCTTATTAAATGGAATTTGACCATTACTAGAAACTTTTGGAGCAAAACCATACACTGAACTACCACTTGGGTGAGGTTCATTATCAAATATAGGCTTGTCTCCTAAAATAAATGGATCAATAATTGCTTCGAAAGGAGTCCTGTTTGCAACATCTGTTCTTATTCTGGGATTATCACCCTTTTGGTTGCTTAAATAATTGTTAAATGTTCCTAATGCGTGAGAGCGAATGTCTTCTGTGCTGTTAATAAAGGACCCTTTGATTGCAGAACCATAAGCATTCTGCTTTAGTAATTCACTGGTGATAGCGCCAGCAAAAAGACGGCTTGAGTTAGAATATTCAGTATTATTTTCAAATATCGGATAATCAACTGCAATACCGGACTTAATAGAATTAAATAAAATTCCTGGTGCGAAGAACTGCTTACTCAAGAAAGAAAGTTGTGCATTTGTAACTGAAATTTCATCATTTAGCGAGCCAGAAATATAGTCTTCTGCATATATATTGACCAATTGTAGTGTTCTGTTGGCCGGATAGAAGCCTTCATACGGTAATAACTTCAATAAAGCAGAGCATCTTAGAGTAACGTTTGTGGTTTCACCTGGAATGTCAGTTTGGTGTTTCACAATATCAAAATATTTCATGAAATCTGTAAAGAAATGCACATTGCTAAACTTAGATTGATCATCAAAATCTTGGTTTCTTGATGTTGGAATTCCTGCACTTGTGTCTAGCCCCATCAAGCTTCCAGTTAATGAATATTTTGTTCCTTCTCTAAAATAATTGACACCAGTATCTTTAAAATAAGAACCTATGTAATCAGAAGATTTATATTCTGGAATTAATGCATAATCTTTTCCGATAGCTCTGAATTCTTCTCTATAAGTGTCATAATCTTTGTGGAACGGTTGTAGTCCGGAAGATGATGGTGCAAGCCATATAGATTCACCAGATAGCCATTCATTTGTCTTTCTTTTAGCAAACAAAGACCCAGTTGAATTAACAAATCTAGCCAATGTTTCAATCGCAGACGGATTAGCATATCTAGCTTGTTTGAAATCTCCATGATATTCATAATTTTTTGTCTGGAATAGGTGTAAAGTAGACCTATCTTTGTTTTCATTTAGACTATTAAACTCTAATCCATACTCAATAAAGCTGCTAGTTATTCCCAAAGGCGTTGTATTATCTGTTGATGCTGTGTGTAACTGAGGATTTCTGCAACTATCAGCTAAACCAAAGTGGTTTATACTTATTTCTGCTATTTGATCCTTCGTAGTTGTTACGTGTTCAGCACTAGTTGGGAGAGTTGCTACATTAATATTGGAAAAATCTGCTCCCTTATAATTGTTATAAATTCTATGTGCATTAATAAAATTAGATGCATCAAAATTTTCTCTTTCGGTAAGGCCAACTTTATCATATCCAGCAATCACAGAACCTCTAACTGAAGCGTTCGGAGTAAAAATCTTTGGCTCAGCATGTGAAACACTGCCAGTATCTATGAGAAAAGCTTTGCCAATGCCTGTGGCTTCACCGGGAGTGTAAGAACTTGTTAATTTACCGCTATAGAAGTCTAGCAATTGCCATGGACTAACAGAATTATCAAAAACTGCCTTGATCTTGTCAAGGGCTGTTACATCTTCAAAGAAACTAGAGGTTATAAAGAATAAACTTTCTCCAACATCTCCTTCGAATGCATCTCTATAATAAGTTGCAACATTATTTGGAATTGACAAAAAGCCATTCGACAAATCAGTTGAATCTGTAAATCTAAAGTTGGACTTTAGTTTATTTTTTGTTTCATCAAAACCTATATAAGAACTTGAAGCAATGCCGTGTGTATGACTTTGGTCGCTAGTTAATGCAGTTGTTGGCTTAGAAAAAACGTAATTATTTGGATTAGTTACGAAAATATCTTTTAGCAACCAAGAATCTCTGACTATATCAGAAGTGCCAGTATTCACAGGATTAACCCATCTAAAATATATATTTCCTAGACTAGCTGTTATTTGTGCCCTTCTGTGTGTCCATTTGTTTGCATGCGGCTGGATTATAGCACCAGCGCCGAAGCCAGTTGTTG
>Ga0209348_1000294_pt1 | contig 27688 bp, 47 predicted proteins | sample ETNvirenome_2_30_FD_184065 | JGI IMG/M metagenome (GOLD analysis project Ga0209348, IMG submission 184065) | Marine viral communities from the Pacific Ocean - ETNP_2_30 (SPAdes) (version 2) | ecosystem: Environmental > Aquatic > Marine > Oceanic | place: Pacific Ocean | collected 2013-06-22
ATCTGGTTTGATTAATGCAGGCGATTATATAAATGGAGAACTTTTAGATTCTGCTGTAAATACTAGTAATCTTGATGCCAGTACTTATAATCCAAATACTGCTCAAGATACAGTAGTAGATGCAGGACTATACATAAATGTAGAGAGCTAATTATGGCAGTACAAATTCAAACAAGAAGATCTAGCACATTAAATGACAGACCATTTCCAACAAGATTAGGAGCTGGTGAGCTTGCGTTAAATAATCATAGTACAAGCCCAGGATTATTTTTTGCTGATAATGTAGCATCTCCAAGTACTGGATTAATTAAGGTAGGTCCTGTACATATTGGCAGTACTGCACCAAATAGTTCTGCAGCTGGATTTACATCATTAAGTAAAGGAGAAACTTGGCTAGATACTGCTAGTACACATATATTTAAAATATTTGATGGTTCTTCATTCCAATCTGTAAAAGCTGTGGCATCTGTATCTGCTGGACAACCTGCCAATCCTATTGATGGTCAATTACACTGGGATACATCTGGTGGTGGTAATGGAGTATTAAAAATATATTTAGCTTCTATCTCTGCTTGGGTTAATGTCTAATTAGTGTGATTTAAAAGATGGTCTAATATTCTGTCTAATTTAGTATGCACTGCTTGCATTTCTCTTAAAAAATCTTCTTTTAAGACATAATCGTGAATAACTGTATTTTTTAAATCATCAACTTCTCTTTGAATTCTATCAAATTTTCTATCTATTTTTTTATTAAAATTACCTAAAGCCCTGCTGATACCAGCAAAGGCACCGATACTACCAGATATTATTGCTGCAATTACTTGAGGTTCCATACTTTTATTATAATAGTAGGCACAGTTTAAAATAGATATTAATAAAGATAAATTATGTCCACCGCTTACGAACCGAACATAGAAGGAGCTATTGCAGTCTTAAGGGACTTGATGATAGCGAATAACTTTACGATGACTCGTCAACCATATGAACCTAATTACAGGGGATTAGTAGATGCAGTAATAGATGTAAAAGAAGGATTTCCAAACTTTGCTCCATTACAAGTAGGATTTGATGCCACAGCATTTGAAAATGTTAGTGAATCAGATGCGTTATATATGAGAACTTCTGATGGACAAGTAGGTAAAGCAAGTGCAGCTGATGGAACGGTAGAAAATGCGACTGTTGTAGGTTTTGCTAATGCTGCAGCAACAGCTAATTCTACAGTTAAAGTAATAGTTGTTGGTATAAAAACAATGAGTGGTTTAGATGCTGGTGATTTATATTTTTTATCTCCAAGTACAGCTGGAGCTATTACTCTAACCCCTCCATCAAGTGCAGGTCAAGCCGTAGTAAGACTCGGAGAAGCTGCCACTACAACTTCTTTTGCAATACAAATTGAGCCACCTATTAAGTTAAGCTGATGTCAATTGTAAAAAATTATGAGCCTTATGAACCTAATGCACAAGGTTTAACAGAAGCACTTTTAGATTTTAAATCAACTTTTGCAGGAACACCAGCTCCGAAAGTAACTGGATATGTTGCTACAACATTTGAAAATGTAACTCAAGGAGATGCAGTTTACGCTAGGGCATCTGATGGATTTATTGGTAAAGCAATTGGGAATGATACTTTTGACAAAGCTAAAGTTGCTGGATTTGCAGAAACAACAGAAACATCTGGTTCACAAGTTCGAGTTTTAGTGAGAGGGATTATTGCAACATCTGGTTTGAATTTTGGAAATCAGTATTTTTTATCTGCAAGTTCTGCAGGTTCTATAACAGAAACTCCTCCTACAGGATCAGGTAATTATTTAACAAGAGTTGGAGAAGCTGGATCTACTGGTCAATTTATTATAAAAATAGAAACACCAATCCTTTTAAGCTAACAGTTTACTAGACGTAAAATAAATATAACTAGCAATTCAATAATTTTTGAATTGTATCGGAATATAAAATGGCAACAAGAAAGGCACTTGTTTTAGTTTCAGGTCTATTTCAGGAGTTGAATTCTTCTTCTGATAAATTAGATTTTTCTGGAAATACTACAACCGATTTAAGTGAAGGTTCAAATCAATATTTTACTAATACAAGAGCTAGAGGTGCCGTATCAGTAACTGATTCTGGTGGGGATGGAAGCCTTGGTTACAATAGTTCTACTGGAGTAATTACATATACAGGACCATCAGCTTCTGAAGCTAGAGCACATTTTAGTGTTGCTTCTGGATCTGGTTTAAGTTACAACTCTGGAACTGGAGAGTTTGGTACTAGTTCTATACCTAATTCCCAATTGGCTAATTCATCTCTAACCATTGGTGGAACGAGTGTTTCTCTAGGTGCTACCCAAGGAACTTTTACAGGTTTAACTTCTTTAACTTCTACTACTCTTATAGGAACAACATTAGTTTCTGGAGCAGTAGATGCAGCTAATGCTATCTCAATAGCAAGTGGAAATATTACATTTGAAGGTTCATCAGCTGATGCAAACGAAACAATACTGACAGCAGCAAACGCTACAGGTGGAGATAAGACTCTTACATTACCTAATGAAACAGGAACAATATTATCAACAGCATCATCAATTGCTAATAGTAATTTAGCAAATTCTTCTGTAACAGTAGGAAGTACTTCTATATCGTTAGGAGGTACAGCAACTACGATAACTGGATTATCCTCTTTAACTTCTACAACATTAGTTGGTACTACTTTAATATCAGGTTCAGCTGAGGCTGCAAACTCAATAAAACTTGTAAGTGGAACTTTAATTTTTGAAGGTTCTACTGCAAATGCTTTCGAAACAACTATATCTGTTACAGATCCCACAGCTGATAGAACAATTACATTTCCAGATGCAGCTGGTACTGTGGTTTTATTAGGATCTTTAAGTGTAGCTGGTGGTTCAGGATTAACATATAACTCTGGTACAGGTCAATTTGGCACTAGTTCTATACCCAATTCTCAATTAGCAAACAGTACGGTAACAGTTGGTTCAACAGCAATATCTTTAGGATCAAGTGCTACTACAATTACTGGATTATCTTCTGTAACTTCAAGTGCGATAGTAACTAATGATAATGGATTTAGAGTAAGAGACAATTCCGATAATACAAAACAATTAGCATTTGAATGTTCAGGAATTACAGGTAGTACAACTAGAACCATGACTGTCCCTGACAGTGATGGGACAATCAGCACTGAAAGTTTTGCTACCGCAATAGCAGTAGCGTTATCATAGTATTATGGCAACCCAGGTTCAATTTAGAAGAGGAACAACAGCACAGCACTTAACATTTAAGGGAGCTGATGGTGAAGTCACGGTAGATACTTCTCTCAAGACTGTAGTTATACATGATGCGCTCACAAACGGAGGATTTCCATTATTAAGACAGGATGGCACAAATTCTTTATTAGAAAGAGGTAGTCCAACTAATTGTGCAATTAAATTTGCTGGGGATACAAATACTGGTTTAATATCACCTGCTGCAGATGAGATAGCGTTAGTTACCGGTGGGTCTACTCGTCTTACAATAGATGCTAATGGAGCTGCTACCTTTACAGGTAATGTTCAAGTTGATGGAACTTTATCAGTAACAGGAAGCTTCGATTCCGGAGAAAACTTAGCATTAATTATTGCTTTAGGATAATATGGCAAACACCTTCAAAGTCGATACGAAATCAAGTTGCACAACTGATGCACATACAAGCTCAACTGCAAATGTTTTATCAGCTGGTGGTTCTGCCACATTAGTTCTTTTAAGTATTTTGGTTGCTAATAAGACTGGAGCCAGTGCGGATGTTGATGTTTTTTTAGTAACTAATACTGGTGATGATGTTTTTCTTTTAAGAAATGCACCAATACCAGCTGGATCTTCTCTTGAATTGATAAGTGGTTCAAAAGTAATTATGGAAAGTAGTGATGTTTTGAGAGTAAGAACTGATACCTCTAGTGCTATTGACGTTACTGTAAGTTATCTAGAGCAGACTTAATATGGCTTTAACTGCGAATAATGATCTTGTTACTTTATCTGTTAATTTTGAAAGTCTCAAAGCCAAAGTTGACGCAATTGAGATTATTGTCTATGGAGAAAAAGTTTTAGAACTTGATGATTCTACTTGGGAAAATATTAGAAAAAAAAGAGATTATATTTTAAAATCTACAGATTGGACTGTAGTTCCTGGATGTAGTGTTGATCAAGCTCAATGGTCTGCATATAGACAGAATTTAAGAGATATACCTCAAACTTTCACAGTAATTACAGATGTTGTATGGCCGGTTCAACCATCTACTTCAGGACCAAATACCTAGAAATTCCTCATATTTACTGAGCTTAAAATAAACAGAGATACTAAGACGATTCTCGATTAAACTGCTATGCCATATATTGGAAATAATATTCGATCTGCTGATGATTTTAGGCTAATTGACGATATCAGTAGCGGTTTTAATGGTAGTGCTACCAGCTTTGCTTTACTTGTTGCTGGATCTTCACCTATCCCTTTTCCAAAATCACCTCAAACAGTTTTAATATCAGTAAACGGAGTTATTCAAGAACCTGATCCTACAGGTGCTTCAGGGTTTAATTTAGTTGGTACAAATATTGTTTTTAGTTCTGCTCCTACGGCAGGACATTCCTTTTTTGGAATAATATATGCAACTGCTGACTATCTAAATGCAGGTGGTACATTCCCAGACGGAAGTACTGGTTCTCCCTCCATAACCTTCTCAAATGATACCGACACTGGCCTAATGAGGATAGGTTCAGGTGATATTGGTTTTATTTCTAATTCTACTCAAATTGCAAACATAGATAGTAATGGAATAACTATTTCATCTGGTAGTTTAGTTATTGCTGACAGTATTATTCACAGTGGAGATACCAATACAAAAATAAGATTTTCAGATACTGATGAAATAAGTTTAGAAACAGATGGTATTCAAAGATTAAAAGTAGATGGTTCTGAAGTTGTATTTAATAATCCTGGGGCAAATGTAGATTTTAGAATTGAAGGAGATTCAGATGCAAATTTATTTCTCGTTGATGCTAGTGCAGACAAAATTGGTATAGGTGCTGCACCGATATCTACTGGGGCAAAGCTTGAAATTACTAGAAGTACAGCAGGTGCTTTTGTAGATGCTTCTGACTCTAATCTTAGACTCTTAAATACAGATACTTCAGGAAATAATAATCAAACCTCATTACAATTTACAACCGCTACAACTGGTTCTGGTGCTGATAGTGCAATAGTTTCACAAGCTGAAGATGCAAGTGGTAACAGCAGAATTGAGTTTTGGACTGATACTTCTAATGGTATGAGTGAAAAAATGGTCATAACTTCGACTGGACTAGTAGGTATAGGAACATCAAGTCCAAGTGGGAGTTTACACGTTGATGCAGCTTCTGGAGTAGATGGTCCTGTTTTTGATAGTGGTGGAACAAATAATACAAACCATGCTTTTATAGTAAGAGATAGTGCCAACACTCAGCTTTTAAGAATAAATAATAATGGAAATATAGGTATAGGTACAACAAGTCCAGGAAATAAATTACACGTTGAAGGTGCAGCACCTAGTGGTGGTTTTATTACAAAGTTATTTAATACAGTCGGAAGTGGCGATGTAGCTGGTCATGTTTTGTTTTTAGATGCAAATAGGTCAGATACCACTAATACAAGATTAATTGATTCAAAAGATAGCAAATTCACTGTTTTTTCTAATGGTGCTGCTAATTTTGCTGGAAACGTAGGTATGGGTATATCAAGTCCTACTTTTGCTTCTGGTGGGGGGCTGCATCTAAGAGGTGCAGATGGTGGTCAAACACGATTACACATGACTACAAGTGGTTCAGGTGATGCTGGAACTGATGGATTTTATATAATTTCTCTTGGTGGAGAAAGTGGATCGGCATCTGGTGAAGTAATGTTAATGCAAGTAGAAAATAAAGCATTAAGATTTGGAACCAATAATGAAGAGCAGGTCCGTATTACCGAGCTTGGTAGAGTTGGTATTAACACAACAGCTCCTCAAGCATTTCTAGAAATTGTAGGCACTAATGCCGGTGGTAATGTAGATGCATTGCATTTAAGAAATAACGGTTCATCTGATAATACTACTGTAGAAATTAACATGATAACGTCTACAGATAATACTAACACTGCATCAAGGAGTTTTATAAAAAGTGAGAGGCAGAGTAGTGCCTCGGAACTAGTATTTGGTACCGCTGACATAGAACGTATGCGTTTGTCCGAGTCAAGTTTATCTTTTGCTGGATCTAAGTCCGGTAATGCTTACCCAGATGCAACTTTAATATTTAATTTAAAAGATAGTAATGGTAACAGTAAGAAAGCTCAAATACTTTCAAATAAAGTTAGTGATATACATAGCACTTTAGAATTTGGAACTACTGTCAGTAATACCTTTGCTGAGAGAATGAGAATTCATACTAATGGATTCGTAGGTATTGGTACAAATAGTCCAACAGCACTTCTTCATGTGGATAGTGATACAGGTACTGCAGGTATAAGAGTTTCTGGTGATGGTAATGCTTTCATAGAGTTAGATGCAGATACTAGTGTAGCTGGGACTCAAATTTCTTTTATTGACTTTAAATTAGCTGGAACAGTAGAAGCTAATATTGCGGTAAATGAAAGTGTTTCTGGAAATCCTTTAGAAATTAACTCTGCTACCGATCATAATATTTCATTGTGCACTGGAGGAGGAGATGTAGGTATAGGTACAACAAGTCCAGATGGTAAGTTAAGTGTTACTGGCGATATAGTTTGTAATAGTGGCACAGTTAGATCTAATGATGGCTTTGTTTCTGATACTGATTTAATTTTTAATGCAGATGCTAATGCTAATGGTAATAATTCAATAATTTTTAAAGAAAGTAATAACGAAAAGATGCGTATAGATTCGAATGGAAGATTCTATTTTGCTACAACTACTCAAGGCCCTCATGGAGGATTCTACAATATTGATGGTAGTGGTGATAGCTTAAATACACTGAATGTTAAAGGAAATAATGGTAATTATGTAATGATAAGTTCATCAGCAAGAAGTGGTGGACATCATATATTCTTCTCAAATCGACAGTCTGGTTCTAATGTTAATACAGGTACAATTCAAGATAATAATTCTAATGTAAGCTATAACACTTCTTCAGACTATCGTATTAAAGAAAATATTGTTTCAATATCAGATGGTATAACTCGCCTCAAACAATTAAATCCTGTTAGACATACATTTAAAAATAACCCTGCTGTTGGAACTGTAGATGGATGGATCGCTCATGAATTAGATACAGTCTGTCCTTATGCAGTTAATGGTGAAAAGGACGCTGTAAATGAAGATGGTACTCCCAATTTGCAGGGTGTGGATTATGGAAGAATTACTCCTCTTTTAACAGCAGCTTTAAAAGAGGCAATTGCAAAAATAGAAACATTAGAAACTAAAGTTGCTGCATTAGAAGCAGCTTAAAAAATAAGCCAAAGTAAAATAAAAATATATTAATTATTTTTTAAAATGGCTGTTACATGGGGTGTTGTTTGTCTTGATTCAACAAAAACAGTAGGAAGTTTATCTGACGTAGTAACTAATGTTCATTGGACTGCTTCTGATAGTGAAACTGTTGGTGAAGATACATACACAGGAAATGCATATGGATCTGTAGGTCTAGCTGAGGCTGATTCATCATCTTTTACTGCTTATGGTGATATCAAAGAATCTGATGCTATTGCGTGGGCAAAAGCTGCAATAGGAACTGATGAAGTTACTGCGATAGAAACACGTATTGCTGACCAGATTACTGAAGCTAAGACACCAACAACAACCTCTGGAGTGCCTTGGTAAAGTTAGGCATTTTAAACTAGATATATCAAAAATAGTTATTTAGATGGCATACATAGGAGCAGAGCCTCTTCCTGGGCAGAATAGAGAAGTAGATGATATTTCCAGTAGTTTTAACGGAAGTACTACTGCTTTTACTCTACAAGTAAACTCCGTTAATACTAGTCCCGGCAGTTCAAACAGTATTATTGTATCTGTTGGTGGTGTTATACAAAATCCAGGAACTGATTATACAATCGCTGCTAGTACAATAACTTTCACAACAGCACCTGCTGCAGGTCTTGATTTCTTTGGTTTAATTTTAGGAGCCAGTATAGATACTGCAACAGTTGCTGATCAGGTTATTACAAATGCAAAAATTAGTAACACTGCTGGAATAGCCGGATCAAAAATTGCACCGGACTTTTCAGCTGTTAATGCTGTTACTACAAGATTTATGGTTCCTCCAAAAATTACCACAACACAAAGAGGTAATTTAACAGGATTAGTTTCAGGTGCATTTATTTATAACACAACTCTAAATAAATTACAGGTATATAATGGCTCAGCATGGGAGACAGTTACTAGCTCTACTTAATATGTGCTGTTGCATGAGAGATATCAATTTAGTAAAATTTAATTAAATACTAAAGAAAATGCAAAAAATTTTTAACGCTATTGCCGTTGCTTCGGGAGTTGTCTCTCTAACTGTTGTAGGTGCCACTATAACAGCTTATGTCATGAGAGATGCAATCATACAGACCATACAGGACAAAGCTTTGGAGACAGTCACAGGTGGTTTTAAAGATGCTTTACCTATTCCAGATGCCACTGGCTCTGTAATACCTGAACTACCTACACCGATGTTTTAAAATTGTCTGAAATTTCAGAAATTCTAATAAATACTGTAAGCATTCCTGAAGTAAAAAGTCATTTTTTTTCTCCTATACAATCATTACCACAGAATCCTCCAGTAACTTTACAGATTGGTAATCCAATTATTGAGATTCCAGGGTGTGTAATTTTTAATCCAGCGAATGACAAATCAATAAATTTAGTTAATGAGGATGAAAGAGGTAATAGAGTTTTATGTGATGCGGGTACTCCAAGTTTTACCCCTATGGATTATCAGCCTGAAAATCTAATATACGTACAAGATGCAGCAGCTCCGGAAGTTCAACCAGCTCCTGAAGTAGAAACTGAACAACCAAATCTAGGTAAATTACCTAAAAATGTACCAAGTTGCCCAAGTCCCAATCAACCTAGAGTTGGAGATTTAACACGGAATGGAAAAGAGATAGTTGTAGGTCATGAACTTAATGAGGATAAAACACTCTGCATAGTTTTATATGAGCCAAGCTCACCAGTAGAAAAATTACTACCAAATACAAGTCAGGTAAGTAATACAGGTGCTTTAGCAGTAGTAGCAACGGCTTCGGCTGCAGCGACACCCTTATTATTAAGGTTAATACGACCATTAATAAAGCAATTAATAAAAAAAATTCAAGCTTTATTAGGTAAAAAAATAGTTAAACCTTCTCGTGCAGAAATAAAAACTAATCAATATCGTGAGAAGAAAGGACTACCACCTTTAAAGAAAAAATAGATTTATTTTGGAATTGAATGTTGATGATCTGGGATAACCCCATAAGGATTTGCAACTACAATATCGGCACAGATCTGAGCTGATGGACTTGATTTTGAGAAGGTAACTCCCAATCTTTTTTGCTCCGCACAATGCTTTAACCTTGCCATCTCAAAGTCTAATCTTTTATTGGCTAAAATTTGTTTATTTAATTCATTTTGAGTATTAGCAGCTCTTAAGCAACCCTCGTTATGCCTTTTATCGAGAGGTATAGTCACGTTCATACTGATACCCCATCCAATACTATGATTGGTCTTCTGACCTGTTCTAACAGGTTTTTCGTAAAGTATCGCTCCAGGGTTGTCTAATAGACCATCGTTATTGGTATCGGAGGTGTCATATACTGGGTCAAGCCATTCTCTTTCATAAGGTTCTTTCCATGAGTCTTGGAGAGTGGCAAAGGGAGTGATGGTAAGGGTAGATCCCTGACAGGACACGCCATTTCCGTGAGTATTCGTCATATAAGGTCCCGATAAATTTTGGACGGCTAAATTCGATACGGAACCACTGGAATTTGCTATAGGATTGGCTGTGGCTGACACCCCTCCTACTTCATTTGCATAGATAGGAGCACTGAATATATTTAAAGCTAAAAATAAATATTTTACTGACTGAAGGTTGATGTTGTATCTGTTACGGATTGTATTTCTGTTGTTCTCTGGATTATGGTCTGAGATTTTAATCCAGGTTGGCTGAGTGTAGTAGTCATCTGCCAAGGTTTCGTTTCGTCTACTATTGAAAAGTTTGGCATATTTGTAGAATCTAAATTTGTCCACGTAGAATTTACTCCATTTAAGGTCTGCGTAACACTTTGAGCTGGAGGAACCAAGCTACTACTATCTGTCTTTATATTATTCCCAGTTACGGTATATTGCCAGCCTGTCTGATAATCTATGACATTTATTGTCTCAGTTACCGTAGAAGTAGTCTCAGTATGAGATTGTAGTACACCTGTATTAAAATTCGGAACTACAGGCACTGCCTTCGCAGTTGTGCTCATCAGACTTAGGAAGATTACTGGTATTAACTTTCTCATCTGTCTCACGATCTTCTTTTTCTTTAATTGCAAAAGCATGATCCTTTAACTTCATTTTATTGAAATTTCGCTTACAAATTGACCAATTGCAGTTGTTCCTGCACCCCCAGCTGTTAAGCTGACTGTTGATGAGGAATCGATTGTCCCCGCTAATCCTGAAGCAGATCCTGCAGCAGTTGAGGTTTGTGTACTTAAAGCACTTACAGCACCAACACTTGGAGCAGTGCTAACTAAAGCGTCCCCTTGGGTGAATGATTGTGTGAAAGACCAGCTTTCGCCTGCAGTTGCCTGGACAGCAGACAATGTAGGAATCGATGCTACTCCTGACGCAATCGTCATAGAACCAATAGAGTTAGTAGCTGATCCACCATCTGGTGTGTATTGTGTTGTCACGTTATTCCCGGAAACGCTATATGTATTTCCAAGTCGTTCAACATTTGTTGCCGCTGCATTAACAGTTAATTGAATACTACTGGAAATTTTATGAGTGACATCTGCTTCCGCTGCTGGTGCAAATATCAATATCAACAATGGAAGAAACTTCTTCATTTTTCTAGGTTTATTGTTTGCTATACATAAGTTTACATGAGGGTAAACTTAGTATGTAATTACATAATCAAATGACAGAGAATTCAAAAGAAAAAAAGAATGTTTTCTCAAAAATAAAAGAAAACATAGATGACAAAGAAGAGCAGATAGCTTTTATTTCAGTCATTGTCAGACTGGTTGTACTCGGCTGGTCCGCATTCATCGTAAGCCTTAATTACATAAGTATTCCAGGATATTCAAATGAGCCCAAGGATATAACTTTTCCGGCTTCGATCCTGACTGCCGCGATTTCAACATTTGGCATTGAGGCATCACGTAAAAAAGGCGAAAAATCTAAAGATACTGAAAATAAATCTGGTGCGGTAACCACTCAGATCTTACGTATTGAGCAAGCTCCAATCAAAATAATTACTGAGAGTACAGGTAAATGATATGTATAGTAATAGACCACGGAGAAATTGGGGAATCATAGCTGTAGTATCGGTTTTAGGGATATCTAATCTCTCTTTAATGAATACTTTAGTTTCTCATAAACTAAAAAATCCTTTTCCTAATATAAATTTACCAGTAGGACCTTATACAAGTTATAGAGTTGTTACTTCAGAAAAGGGATATAGTATCAGCTATAGAGCAAACGACCCTAAGATTTTAACTAGAGTAAAAGATCTAGAAGAACCTAAAGGACTGTTCGGTAATAAGAAAACTGAATTACATCTAAGAGAAACTTATACAATGGAGGGTCATGGTAGTAAGAAAGAGGTAGAGGGAACCGTAATGACCGATAAAGATATTGCTTGCATAAAAGTAGAGGGTAGTGGTAACTCTACAGGTAAGCTTGTAGGAGCCTCTGTGGGAGTTAAAGCTGCACCTGTGTTTAGTAACATCCCAATAGTTGGATGGCTTGCTGCTGGCTTTGTAACTATGTTTGCACAGGACAAAGGATCAGAGATAGGTGGACAAATAGCTAGAGACTACAATGATTGTTAATAAGTTATTCTAGGGTTATACTCTAAGTAGTTACTTATTTAACATGTCTTGCGGATTAGAAATGGAAAAGCTAAAAGATTATGACAAGCAATTGGATGCTCAGCTTGCAGCATTATCAGATCGAATCACACAATTAGAATCTCAGTTAGCCACTGATAAAAATACTTATTTAAAAGTTTTAGGTGCAAAAGAATTTTCGACTTCATTAATTAAAGAGGCTACACCAGCTGATGATGCTGTAGCTGCAGTTGTGCCAGAGGCAAGTGGTGATTAAGATGTTAAGGGAGATGAATAGAGATAGATATAAAGCCTTAAAATTATTAGCAGATCACCTTCGCACTCCATCTAAAGATTTGTCTTTAAATGCAATTATTAGTGATGTAAAAGATGAAGATCTTAAATGGGTAACAGAAAAAATTCATTATTATTTATTAAGACTTCTCGAAGAAGTAGACTATGAAAAAGAAGAAGAGATTGAACTAGTTTCATTAATGGATTAATTACTACACTTGTGTAAGTTTATGCAGCATAAAGTTTCTACAAGGTTGCAAGGTACATGTGATTCACTGCGAGCAAGATCTACTAGCAAATTTAATTGAACTTTCTCCAAAAAATGCTCGCCACAAATTTCGACAATGTATATTTGAATCTTGGAATTGGAAATGTGCTTACTGTGACAAAGAATTAGATAGTAAAACAGCAACTATTGATCATATTCTTCCAAAATTTAAAGGTGGACATAATGTTAAATCAAACATGATTTGTTCCTGCTCTAAATGTAATAGACTTAAAGGATCTAATTTTTTAGAAGATTGGTACAATCCTAGTTATAAGTTTTACCAAGAGGAGAGACTTGTTAAAATAAAACATTGGATGGAACAAGAAAGTTCTATTAAAATTTTATCTCCGGATAAAGCCACACCATATATAACAAATGACTTCTACATCGGCTGGGTTGCCTCCTGATCCTCAAATGTTTCTTAGAGATAAAGCAACTAAAGTTGCTCTACAAATGGAGGAGTTACAAAGAGCACGTATGCCTAAAGATCCTGCTTTAACAGGAGATGAAGGACAAGATTTAAAAAGTAAGATAAGATCAGGACAGTTCAAGATTGTTTAAATGGCAAATGTCAATCCGAAAGATGCTCAACTTGTAAATGAGCATCTTGTTCAGTGTCTAAGAGACTCAGTAATGGTTCATAATCAAACTCAAATAGTACACTGGGGCTTGTTAGGATCAAAATTTTATCAAATACATCTTCTTACAGGGGATATACAAACCGAAATGGGAGAAGGAATCGATAATGTTGCTGAACATATAAGATCTGTGAATGTAATGACACCATCTAGTGTTGGAGATTTGTTGTCATCAAGAATAAAAGATATCAATATTTCTGATCCATTTGATCAAGACAAGATTATTTTAGATTTAAGTATGGCTCATGACATGCTTGCTAGTTTTTTTGAGGAGTTAGCGAAGTATGCAGGAATGATAGGAGATGATCTCACTCAGGATTTAGCAGTAGAACGAGCTAGAGTACATAAAAAAAATCAATGGCATCTTAGAGCTACAATGACATATATGACTTCTAATAAAGAACGTACAGATGTCGAAGAGGGCAAAAGCTAAACAACTTTCAAAAGATCGTTTGAAATGTAATAAACCAAAGAGGACTCCTAGTCATAAAACTAAGTCACATGTTGTAAAAGCATGTAAAGACGGTAAAGAAAAGATAATTAGATTTGGTCAGCAAGGGGTGAAAGGGGCTGGTAAAAATCCTAAAACAGAAAAAGAAAAAGCAAGAAAACGTTCATATTATGCTAGACATGATGCTCAGGATAAAAACCCTGATAAATTTTCTGCTCGCTATTGGTCACATAAAGTTAAATGGTAATTAAATCAAACTCCAACTTCTCCACCATTTTGTAATTATATATTTTTCTTCTTTAGCTGGTGGTAAAGCTTCATGCATAGTTTTGTAATTAGGAAATCCATTAAGATATAAATTGTTCCAAGCTACTAATAAACCTTTTCTAGGTTTAATTTTTAAATTTAGATATTTAAAGTATGTTTCACCTCCTTCATGCACATCATTTAAGTAAATCATGGTTGTCCAAGTTCTTTGACCCATCCATTCACAATATGTTTTAAATTCATCTGAAAAAGGTGAGAAAAAATCATAATGCTCTTTGTAATATTCTCCAGGTGAGTATTTTTGTCCTTGCATAACCTCACCTAAAAAAGGATTTAAATTTAGTAAATTGGAAATTTTTTTGTCAATTGTTAAAAAAAATGGGTCACTAAAATAACCTAATGTAGCTGTTTTGCTAGTTCTATATTCATTTACTAAACAAGTATCATCTTTATCAGCAACGGTAGATGCTCTTAAACGTGAACCAATTAATTTAATTAAATCAGTACATTCTTTATTAGTTAAGAAATTTTCATATTGATATATTTGAGTAAATGGATAATATATTCTTTTACATTTTTTTCTTAATTCATTATTATAAAACTTTAAATAATTTATTATTTTTGGTTTTTTTCTAAAAAAACAACGATTAATTATATTATTAACTTCATTGTCATTAAGGTTGCATTGGTTTTTAAAAGTTCGAATTATTTGAGTTTTACTAGCTCCACTAAGAGCACACTCCATAAAATACTCAGTTAGATCTTCTAATTCCATTGTTGAGTACACTTAGTCCTAAAATGATATTAAACGTAAATTCTAATTATGGAAGTAGTTGCCGTCAGTTTTATTATATTATTTAGTGGGACATATGGTGTCGGCACTATTTTATTAGAACGTACAAAGAAAGGTAATTAGTGTTAATTGCTCATTAATTCACTATTGGTAGTATATGTATAAAGGTTTTTATTTATATGGATCTTAACCTTCCTGTAAATGTAGAGTTTGCTATTCATGCAGCCGCTATATCTATTCAAACTTTAGACCGAGTAGAATTAGAGGAAGCATTTATTGAGCTTTTACATCAAAAAGCGTTAGATCGTCAAATGTTTTACAGCATTATGAAAGATCATGGCATAGATGCCAACATACAATTTCAGCTCTCGACTGAAGGGCAAATTTCTTAAAGGACATGGCTACACGAACAATTGAAGCAACTCTAGATACATTCAGTGTTGATGCTGGGTCTGAGATAACATATCTAGGTCCTACAACTGCAGGTAATAAAGGTGATTCTATAAGGGGATTTAGAGTAAATCCAGGTGGAACAGGTGATATTAAGGTGACTATTGATAGGTCTGAAGGTGTAAATACAATTCAAATATTTCAGGAAGATGCATTTTCAACTGGATCTGCACCTACTGGCTATAAAAAGTTTTTTAATATATCCCAAGCTGGAAAAGGTAAAGGGGCAGTTGGAGTTACAGTAACTAATGCTGCAAAAAATTACGTTGTACTTTTAGAATTAGATGGTTATTCTGAAGTAAGTTACAACGGATCGGTTGTCGTCCCTTAAAAATACTTTTTTTACAGAGAAAGGATTTACTTTAACAAAAAAATTTACTATTCCTAGAGTATCTTTAGGTTTAGGAAGGTATGCATCATATAAAAATTTTGGTGAAGATAAATGGAAAATAGGTTATGAAAGTGAAATGATTGATGATCATTTTCTTAACGAAAACGATAAAGCATCACAAAAACAAATAGACGATCAATTTTATAAAGATTTACAATCATTTTCTTTAACAGCTCAGAAATATATTTTTGTGAAATTAAACAATAATAGGAAAGCAGCCCTTTTAAGTTTTGCTCATAGTGTAGGAATTAATTCTTTTAAATCATGCAAGTTATTAGATCTTATTAATAGCTATGGTTCAAAAAATAAAATAATTAAAGAGTGGAGTCCCTTTATAAATCGCATATGGGCTTCAGGTGGAGATTTGATGATTTCAAGAAGAAGAACAGAATTAGATATGTATTTTGCCGCAGATAAAGAAATACCTACTTTCTATCCTCATAAATGCCATGCTAAGGTTTGTTTACTTAATATTGCAGAAACTTATAACGGATCTCCTACACAAGTCAAAGCGATAGAGTATTTAGAAAAAAAATTTAAAGAATTTGATCCATCGGGGAAGACTTTACGTCAGTTTTTTCGATACTGGAACAGTACTCCAAGTGGTCTAGGATCTCCTTTGCGTCGCAAGGTCGATCCTTGAGCCAGTCTAAACAATCCATCAATAATAATTCTCTAGAATAATTTTTTTCGAAAGCGATCCAATCTATAGAGGAGGAATCAGGTATAGAACGTAATATTGTTGGCTTTGATTCCATCTCCGTAGATTGCTTTTGCTGTTTCATGTAATTCATTGTTATCATCATTGTTCATACTTATTTTTAGCAGAACTAAATATCCAATCAAATCATTTACTACATCTTCATCACTAGCTAATAGACCTGCACCTTTCATAATTCGATTTAATTTATCATCAATACGAACTAAAAGTTGTTCTGTCGCGGAACATTTACTAAAAATTCTGTTAGGTTTTAAAGCAGAATCTCCATATTTTCTATTTTTATGAATAAGTAATTCTTTAATATCATCACAGACACCACTTATTTTTAGTTCTGTTTCATTCATAGTCATGTTAGTCTCCAATACAATAGATGTATGAAACCTCAGTCTACTTCAAGTTACGACGTTGACAATCGTTACAGATTCTATAAGTCGTTGAATTCACGTACAGATTTAGCTCCATCAAGGCGTGGAGTCAGACCTGGTGTTGATGATAATAATTCCAAAAAATTTGTTGATGCTTATGTAAATAGAATGAGAGAGATGAATTTTCCTAGACAAATGATTAGTTAACAAATTATTTTTCCAATATTTGAAAATATGTATTTAAAACGGTCAACCTGATCAAATCCATAATTGAGTGCAGGTAGATAAATAAAGTAACCCCAATTTATAGGTGAATCTAAACATTCAAATTTTTTCCCATGAATTAAGTTTGCCCTTTCATATGGCACACAAACTGGATAATCCCACATTTCGGGACAGACTCTAATCATTTCTGGATATGTAGTAAAAAATAACGCTTCTGGAATATTTCTTAGTTTCCATTCTCTAAGTAATCTTTTAAACCATATTACGGATGGAGCTTTAGCTCCTTTACCTGCTGACAAACTCCATCTCCAAGTGCCTCTTTTTTTTGCAAATGAACATCGGCCATAAGTAGGAGGAAACAAATATGTTTTACCTACCCAAGGTTCATCAATATTAAGACCATCTTGTTCATATGTATATATTTTTTCTGCTCTTAGAAATTGACAATTAGCATCGTATGTAGAACATGGATCTAAATCTATAGTTTTTAATAGTGCATCTATGTAAGGTATATATTCACAAGGAGTTAACCAATCATGAGAGATATGATCAACTTGTGCTAAAGATCTTTTACTAGCACCCCATGAACCTTTTGTCACATCATTTTAAAACTTGCACCTTCACAATCTTTTTTATAATGAACTAAAGACATTTGTTTGTCATCTTGAATTATAAATAGAGCGTCTTTATCAGGATCTAACTTCTCTGCTCTAACTATTGCTTTCTTCATTACATCTGCTTCACCTGTTTTGTCATGTTTATTTAGATCATCTACAGCATGAATAAGGTTATTAACCGTTAAGTAAAACATGGATTTCTTTTCATCTTCATGAGTAGGTACATAAACCATTACCCCTGGACCTTCATTTGAATAAAATTTTCGATAAAACTCGCACATATCAGCACATATTCTTTCAATAGTAAGTTGATAAAGCTTTTTCTCATCCTCATTTATAGCTGTACCTATTAATTTTTTTAGTAATTTATTTCTTCTGTTTGTCATTTTGAATCCTTAACTTCTATATTTTTACTATTTTTTTTGTCTTTGTCAATTTTTATAAGATCATGCAATCCTGATTTTTTAAGTGTCTCCAATAATTTTGGCAATGGTCTATAAAGAACAACGGCTTTTTGCATATTTCCAATTTTTTTAATTAATTTTCCATTTTTATCTCTTAATTTTGTAAGTTCACCCTGTCTAATTAAATATTCTGCAACACATCTATATCTTCTTTTTTCGGCTAAATTTATTTCGGGGTATCTATCACATATAGTGCTAGTTTTCATATCGCTAAAAGTAAGCCTTATTTGATCAGCTAATGATAAACCAAGAACTAAATCTTTAGTGCTTGTTTCATAACTAGAAACTAATTCTAAATATCTTCTTAAATCTTGATTAGTAAAACTACCAGATGGAGGTACAAATATTTCTACTTGCTCTATTAATGATTTACAAAGTTTTTTTCGAAAATTTCTTGTAGTGACTGAATTAATATCTAAATCTACAAATCTATAACTCTGATACAAATTGTCCGGATCTTTATGTGGAGCATAATTTGTTGTATCTAAGATATCTACCCAGTCCTCTAATTGTTCTGATTCCATTAAAGGACACTATCTATTCGCATACTAGCTTATAATTTGTTTTCGTTCCATTGCTGTCTATGACTAAGCAGTAAAACCCAGATATAGTAATGCCTTATACTTTTAAAATGATCTTTTAATTTCACATGATCATCCCAATCTTTACCGTATAATTCTGTTAGTCTTTTTTTACATTTTTCAACTGATCCACTATAGTTAGTGGCCTCCCAACAAGATTTAGCAAATATAATCTCCTGTAATGTGCATAAACTCTCTAACTGTGCAGTGGACATACCATGCAAAAGTTGGCTAATATCAGAGAGATAAGGATATTTTTCGTCATGCGTCGCCCTATTACTTACGCTGAATTGCTTTTGATTTTGCTTCTGCTCCCTATAGGGTATATCGGAGCTAATCATTTGTATGAGTTTGTTACAGATAGAATCACTATAGAAGTTAAATTTAAAAAGTAAAATGGGTGGCAGCAGAGGATCGGCTCCTACTATTATTATGCCAGAGCAAACAGTCGATGAAAGGTATCAAACTGTAATTCCAAAAGAAAGTTTTCAGGATTTAGCTGAAACAATGAATAGGATAGAAACTGATTACAATAAAGCTGTGGATCGAAGATATGATGTAATGGGAACACCAGCAGAGACAGGGGCAAGACAAAAACTTATAGATTATCAATCAGCTGCATCATATTTAGCATCACTTCCAAAATTTGATGTAGACACATCATTTCAAACGACACCAAGACCTTTTGATATTGGATCTACCGATACATCTTTTACAACTCCATCAGGTCAAGTAGCAGGTAAACAACCAACAAAATCTGGAATATCACCAGGTACAAGCCAATTGGATTTATTAAAACAAGTTACCAAAGAAAGATTAGATTTTGCTAAACAAGATTATATGAATGCACTTAAATTAGCTCAAACAAAACCAAGACCTACAGGTACAATAACAAAGAATCCATCTTTTGCGACAAGAGATGCAGAGTTATATTTGCCTAAACAAGAAGGTAAAACTGTTTAAACAGAACCAAAATTAATAGTACCTCCAGCAGCACCAGTTTGTCCTACTACACTCTCTGTAATCAAACCAAAATTAATTTGTTCTTCAACATTCTCAAATACAAACCTCCAATCAAGAACAGATACATTTAAACCTATTGAATAAGTTGTTTCTAAATATCTTATGTCATTTGTAATTACAAATAAATACTTACCTTTTTCTAACCTTGTAGAGGGATAATCATTTAATAAACCAGCAGTGTCATCTTCTGCGTAATCAATTGCAGCGTCATGAAAAACATATCCATCATCATTTATAGGCAATTCTTGTCTGTGACCATTTTCATCAATTTCATAAAAAGCTACAAGTGTATTTCTATTAGTATTTTCTTCATATGAAAATCTTGAAAATTCTTGTGTAAATTGAACTGATCTAGGAAGATTTAAAATAATTTCATAAAATGTACTTTGTTTTCTAGATAATCCACCATGAGAATTGGATATTATTTGTGACTTAAATATTGATGAAAAATCACCTAAATTAATTGGGTTATTTAAATTATCTCCTTGTTCAGCAGGTTTGGGATCTGACCCAAAATAAGAAGTAGGACCATATGCTGTCGGACCTCCACCTCCAGTAGGATAGGATTCAACTAATCCTAAATTAAAAAATCCTAAATTATTTGGAATAGTAGTAAGAAATCTTGCCACTTTAATTTTGTTTACTTCTTTCTCTATGATACTGCAGAATATTTTCGTGATGAAGTTTAATGTCTTTGATAGACTTGCATTGTGGGATTTCCCTAAGACCTTTTATCATTAAATGTTTAGGATTACAACAAAAAGTTCTGCATTCTGGCTGATTAAATATTCTATATTTACCTGTATATCCACGACTCAACCAAAAAGCAATACGTGGTGCTGATTGGGTTTTTCCTGAGTGAAAAGGAGAGGGGAAGTAAGCGGTAGATTCAGTGCCATTTTTTCTAGTAGCACCTTTCCATTCCCAACAATCATCTTTCCCTTTTATATCTACCTGTTCCCAAAATCTTTTTACTTGCCAATACCATTTCATTTCAAACTCTCTTACATCAACAGTGCATCTAGATTTTTTTATTTCTTCCATACAATCTAAACATTCTCCCATCATACCGAAATTACCTTTATGTTTATTAGTCCCTTGGATATGCCAAGGACATTCATAATGTTGAGTTTCTGTCACGACACCTCTAAAATTTTTTGCTTCATTTGGATGAGCTCTCATTAAATTTATACACACATCAGAGAGATTTGACCAAATCTTTTCCTCATTATATTGATCTTCTTTATCTTCGGCATTATCATAAGTCTCTCCAGAACAAATTCTTCTTACGGAATGATATGGTAATCGATAATGTTTAGATAGTTTTCTACTACTTACACCACTCTCACTTTCTGTTCTTAACTTAGTTATTAAGTCAATACTTATACATTTATCACTAGTTTTTGCATTTTCATAAGCTACATCCTTCCTAGTTCCCCAGTAATAATGAGAAGGGTTTAGACAATATTGAGATTGACATTCACTTCTTTTTACAATTATTGGATTCTCTTCAGAATAATTTCTACCTGTCATGTTTAAGATTAAAGGTCTAGCATCATGACCTTTGTACATGAGTTTTGTTTTTTTACTTGTTGTAAATCCTTTAAATCCAGCATTGTTCATTTTTGTTAAACACCAACAAGATTCTTTCCCAAAGTGTTCTAGGGCTGTTTGAAAAGCTCGTACAAATAATATTTGATCATATGCAGTTAAATTTTTGTATAAAAATGCATCATTATTTTTCATGCAAAGTAGGGGGTGAGTGTATTGGTAAGCATACATCCCTTTGATAGCAATGGCAATCGTTGAACACCCAAATACCAAAAATTTTTGCCTATTTATATTACTTTTATAGAAGATGAGGTTAGGTATATGACTGTTAAATTTTATATACACCCACTTACCTAACCACAGCATACACGGAGTTAAGTGAAATGCCCTTATTTTTTAGGAACTTGGGTGTTCATACTAAATCTTAGTCATATAAATTAATTTGAAATACAAAGTACAATTATTTGTACTAACCCTACCTCTATTTTTAAATATATAAAGCAAAAAGTAATAATTTTCATTTTGGGTTAGGTTTGTGACTGTTAAAAAAAGTTATACACTCATACACCTAATCTCAGAGTTTTGTCGATGATAGTATAGAAATACAAGTTTTTAAAAAAAATGCCAGGATACACAGGTTTTGATCAATCTGGATTACAAATGACCACAGATTTAGGTGATCCTAGAAGGCAATCCAAATTACCAGGGGGCTATGCGACCCAAGGTCAATCTGTAAGTGCTCCTTATGCAGAAGCAAATATGAAAGCAGCTGAAAAAACTAATCCGATGAATGCTAAATCACAAGAAACACCTGTAGGAGACAGAGTTGATGAATTTTTAAGTAGAGTCAACAATTAAAATGAATAATTTCAAAATAGACGAGATAACAGGATTACCTTTTAATCCTGATGGAACTGTCACGGTTTATCATCACACTAATAGGCAAGCAGCCGAAAATATATTGCGTTCTAGCGAACTCAGAAGTGCTGGAGAACCTGATGTTTATGTTACGACTAGAAAAATTACAGATACTGGTTATGGTGACACTGCTGTACCAATAAATGTAAATCCTAAACAGTTAATTCTTGATGATGAGTTTCCAGGAGATGGGAGGAGAGATTTTAGAATTAGACTTGAAAGACCGAAAGGATCTATTCAATTAGAAGTTCAAAATTTTTTAAACAAAATGGGTATTGAAAATGGGTGATAATGATTTTCCTGCTGTAATGGCAAACGGAGGACAAGGTAAGACATTTTTAAGTGGTTTTGTCAAAGGTAGAAATCTTATTAGCCAATCTGGAACGGATGTAGAGGATTTCGAAATGGAGAGAGAATATGAGCAAGAATTAGGTAAACCCATGATGGAAACTGTGAGATTTCGTAAATAAACTCGTCGTAAAATTGAGTTAATAAATCAAAGTTTGAACAATAAATGTCACAGACTAAGGCTCAATTAATAGCTTCAGATGCTACTTTTACGATATCTTCCGACGCTTCATTTAATTCTGTAACTGTAGGTAAAGGTGCAAACTCTGTTGCTGGTAACACTGTTCTTGGAGAAAGTGCTTTAGATGCTTCTGTTTCTGGTGCAGATAATACAGCTATAGGTAAAAGTGTTCTAACAGCTTTAACATCTGGTACTGAGAACACAATGGTAGGTTCTTTAGCTGGTGATGCAGTAACAACAGGTAATAATAATGTAGGTGTTGGAAGGCAAGCTTTAGGCGGTGTAACTACTGGTGGTAATAATGTTGGGGTAGGTTGGAACGCTGGTGTAAATATTACAACGGCTACTACAAACGTAACTGTAGGTTTTAATAGTTTAGCTGATTGTGTAACTGGTTCAGCTAATACTGCTGTTGGTACAAATGCCCTTGCAGATACTACATCAAGCGAAAATGCAGGTTTCGGTAATGAGAGTTTAAGACTTAATACCAGCGGTCAATATAATGCAGCTTTTGGTGCTAATACACTCAAAGCTAACACTACAGCATCTAACAACACTGCTGTTGGATACAACTCTTTAGCAGCAAACACAACTGGAGCTACTAACGTAGCTGTAGGAGGTAATTCTTTAGATGCTAATACTACAGCAAACAACAACACTGCTGTTGGCTTTAACTCTTTAGGAGCAAACACAACTGGAACTAATAATGTAGCAGTAGGTGTATCTTGTGCACTTTTAAATACTACAGGAAGTGGTAATACTGCAATCGGATCAAACGCTTTGGACGCAAATACTACAGGTGAAAACAACGTAGCTGTGGGTAGAGGAGCTTTAGGTGGAAACACAACAGCATCATTTAATACGGCTGTTGGTTTTGATGCCGGACTAAATATTACATCAGGATCAAGTAATACTGTAGTAGGTAAATCAGCATTAGAAGATTGCACTACTGGAACTTTTAATACTGCTATAGGTGATAACGCACTAGCAGATGTAACTACAACTTCAAGTTCTACTGCTGTCGGTCATGCTGCTCTAAATAAGAATACTGCAGCTGAAAACACTGCTGTTGGAAGAAACAGTCTTAAAGAAAATACATCAGCAAGCAAAAACACTGCTATAGGTTATGACGCATTACAAGCGAACGTAACCGGTCAAAGTAATGTAGCTTGTGGACATGATGCAATGAGATTATATACAGGTGCTAATAGTGTTGCTGTTGGCCAGGGGAGTTTATCATCCTCTGGAAGTGGTACACAAAATGGTGGTAGTAATGTAGCTGTTGGTATAAGTTCTTTAAGATTAAATCAAGGTGGACAGCAAAACGTAGCTGTTGGTGATACTGCAATGCAAAATAATACATCAGGTAACGTAAACGTAGCTGTAGGACAAAGTTGTTTAGGAGCTAATACAACTGGAATACAAAACGTAGCTGTAGGAGCCTTCACTTTAGATGCAGCAACAGCAGATAACAACAACGTAGCTATTGGTTACGGTGCTATGACTAACAATAATGGTGGAGAAAATTGTACAGCTATTGGTTCATTTGCTTTAGAAGAGAATACAACAGCAAACAACAATACTGGAGTTGGCCATAAAGCTTTAGAAAGTAATACAACTGGAACTTCACTTACAGGCGTAGGTGCTTTTAGTTTAGATGCTAACACCACTGGTAATTCTAATACTGCTTTAGGTATAAATTCTTTAGGTGCTAATACTACAGGATCTAATAATGTTGCGTTGGGAAATAGTGCGTTATTAGCAAATACTACTGCTAGTGGCAATACAGGAATTGGTCACGCTGCTTTAACTTCTAACACAACTGGAACAGGTAATACAGCCGTAGGTTCTGAAGCCTTAGATGCAAACACTACAGGAGGAGAGAATACTGCTGTTGGATTGACTAGTTTAAGTAGTAATACTACAGGAGATGGAAATACTGCTGTTGGTAGAACTTGTATGTTTTCTAATACTACAGGAGACCAAAATACTGCTATCGGTAGACAAGCATTAGGGGCAAACACAACTGCAGATAACAATACTGCTGTTGGTTACCATGCTATGTTAACAAACGAAACTGGAGCCAATAATACATCAGTTGGACACGCTGCTTTAAATGCAAATACTACAGGTTCAAATAATACTGCATTAGGTAGAGCTGCTTTGGGAGATAATACCACAGCTGCTAACAATACAGCCGTAGGCTATTTTGCTTTACTATCAAACACAACTGGTACTGAAAACACAGCAATGGGTTCTCAGTCTTTAGATGCTTGCACAACGGCTAATCAAAATACTGCTGTTGGTTATGAATCATTATCTAATTGCACAACAGGTATTAGAAACACTGGTATTGGTAGGAAAGCATTGAGAGATGTTACTACTTCTAATCAAAATACGGCAGTAGGAAGTTCTTGCTTACTTAACAATACAGGTACTAATAACGTTGGTGTTGGAAACGACGCACTGGTACAAAACACAACTGGAGGTAATAACGTAGCTATAGGTTCTTTATCTTTAGATGCTAATACTACTGCTGGTGGTAATACTGCAGTTGGTTATCAAACATTATCAGAAGTTCAAACTAATACTGGTCTTACTGCTGTTGGTTACAGAGCTTTAACAGTTAGTAATGGTGGAAATAATAATACAGCAGTTGGATATAATGCTGGAGTTGCTTGTACAACTGGTGACTCAAATGTAATGATGGGAGTTAACAGTCTTCTTTCTTTAACAACTGGAGATAGAAATACTGCCATTGGACATCAAGCTCTATCAGGTCTTACAACTACTGATAATAATACCGCATTAGGATATCAAGCTGGTGTTAACTATACCAGTGGGGGACAAAGTGTTTTTATAGGAAGAAATTCTGGTGGTACTTCTGGTAGTGGTGTTACAGCTATTGGCTTTTATGCTTGCGAGAATACTACAGCAGATAATACTCTAGGTATTGGGTATCAAGCACTCAATGCAAATACAAGTGGAGGAGACAATTTAGCTGTTGGTAATAATGCCCTAGATGCCAATACAACTGGAGCTAACAACACTGGTTTGGGTAGACATGCTTTAGGAGAAAACACAACAGCTAGTAACAATACTGCGGTTGGGTCTCTTGCTTTAGATGCTTGCACAACTGGTGAAAGTAATACAGCTATTGGTTATGCAGCTTTAACAGACTTATCAGATCAAGGACATTGTACTGCTGTAGGATCACTTGCAGGTGAAAACGCTGTTGGAGATGAAAATACGTTTGTCGGTGGAAGAGCAGGTAAAGGCACTGGCAGCGGTTGTAATGGCACTGATAATGTTGCAATAGGGTATAAGGCTTTAACAGCATTTTCCTCTGGAGGAAATAATGTTTGCATTGGCCATGAAGCTGGTAATGGAATTTCAACAGGCAGTGGAAATACATTTGTTGGCCATGAAGCTGGTTCAAACTCAGTAACAACAGGTGGTAATAATACTTTTTTAGGTAATGGTGCTGGTGCTGCTCAAGGGGGTGCATTGGGAGATAATATATTTCTTGGAAATAGTAGTGTTCAAACATTAAGATGCCAACAAACTTCTATTACTGGTCTTTCTGATGAAAGAGATAAAACAAATATTGTTGATTTAACAGATGGTTTGTCTTTAGTAAATTTATTAAAACCAAGAAAATTTACTTGGGCTATGCGTACACCAAGTTCAAATGATGGTAAAACAGAAATAGGTTTTGTTGCACAAGAATTAGATACTGCTTTTGGTGACAAGAATGAATATGTTGGAATTGTTGATAAAACAGATACTAATAGATTAGAAGCTGCACCAGCAAAATTAATTCCAATATTAGTTAAAGCAATACAAGAGTTATCCGCAGAAGTAAATGCTTTAAAGGCTGCATAAATTTAAGCTATAATTTAAGTAAATAAAATTTTTAAAAATGGAAGAGAAGACAGCAGACGAAATTGCGGCTATTTTTTCAGCTGCTGGCGACAGCGTTACTGTTATTAACACAGCTAAGACATCAGATGAGACTGATGATGATTATAAAGATAAGATCAAAAGAAATGTAGAGCATCTCGAAATTATTAAGGAATACAAGAAGTTAGATGAAACAACTTCTATCTGGACATCAGAAGATTTTACAGCCATTGATGCTGCTATTGTTGCAGGTAAGAAAGTTTATTCTTGATCAATTAAATAAAAGAGATAAAGTAAGGTAAATATCTTTTTATCTGTATGCAGATAGTAAATTTTTTTCTATCTAAACCATCCGTGTACACACTTCCAGGAACATGGGAAAAACAACCTTTAATAAAACATGGAGATTATGGTGGATTGCCACCAGAGGGTCAATTAGTTGTTATCATCCTTATATTGTTGCTAACAGTGACCGGATATGGACTGTATGTAGCATTTGGACCACCTAATAAAAACTTAACTGATCCTTGGGATGAGCACGACGATTAAAGAAATTTTAAAATTTATTGTTATTTTTTCTGGTGTGGTAACTTTTTTTGAAATTTTTTCAATTTTTATTTAATTTTTTATAATATTCTCTAGCATTTTCAGTTTGTTTTATTTTATTTTTGCAGTGTTCGCAATCACAAGTGCAATGTGGGCACTCACATTTCTTTTTTAACGCAGCCCTTGCCTCTTGAAAAAAAGGTAAGTTCTTCAATTTATAAGTCTGCAATTTTTTAGTGCAAATATTAATTAAATTATACTTCCAGAAAACCATATAACCCTGCCATTGTCCCTACAATGACAAAGAATCCAAACTCTATAAGTGGATAGTAAGGGCTATAGAAAATTTTTTTCATGCATAAATAAAAGCACTAAGATCAGTTGCTAAATATGCAGCAATAATTAGTGTAAATAATAAATGGTTCATTAGGTTCCTTGATAAACAGGTGTCATAACACCACCTCCTTCATCATCATCGTCATCATCATTAGTCCTTAAAACTAATTCAAATAAAACAACAAATCCTATGGGATAGAAACACCATAGGATTGCTTGAAAGGGTGATATTTCGTTTATTTGTGATAACTCATGCATTAAAAAATGCCGAAGAACATATGTCCTGTGAGTAAATCAGATGTTGCTGCTGCAACCAGCCCAAGCA
>Ga0209348_1000296_pt1 | contig 27588 bp, 35 predicted proteins | sample ETNvirenome_2_30_FD_184065 | JGI IMG/M metagenome (GOLD analysis project Ga0209348, IMG submission 184065) | Marine viral communities from the Pacific Ocean - ETNP_2_30 (SPAdes) (version 2) | ecosystem: Environmental > Aquatic > Marine > Oceanic | place: Pacific Ocean | collected 2013-06-22
AAGTTTACACTTAAATCTCTACCACCTATAAAAGACGACTCTATTTCAGGATCAAATTGTTCGTGGTAAGGTCTGCCATCATCTGGTAAGGCATCGAGGTACTCAGCACGAATAGCAAATAAAGTTTTTTGATTATTTGGATTTGATGTGGATGTGTTAACTTTTAAATCAACAAGAACAAAATAGTTATTTAAAGCAGCTGCTTGCGGCGAGTTTGGATCTTTGCCAAAATAGCTTAGTAAATCTTTGTAAGCATTGCTTTTTGCTGCTGCGATAGAAACATTAGAAGCGCTTTGTACATCTTTATTTTTTTGTTCACTATTTTTGTATTCACCGTATATCTCGCCAGTAACCTCGCCTCGTGGCTCTCTTCTATTCTGACCAAGAACAAAATAGTAGTAACCTTCTGATATACCAAGTGTTGGATTTTCTTGTATTCTTTGTAAATACAAGCCACCTGCTGTGTCTAGACCGCCTAAAACTTTTTCATTATGCTCATTAAAGTTGTAATAAACCAACCTTACATCGCCAGGCTCTAGTGTCAGCCAATTCTGGTTGTCTTTTGGTGATACATCACGCGCTCCTGGTGGAATATAAGGCTGAACTTGGTCATCTATTTCTAAAATTCTATTATTTACAGCAGGTGATACAACACCTTGTCGAGCCCGAACATTTTCAATTCTCGTATAAAAAACAGATTCGATCGCAAAAAGCTCCGAAAAAGCTAAATTCTGTGACAAGAAACCTACCCAAACTCCAGTTGCCGAAGGCACAATCTCTGTTACAGTGATACCTGCGCCGAAAGCGGCAACAATATCTTGTGTCTCAAAACCAGGATCTGACCAACTACTCAGTCCGTCTACATAAGGCGCCTTGCGAACTGTAATTGTAGTGTCAGTGGTTATGACAGGATTATTTGGAGATACCACATAAAAATCATACCCCTCTTCAGCAAAAGCCTCTAAATTTGGATCAGTAGCAATTGTAGCATATTTAGCATCTTGTACACTTAGTGGTGGAATGTTTTGAAACGTCATTTAGTTTTCTCAGTTACAGTTATTTAGCTTACTTAAAATATAAGAATTATTACCTTTTTTATTAGTTCCGTGAAGAACCAAATAGTTGTTAATCAAGCCGGACAGGTTCGTCATCTCTTTCATGGCTGATAAATCAGTCTTAGAAATTTTAGCGACATCAAATTGAAATCCTGCTGCTTTTGCTTCTTCTGATTGAAGAGTAGGCTTAGCATTGAAAAATCCAACATGTGTGTGTTTTGACATAGCTTGATTAAACTTCATTTGATAATTGTTTGCCTGATGAAGATATTTAGCAAGATTTTCGATATTTTTAATTATTTTTTTCAATAGATCAGATAAATTATCGCCTAAAACCATAGGCTGTAAAGTGGTTATGTCGTTACCAGCTATAAGATCAATGCCGTGTCCTTGAACCTGGCCACCTTGAGAGTTTTTATCATCAGTACCTGTAACAATTTTAACTGCCTCGCGACTAATAATTCTTATATTATCAGCCTTCATGGCGATAGCAGACTTTGCTCCATACTTGCCAATGTTTTCATCATCTTTATTGTCTTTAGAGTTGTTACTAGCTTTACCAAATTCGCCAATTCTAAAGTTTTTATCGACATCAGTTTTTTGTGAAACGTAAATTCTTGCGGCATCTAAGAAAAAGTTTGGGTTTGTTTTTACTTTTACCTCCGCAACTTGACCGTTAGCTAAAGGTTTTTTCTGTACTTCTTGAGGATTAAAGCTTGCCATTCCAGCAACAATGTCTATTGCGTCTGACTGTGTGTGTCCTTTACCACCATAGCCAGTATGAGGCTTGTCAACACGATCGTTACCAATAACTATAAATGCGTTATTGTCTGGGCCTCTACCAACTACTAACTCACTTGGTACATTTTCACGATCAATAACTGCTTGTATTCTTTTAGCACCGAACACACCACTAATTTTTTGCTGAGCCTTTTGTTTTTCAGTTAAGCTTTCAAATTTTTTTCTTTTCTCTTCCGACATGCCAGTAAGATCTCTTGCTTTTTTTTCAACGCGAGCTTTAGGGATTGATATATTTGGTACTAAATTACTTAGGGAGCCATCTCTACTTGACTGGTCAAAATCAGATAGCTGGTTGCGGGGCTCATTATTAAACTGTGTTTGTGACGATGGTACTCGGTCTCTGAACGGAGGAGGAGTTGGGGTAGGAATGTTACCAGTCTCAAAATTCTTTTTTGAAGCTGATTTGAAAGTTCCATCATTAAACGGATCTGTTCCATCTTTTCCATTTATCTTTACTAAACCAAACTTAGATTTTTGCTCAGCTAAAAAAGCTTTAGCTTCATCTTCATTGACAGTTTTTTTTGAAGAAATTAGCTGTTTAGTTTCTTGCTTATATACTTCTAAAACATAATATGTTACTATGCCACTAGAAGTAGCTGAAGAGGTGGTTCTAGCAACAATGTTGACACTACTCATAATTGTAATTATCCTTTAAATTTATTTATTTCTGACCACCGGATTATTGAATCACCATTCCAAAATTGAAAGTGCATGTGGCTTTCAATATTCTTGCTCTTCCAAGATACTTCTTTAACTCTATCAACCACATTTGGTATACCGTATATTTCTGCTATGCGTTTTTTTTCAGCGCTATTCCAAACTTTACCACCTTTGTACCTTTTCTTTAAGAAGTTTAAGTTTCCCCATCTCATTTTTGCGGTCTCGCAAAATGTCAACAGCCACAATGTTGGGTTAGCTTCTTTCTTTACTATTAAAGATCCTTTTGATTTGCTCATGATTTCGCTGTATCGAGATGCTTGAATAGAGCCTTCAGCAGTACCTTTGTAAGCTGATGGAGCGCCCTCCCAGCTTTCAGCTTCTCTAATTTCATTTTGAGCTTGAATCGCGTTTGTTAAAAGTATAGATGGAGCAACTCTAAAAACACCCAACCTATACAATTCATTTGCGTGTTCTTCTAAAAATGTTTGTGACCAAGCGCCAGTAAAAACACTGTGAATTGATCTAGCCGATCGTAAGCCAAATCCAGCTAAATGCGGGTCAACATCAAAAGCCAAGCCAAATGAGTGTAAAGAAACACCTATATTATAGGCCGTATTGCCTTTGTAATCTTTATAGCCTCTAATACCATTAACCACCTCAAAAGGTACGTAATTTGACTGGTTACAGGCTGTTTCCCACGCATTTGATATCCTGCCTGTAATACAGCTCCAAATCGGTGGGCTTTCTTTTACTGTAAGCTGTCCTCCTGGGCCACGAGCTTTGTACTTGAAAGTGCCTACTTTAAACCCATCAACATTTTCTAACTTTGTTTTTGTTTTTGATACTTTGTGCTTACCTTGAAACGAAAATCTATTTTTGTCAGGCACATAATCGATCATTTGTTTTAAATCAGCGAAACTATCAACTAACGCTATTTTAATATCGCCGCAGTTTTCAACCGATGGTGCTGGGTTAGCAGATGAAACAAGTGTGTCTTGCGATACAGCCTCACCCAATTTTATCGGCGGTGGACTACACTCTGGTGACAATTTTACAGCTCGCGACTTAACTTTTTCTAAAGTATTATCAACTTTATTTATGATTTTTTGATACGCGGCTGGGGCAGATAATATTTTTGCTAGATTTGTTAACTCAGGAAAAGAATCAGGAACGCTCTCTGGAGTATCAATAGATTGTGCTGCGGCAGGTGTAAAAAAATCATTAATGTCAAAACGCTGTTTTAATATTTCTATGCTTTTTTCAGGCTTAACATTTCCGAATGCAGCATAAGGTTGTTTAATTTTTTGCTTTGCTGTGGTCAACAAGCTTTGTGCCTCTTGCTTAACTTTTGTTAGTCGACCTGCGTCAATATTTGATTCTAAAAGTTGAGATTCAAAATTGTTAACAATTTTAATCTCCTCTAGATCTATCTTATCTGTAATATAATTTAAGTAATCTTGAAAAAATCTAGATCCTTTGACAAAGCTTATTTGCCCATCTACACAGTAAATTTGATATGGACTTTCATCATAACAAGGTGCGTCGATTCCACTATTTATCCAGCTTATAATCCCATTTTCAAAAAATACAATTCTTTGATATAATTCATTGATTCTTTTTTGTATTTTTGCTAAATCAGATGCGGCTTGTGCTGCTGTTGCTGCGGCAGCATGATCAGGCACTGTGTTACCTGCCGCGAACAAACTACTGTTTGTATCAGGTTTTATAAGTGTTGTTTGATTGCCATTTAAATTTTGAACTGTTAAGGCATATCCAGCTTTAGCATTATTGTCTTGTTTAGCAATATGAAAGCTACAAACAACATCAGTTGCTTCGCCAGAAGCATCGTTGTTAGAAGTAGAAAAAGCAACAGGAAATGTAAATTTAATCTCGCCATTGCCAGACGGTGGCTTGTTGTTTTCCTTAAATAAAGATAGTACGTCTAAAGATTCAGTGTTTAATTTGTCTAAGCCATTAAAAAAATTACTTGCGTTAGCAGGGGAAACTGAGCTAATATAGTTAAACTGTAGCTTTCTTGCTTCTTCGTCGACAGCAGGCCTAACTAACTTGGTATATAACGCTACTGATGGCGGAACAAAATCAAAAGTCCCAGGTGATATAGTAGCATTATCAATTCCAGTATCTATAAAATCAACCCTTTGTATTTTAAAATTATTTCTTATCTCAGTAACAGTATCAAAATTTTGACACATGCTTGATATTGTTAGGGCGCCGATGCCATCTCCCACTAAAGAAATATAAGTAACATTATCACTTGTACCGCTACCTAAAAAACTATCAACAACATCTAATACATCACCATGAAAATCAGTAAAATTACCACCAATATAAGAGCGGTCAAACGATCTTAATTCTCTACTTACAAATGGTGTAATGTTAAATAAGTTTAGCTCTTCAGAAACTGTGACTCTTTCTAGCTGCTCCTTGTACTGCTGATATTGTAGGCCAACTCTAGTATTTAAACCTTTTGAATGTAAAAGCTCTGGAATTACTAATATAATGTTTCTTCCATCTTTAATATAATCTTTAATTGCTGGAGCTATTTTATCTTTAAAATCATTTGGCTGATTAATAGCGGACTGTATCGCCTCTTGTTGGCTATCAACACCTGAAGCGAAAGCATTACCAAAACCATTTTTATCATGAAAATAATATTTTATTTCGATAGGCGAACTTGTGTCTAAACTATATGGCGCGTATATTATGGTTTCACGACCAAAGCCAGGACGATTTATAACATCTAGGTAACCATTGCTTTTTATTTGTCCGACCCATATGAAAGCGTTGTTAGCATCAGGGGCGCCTCCAGGAATATTGTGTATAAATGATGGTCCAGCAACTTTTAACGCCTCATTAAAGTTTGCTTTTGTAGCTAAAGAGCCATTTCCAAACAAACCGGTTACTATTCTATTTTTTAGTTTAACTATCGGTGGTCCTGATAGTAAAACAGGATTAGCTTCAGTGTTGCCTCGATACAAGCCAGCAGCTGGCTCAGCCAAGTTTCTAAAAGCTTTACATGGTGGACCAAACTCTTCTACTGGAGATATTAGCGCTTCGTCAGCGACTGGCGACCCTTTGTCATAAAGACCAAGAATAACACCAGAAGGAAAGCCACTTTTTGAAGAAATATGATCTAAAGTATAAAACTGAACCCACACCATCGAGCCAGGACGTATTAGTTCAAAGTCTGGGTTTTCATCAAATTGATGAAACTCAGAATGCATTGATATTACATCTTCGTCTTCAACTGTTTCTGGCCAGTCCATAAAATTATGAACCTCTGGTATGCGAGCTATAATTTTTATTGGCGCCGGCTTTTGCTGTTCTTCTCTTCTTTCGTTGGTACTATCTTTAAATCCTTTGATGTTCAAAGCGCTGCTTAGATTTCCACCGTTTGTTGAAGCTTCATTGTTTACTTGAGGCCCAGACAGGACTTTTAACACAATAGCTAGAAAAGGACCAGTTTTATCAATTTTAGTATTGCTAAGAAAATTTTCAACTAACATCCTTTCTTTTTGGGCTGATGTTTCACCACCATCCATAAAGTCTCTTCTCGCTGAGCTTTTTAAAGGATTAGTTTCGCCAGAGTCGCGATTAACGTGCCGAGCCCAAGGTGTTTTAGCTTTTGTTGCCATCTAAAGATCCTTAATTATCTTCATTAATTAGATCATAGATATCTTCTTTGTTTATAGAGCCAAAATCTGCTGCAGCAGTTTCTTTCTTAGACATTAAAGATGCTAGCTTAACTAACTGCTCGTTAGAGCGCTGAAGTGTTTCTAAGTACTTTGCTGCGACCGGGCCAGAATATTGATGTTTATTTTCGTCCGATTTAAGAAGACTCATAACTTCTATGAGAAGAGTCGAAGCCATGGCGCGATCTTTTCTAATATTGTCGATTGCTTCATTGATGTATTCATCGGAGTCTAAATGTTTCCCTTTTCCCATTCTTTTTTAAAAGTCCTATATCTAGATCTAATTCGGTTTAAGTTATTAACAATCTGTTTTGTGTTTAAACCGGTTATCTCTCTCATGTATAGGTAAATAGCTTTTTTGTTAAAAATTTCAATCTCGTTAATGCTGTTAAATAGTATGTTAATTGCGTCAAGCACTTTCTTTTCATTATCTTTAAGCTTAAGATTTTCCCAACTTTTCATTTCAGTAAAAAGATGTGCCCAGAACTCTTGCTCTTCCCTGTCAGACTCATAACTATTTTCAGTTATAAGTTGCTCAAACTCGTGCTCCGTACTTAAATCTTCGTACTGAACATCTCTTTTTAGTTTTTTAGAGTTTTGTTTTACCTTGTGAATAAACCAGTTTTTTGTAATAACGCTGAAGTATGAAAAGGCTTTTGACTTTCTGTTAGGATCGTACTTATCAAGAATCGTCATTAGCCATATTTTACAATCATCTTTTAAATAATCAATATTTGGAAGCGTATTAAACTTATAAGTATAGACGATTTTATCAACCATCTCATCAAAAGCAGGACCTATAAACTCTATGTATAGTTCCGACCTTACTGGCTTTAAGTCAGTAGAAGCATATTTAATAATTGCCTCTTCATGTACTTTAGTAAAATAATTATTTTTCTGTCTTGGGCGTCTCTTCTTCTTCACCATTATCTGACTCAATTTGTACCTCGGCATTTGAATATAACAATTGAAAATCGATCATGCCATTAATCAATTGTCGAGAATGGTCGATCAAATTTTGTAAGTTTTGATCCCCATAATACATCTCTAAAGAATGTACATCCTCTAAATGATCACAAAAACTATTCATTTTTTCATACATTGATTGTAGATCTTCTTCTAAAGAGTTTTTTTGTCTTATACTGTAAATTATATACGATACAAGCAACAAGTTTAATAAGGCACTTAAAAACAAAAAGAATGGCACAGGACCAAACAAATATATAAGTAACCCTCCGTTTAATATAACGGATATAATAATAATACTATTAAGTATTGTCTTCATAATATTCTTCTTTTAAAGATTTTTTTTGCTCTTGCAAGTCATTACTAAAATCTTCAATGGCCTTCCTAACTACGTCGCCGGCTTGCGTGCTAGCGTTTTTTATTTCAGTCTTAAATTTTGTTGGCATGCGTATCATACAATTAATCGAATTGCAATATTCACAATCTTTAATACGCTCCTCTTCTGACATACCATGATACGCATCAATCTCAACATCGCAGTACTTACACTTATAAAAATATCTAGGCATTTTCAACTATTCTTTTTAACTTGTCTCTAACAACTTGTAGCTTATCGACTGAATAAGCTTTATTCCAAAACTTCTTTTCGACATCATCTACTTCAAATTGCCTCAAAAATTTATCTAAAAAATTGTAGCATACAGTAACATCTTCTAGGTTTAAATCAACCATCTTCTTCTTCAACACCCAATTTTACAACAGGAGGGTTCATGACAAAAAGCTCTCCTTTGTCGCTAACCTTGAAATTAAATCCTTTCAATACTGGCACAATATCACTTTGCTCAAGTAAAGATCTTTGTAGAGCCATCATTACTGCTCCAAGCGCTTCATCTGATAATCTTAACATTATTTAATCCTTTTATCTCTTTGGGTGCTATTAAAGTTTATACTTTCTTTTAGCATGTTAAATAGAGTACCACAACTTTTTGCAAAATTTAATAATTCAATTGAATCTTTCGGTAAACATTTTCCTCCGTAACCAAACTTTCCATCCGGTCCAGGAACATAGGTATGTTGATCTCCGACCCATTCTGCACGTGCAAAATGTTTTTGAAACATGTCATAATCTATTTGCTGTTGTTTACATAAATTATATAAATTATTACAGTAGCTAACTTTTACAGAATAAAATGTGTTTCTTGCTAATTTTAACAATTCTATCTCTTTGTAATTCTGTGTTTCAAAATATTCTGCGTTGACATTATTGTGGTGCTTAAAAAACAGTTTATAAATAGCTTTCACTTTTTCTGTGTGTTTCGGCATACCAGCTAAGTATACCTCTTCTTGATTTATGAAATCTTCCATAGCAGTTCTTTGTGTGAGAAACTCAGGGTTAAAAACAATATTTGGCAACTGAAAAGTACCTGATAGGTTATCGCATGCCCCAACTGGAAGTGTTGATTTTATTACTATAGTTGATGTATTTGAATTAGAAAAATTTTTATAATCCTCCATACACTCTTCAACAATCGCTACATTTAAACGACCATCTAATAAATCAGTTGGAACATTAACAAATATAATATCTGCGTTATAGGCGTTTTCCTTGCTTTTAAGAGAGTTATGCTGCTTATTGCTAGGGTCATATATATATGTCGTTAAAACGTCTTTAAGCTGTGCTACAGCCTTGCCTACGAAGCCATAGCCGACGATGCCTATTGTTGATTTATCCATTGTGTGTACCTGTCAAAAATATATTCTGGTGTGGGATGATATTGAAACTCATCTAAAAATAACACTGGGGTTGAGAGAGGGTTCCAATTATTTTCATAACGAGTAAGTGATAATTTACGATCTCCCCATACTAAATGCCGAGCCCCACAAAGACTAGATAAATGCATGGGACCAGATGACGGACCAAAAACAGTTTTACAGTTTCTTAATATGTTGAACACTTCTTCTAACGGTTTGTCTCTAAGGTCGTCAGCTTCTGGAATTACTCCTGATTCTTTTGTAGTTCCTACACATGCTACTCTCTCACCATTTTTAGTTAGTAACTTGTGTAGTTTTTTCCAATTATCTAAGCTCCAATTATCTTCTTTGCGCAAATCTCTATCTCTTATATGAAAAACATATTCGTATTGTAAATCTTGCTCTTGGCCAAATCTAATATATTTTGGTTTTATTATATAATCTTTAACTTTAATTTGTTCAGAAAAATGAGTATTTGGAGGAAAACCAATTCGTCGTGGAGCAAAAATAGTTGTGCCTTTATCTAGTAGCGAATCATGCTTAAGCAAGACTTGTCTTGTATATACATTTAAATCAACACCATGCATAAAAAAAGAATCAGACAAGCCATTTGGTGGATCTAAATCTATAAACTTACTAGCAAAATCACTATACAAAGCTTTAGAAGATGGCTTACATGCGATTACTGTTTCTTCAAAATTTTCAGCTAAAGCACGAACATACGCCTGCCAAGCAAAAAGCTCCCAACCAAACTCTCCTATCCAAGGGCCGGCGATTAATCTTTTATTTAACTTGTTCATAAAAACTCACTATTTGTTTTGCCCAGCTTAATCGATTAAATTTTTGTACTTCTTTGTAACCTTTTTCAGCGATTTTTTTAGCCTCTTCAGGATTTTTTAGATAATAATTTATTTTTTGGTTTAGGTCTTCTGCATCTTTAAAAATAACGCAGTGCTCACCATCAATAAAAATATCTTCTCTGCCTGGCCAATCATCTGTGATTAAAAAACCTTTAGCAGCCATTATTTTATATACTCTATCAGATGCGCCATCCGAAGTACACATATTTAAATTAATTTTACTTTTTGAAACTTCTATTGAATGACTGTTAGAAAAAGCATTATTTATAACTTTTACTGGTACATCTAGTTTAGAAAGCAACTCTGCCCTGTTTCCATATATGTTGCCAATAAAGCTAGCATCATAAATTTGATCAACATCACGAGGCTTGTCAATAGTAGAATCAAACCCTTCACAAACATAAAAAGAGTTTTTGTTTATTTTAGTAGCATGCTCTAGTACATTTAACTTATCACAACAAAAGTAATGAACTAATTTAGTTTTATCTTTCATTTCTTGATCATAATTTACCAACGCATCCATAAACCAAAGACAGGTGGTTGTTATATCACTAATTTTTTTAAAAACTTCTAAAGACACTACATTACATTTACTAAAAACAACTAAATCAAATGCTCTTTGTTTGACCAAATAAACTAAATCTTTATCTCTGTATTCGTTGCCATGTATGGCTGCTTTTAGACGATAGTTATAGCCTATAACATCATAACCTAAATCTTTGAAAGCAAATAATTGTGATAAATTAGTCGACTTACCTTCTTTGTCAAACACACCAACAAATAAAATTCTCATTCTGCCTCTCTAGATAAACTCATCGTTTACTTCAGGATTCTTAATTCTATTTAAATACTCGTTAATAATATGAGGTCGACACTTGTAGTTTCCACACGGCTCATGATTTAGCTTTGCTACTTTGTCAATTATTTTTTGTACTTGGCCACTAGTATGAATCTCTTCAAACGTCTGTTCATAGATATTTCCAAAGCTATAATCTTTCTGATCATAGAATATATTACACCCATAACAACCGCCTTTAGCATCAATTAGTGTCAAAAAGTTATACGCATAACATTTTTTGTAACAGTAATTGTGGCTCTGACCAGGTATTTCTGGCATTTCCTCTAAATTTCTGCTTCTCACAGTTACGTAAAAATCATCCGTTGAGCGGTCTAGTAACCGCTGTCTTAGCTCATTATCTGTTAAGCTATACAAAGTGGGGTTAGAGGCGCTTTTAGGATGATTGTGGTGTGGTTTAAACTGAACATTGTCAACGCCTACGTCTTTCATCAGATCAGCGAATGCCTCCATTTCATGAATATTGTTTTCCATAACAATAAACTGCGCGCCAAGCTCAACATCTAGATTATGTTCTTTTTTGTACTTTGCTGCGGCGCGCATATTTCTTATAACACGATCAAAATCTTTTGATTTATGTATTTCACGATGTGTTTCTGCTGTAGCAGCATCGATACTAAACCTAATCCAAGCAAAGTAAGGCAAAAGCTGGTTTAAGCGTCTTTCATTTAATAAGCCACCATTGGTTGCCATGGACGTCTTGATGCCTCTACTGTGTGCAGCTTGAACAAACTTATCCATATCTGGATGTAGTAGGGGCTCGCCTTCGCCAGCAAAGTATATTGATTTTACTCCAATATCTGCCATAGAATGTATGCCTCTAACTAAAACTTCTGTGTTTATCCTTACAACTCCGTGCGTAATCCAATCCACACTACAAAAGCTACAATGGTGCTGGCACCTGTTTGTTGGTCCGATCTCAACATGTAAAGGAGTCGCAGCCCCTGTTTTTTTCCAATGTGCTACCTCTTCTGGATAATACATTAATTTATGACTATCAACGTCTTTGATGCCCATTTTATACTTCTCCCAGCCAATACTCGACTAAATCTTTTAAAGTTTGTTCTATTGCTATAGATGGCTGCCAATTTAAAAAGTTTCTAACTTTTGTGTCATCTGGAATTTGAACCGGTATATCAACTTTTCTAAAAAATTTAGGCTCTATCTCTAGCTTAACATCTTGTAAATTGTACATCTGTAGCATGCTATCTAGGTAGTACTGCATGGGATGTAAGTCGTTACCGGCAATATGAAATATTTCACCGCATTTTATATTGTCTTTATGAAACTCATTCATTAGTCTATAGTATACATCAACAACATCTCTAACATCAGCGACAATTCTTTGTGACGTCATGTTACCGATTTTAATTACAGGCTCTTGTTGGCCCTTAATAATTTTAGCAATTTGGATTGCGTCTGATGATATAGAAAAATTACTACCTCGACGTGGACCAGTGTGAGAAAAAGCCCTTGTTAGAAATGCTCTCAAGTCTGTATTGTGTGTTCTTTCTAAAACATACATATCAGCAACAGCTTTTGAAACACCATAAGGGTTATTAGGGTTGAACGGTGTAGTTTCATCAATTTTTGAATCAGCAGGACAGATACCATACACTTCTGGTGTTGAACAATTCATCAGCACGCACAACGGCATGTTCTCAATAATCTCATCGCATATTCTAGCTGTGCCCAAGGCATTAGTTTTAGTTGCCAACAAAGGCGTTTTAAATGAAGATGGTGGGTGAGCAAACGCCCCAAGATGAAACACTCCGTCAAACATATCATTTTCAAATATGTTTGTTATTGAGTCTAAATCTTCTAAATCACCATAAACAAACTCAATTTTATTTAAATTTTCTTCTCCAACAATATTAACTATATCCCTACATGTGTCTAGGTTTCTTGCCATGGCAACAACTTCATCACCGCCTTCTAAAATTCTGTTAATCATATGCGGGCCAGCAAATCCTGTAGCACCAGTTACTAAATATCTCATTGTAAATCCTTTAATTTTTCTACTATAAAATGTATGTCTGCCTTATTAACATCAGGACCAACTGGTAAATACATAATTTTTTTAGACATCTCATAACTTTTTGTTTGAGATACATCTAATAAAAATGGTGCGCATGAACCAACAGGCTTAAACCCGTATCTCGCAGCTATATTTTGTTTTCTTAAATCGTCGACAATTTTATTATTATCTACTTTAATATCATAGACCCATGGCACATCTCTTCTAGGCATGTGATATTTTTTAGCTATTAGCGAATCATATAAAGATTCGTTTTGTCGTCTTATTTTTATATTTTTATCTATCTCGCCTAAAGAATCAATTATTAAAGATGCCTGTGAATTAGTCATTCTGTAATTAAACCCGATTCGTTTATGCATGTAATTGTGCTCTTCCCCAAAAGACATACTTTTCATGTCTTTTACAATTTTTAAAAATTCTAAATCATCAGAAACAATGGCGCCGCCCTCTTCTCCACAAACTATTTTATTTCTATAAAAAGAGAAGCAACCTATATCATAGCTTCCAACCATTTTATTGCCCCATTTACATCCATGTGCTTCAGCCGCATCTTCAATAATACGCAAATTATATTTTTTAGCTAGTTCAGAGACTGCGTCCATATTTACAACCCTTCCATAAACATGTGTGACCATGATAACTTTTGTTTTATATGTTATCTTTTTTTCTAGATCAATCAAGTCGATAAGTAGATCATCACTGCAGTCAACGAATACCGGGTTAAGACGAGCATAATAAACCGCCCAAGCAGTAGCAATCATAGTAAATTGTGGTACAATAATTTCAGAATCTTTAGGAAGTTGAAGCGCTTCTAGAGCTAGATGAAGAGCGGCAGTGCCAGAGTTGACCGAAACACACCCTTCGGTACCTATATATTTTGAAAATTTGTTCTCTAACTCTTCAAATTTCATTACCAATCCCATTCACTATTATTAGAGTAATAGTAATCTATTGTTTTCTTTAGGGCGTTTTCTAGAGATGTTGGTGTCTTTTTCCCGATCGCATTATATAATTTTGTGTTATCAGACTGGAGATGCCAAATCTCCCATGGTCTTGCTCTTTTCTCATCAGTTTGTATTTCTACATTTTTATGGCCCATTAGCTTGCCGATAAGTCTAGCAAGATCATAAATTTTTATACCACCTTCGCTTCCCATGTTGTAAACTTCGCCAAATTGACCTTTTTCTAAAAGCTCTACTGCCATACGTACAGCATCACCAGAATATTGAAAATCTCTAAACGAATTATTTCCTAATTTAATTACGCTTGTTTTATCTAGCTGACTAATAATTTCAGGAATAACATATGCGTGCGTTTCTCTCTCACCAACACAATTAAATTGCCTCATTGCGATAGCAGGAACACCGGCCTCTCTCCAGCGAACCTGTACTAAACCATCAGCAGCTAGCTTGCTGACTCCATATGTAGAGTGCGCTGCGACAGGATCAGATTCAGATATCTTGCCTTTCATATCGCCATAGATTTCAGCAGAGGAAACCTGTAGCAATCCTTTTATATTTGCTTTTTGACATGCGTTAAGTACTCTTAAAACAGCCGTAGCATTAATATCAAAAAAATGCATTGGTCTTTCAAAGCATTCTGGAATGTATGGCTCAGCAGCATAATTAAAAACATACTCAATATCATGACTTATTAATATTTTTGCCAGTTCGTTTTCATCATCACGAATGTCAAACCATATAAACTTTGCTTTTTCATGAATGTGTTTTTTAAGTCCCGTAATCAGATTGTCTAGCACAACAATATTACAATTACGATCATTAATTAAATGATCGACTAAGTGTGAGCCTAGAAACCCAGCACCACCAATAACACAGACATTAACATTTTCTATAGTTCTCATTATTATTCCTCTTTGTAATCAATATATATTTTTTTACCTTTGTTGTTAAAGTAATATAATTGGTCTTTGCCTGGAAAATAAAAAGCTTTAACAAACCTAGTTAAATTTCTTGCCTTTTGTAGGTCTTTTTTCAAATAACATTTACCTACATTTTTTCTTTGAGGTGTGGCAATATAGTCCTCAAATAGTAAATCACTATACCAATCTTTAAACATTTTAAAGATTATTTTTACGCCTTTTTCGTACAAGGAAAAAGCAGTGTCATGTTTAGATATCAAAAATTCTCTAATTTCAATAATATCTCCCGTATCAACACCCTGGTCAATCAAATGTAAAGTAATACCAAATTTGCTTTCTTGATTCAACAAAGCCCAAGTACATATTCCACTTCCTTTATACTCAGGCAACACGCCAGGATGAAAATTGTAACATTTTTTGCTTTTTAATATGTCAGCAGAAATTATTTTTTCATACATAACAGACAAAACGATGTCAGCTTCTTGCAAGCTATTAACCAACACAAAACCACTAGGAGTATTGTTGCGTGCCCACAGAATACATTGCTCACCGACTTCTCTAGATGTTGCTATAAAAACTTTTTTCAATCTTATTGCTCCTGTAAATAATTTAAACGCTCAATCATAAATTTAACATTATCTTCTATCGTAGGATGCTGCTTACAAAAGTTTTCACATTCACTAATATCTAATTGTGGAGTATTATCCCATGTTTCTTTAATCACACGCTTAAAGTCTTCATAGCTATCATCACTAAAATATATGGCTCTGTCACCTAAATAATCTCTAGCACCCTCGTACACAGAGTCGCTAATAACAGAAGCTTTTCCTAGCTTGTAACCTTCTAAAAGGCCCAAACCGCCAGTTGAAGTTTCATGATAATCTGTACACATAAAACTACATTCTGCTATGAGTTTGCGATATTGTTCTTCTGAAGCTCCATGATTTGGTGTTTTTAAAGGTATATCTAGTTCTTGACATGCTCTTTCAAGCCATCCATAGTTTTTGTCTGCTACATAAGGCCTTATTGTTTTAAGAATATATCTATCATCTTTTATTTCATTATTATAGTCGAAAAATCTAGCCCACATTTTCATAAGCTTACACTTTTTAATATCGATGCCTTCTTCGCCCATTCTGATAATTACTTCATTTGAAATACACCACAACTCTTTACATTTTTTTAAATAATCTTTATACAATTGCCAATTATAACCATGAGGGTTTGGAGCTGTCCATACTGTTTTATAAAAGTCTAACGTCAGACTTACAATTGGAATGCCTGGAAATGTACCATGGAACATGTGTACAAGCTCTAACCCAGCTTGAGTTGTCATTAAAATAAAATCAGTATCCGGATGAATTCCATTATGATCTACTTTAACACCCTTAGATTCAAATACAGGTATAAGCGGTTCTACGTTTTGCGATGGGGGAGTTACGATAGATATTCTCATTTTGTTTCCTCTAGTTTTTTGTCAATGTTATGTATTATAAGATCCATATCAATAAAATTAGCAGTTTGTCCTTCTAAATATACAGCATTGGGATTGACCGGTTGCCAGTTTTTTGTTGTGTCAACCAAGGGATCATAAGCTGTTGAATATAAGCCAACCGTGGGGTGGTTAAAGGCAGAAGCAACCCATGGCATGCCAGAATCACAAGTTACAAGAAGGTCTGTGCTTAGCATCTTTTTACAGCTGTCAAAATACGTACCCCTCACAAAAGTAGTGTTTCTAATATGAGGCTGGTGCGGACCAGACAATTGATATACTTTATAACCTTTTTGACATAAATACTTTGCTATGTACTCTTGTTTTTTTATATTAACAGATCGTGTTCCGCCAGGCCATTTACTAGAAAATAAATGAATGGCAACTGTCTTTGGTTCTTTAACAACATCTTCTGGCATCTTTAATTCTATTTTATTTGTCGATGCTTCCACACCTAACATAAGTGCGGTTTCCTCAACAAGGTGTCGATGCTTAGCCCAATCACTTTGTTCATGATACGGTTTTTCAAAAGGAAACATAGCATCAAAGCTTTGTTGCTTTATATAATCTAGATCTGATTGTGTTGGCCAATCATCATATCCTTGCCACACTTTAAAATCAATAATATTTTTATGATAGTTATAAAAAAGAGGTTGAATATCTTTGTACTTGTCGCAAATAGCAAGAACAATTTTAGTTTCAGGATTATCTTCAATAAACTTTCTTAGGCCGGGTTCCTGCATGATGATATCACCATATTGACCACCCATGCCAAAGCATACTTTATCGTAAGGAGGCTGTCTATTTTCATACTTAAATTTATCTAAATTTAGTTTTGAATTAATACTCATTTAATCTCCTTTTTCAATTCTGTATGAATCACTATCAAAATGTTGTGTTGAAAATTCAAACAACTCTGTATCTTCAAGTGCTATCATTTGATGTCGAAGCCCAACATAAACATGAAAGTTGTCGCCTCGCTCTAATATAACTTCAGAAGCATTGTTTAAATCGTCATCGTCTGAATACTTTACCATAATTTTGCCAGACTGTATATAGAACACTTCATCTTTTATTTTGTGATAATGCCAAGAGCATTTTTTACCTTTGACAAAATATAAAAGCTTTCCACAATATTTGTCGTTATTAACAATCCACTTTTCAAAGCCCCAGCCTTTAGGAACAAAGTTCATTTTTAAAGAATTCTTCATCTTTGCTTCCTTTATCGTCAACGTATATATCGCCGGCTGGCTTACCAAGATACAAAGCATGAAATTTTACACCCCAGTTAGTCAGTTGTTCGTGTGTAAGACTCCAAAACTCTGCTTCAGCTAGAGATATATTATTTTTAAATCTACCCATTCCTCTAGCTGTGTGAAAAATTATCTTATTGCCTTCTTCATATAAAGAATTTATTTTTTCTATTCTTTCTTTTATTGGAACAGCCTTGTTATATTCTCCATTTGTTAAAGAGCAAATAGTGCCGTCGATATCAAACACGTAAGTCATCTATATCCTCCTTAGTCAAAGTATAGGTACCAAACTTTTGTACTGCTAATCGAGCACACTTGTTGGCAAAATCAATTGATTTTTCAAAACATCTTGTATGTAAATACTTAAACACTAAAGCTGCCATAAAAGTATCACCTGCGCCGCAGACATCGAACACATCACAACGTTCTGTTGAGAATGTTTTGTTATTCCACAACGCACCGTCGGCACCTTTAGTTACAATTAGCTGGTAAGTGTTTGGAAACACTTTAGACTTTTCATATTCAGATTGATTAATTTTGATAATACAATCTTCAAATATGCTTAAATCAGTTTTTTTAGAATCTACAAAAACAGTAACGTTGCTAGCTTTTGCTTTGGATAAGATAATTTTTACATTAGTGCTATCTATAAAGCCTTTATCGTAGTCTGATATAACAACTGCGTCCAAATCAGAAAATTTAATTTTTTCTAACTGTGTCTTAGTACAAGGCTCAAGCTTTAAATTTTCACCAAAATCTGTTCTTAAAAGATGTTGTCTTGTTTTTAAATCAACAAATCTTTCTTTTCTAATAATTTTTTTATTTGTGATAGAGTCAACAGACAGACTAAACGCTATTAAATTATTGCGCACGTTTAAGCTCATTCCATCTCTATTTTCTGTATGGTCATGCTTTAAAACTGGCACGGGAGCTTCTGGACTTAACCTATCACAGTGTCCATAATGATAAACGTCTAGACAAGCATCTCCAACTAAAAGTACATTAAACATTGTTATTTTCTTAAGCCTTTAAAACTTTGCTAGTTGAATATCCTTCTACAAAATTGAATATTCTTACCTCAGCGATATCATGACCAACAACATCTTCTTTTCTGTAGTCACCGCCTTTAACAATTATATCAGGCTTCAATTGTTTAATTAAATTATAAGGTGTTTTTTCATCAAAAATTATAACACGATCAACATATTTACAGCACTCTAAAGCATATTTTCTATCGCATTGCTTAAAGAAAGGCCTATTATCACCTTTTAAATCTTTAACGCTTCTATCACTATTCAGGCCTACAACAACTGTTGATCCTTGACTTTTACAAAATTCAAGAAGTTTAAAGTGACCTTTATGTAATATATCAAAACAACCATTTGTAAAAACTAATTTAGACATTAGTAACCTATAAAATTCACTTTAGGTTCCAACACACAATGTTTTAAACATGCTAAGAGCCTTATGAGTTCTGCTCTGTAACTCTTCTAACAAAAAGTCGCCAGAAAGATTAAATAATTCTTTTTCGCTGTACATGCCAATCAAGCCTGGTTTTGTCAGCACTTGGCAATTTAATATTTTTGACTCTGCTACCAGGCGACAAAATGTTTCTAAAACTTGTGGCATGAATAATATCTTTTCGTATTGAGATACGTTTAATAAAAAGTCGTTTGGCTGGGCTGGCTCAATTAAAGAATATCTCATATTTTTCATTTCACAATACCTTACAGCCTCCGCAGTACCCTTTGTAGGGTTTTTAGAATTTACAATTCCTAAGCTTTTTGTTTTTTTATTATTTAAATTATTTCGTAAAAAAGAAAACTTTTTGTCAGTCCACAAGCTGGTTCCAATACTAATAACATTAGATATGTTTAAGTTATCTTCTAATACTTGTCGACAAATTTCACTTAAAACAACAATTTTATTAGAACTTTTATAAAAATCAATATTAGCTAAATGTTCGTGTGGTATTTTAAAATTTAAATATTTTGACGGATCTCGATTTGCTACATACTTGTGATCATGCTCATAAATAATATAGTTATTATTTTGAATCATATATCGCTTACACTCTTCAGTAAGGCCAATAAAATTGCCAACTATAAAAACACTATCTTTGTTTTTATGTAGTAGTTCAATACTACAAGCTGATGAGTGAACTTTAGCTACACACAAGTTATTATTCTTTAAATATGATATTAGAACTGAATCATTTGATTCTGCACCTCCCAGCAAATCATCACTAAAAAAATCAGCTATAAAAATTACATTTTTCATATAATTTCAATTTCATTTAGCTTTTCAAGCCACTCTTTTCTTTCTGCTAGCCCTTTTTCTTCAGCGATTGCTTCTAGCTGATCAGTGTATTGTTTATAAATCTTTGAAGCTTCAAAATCTTCGCAAACCCAATCTTGTAGTTTTTTAGCTCTCTTTTTAAATCTTCCATAATCTCTGTAAACTTCATCTAAATTCATTTTAATTGAGCCATCTTCTGGAAAAGCCCACATAGAATCTTGTACAATCACATCCTTCCAAAGTACCTCAGCTGGCACAGGTCTTAAACTATAAGATATTCGCGAAAACATGTGCTTCTTTTTGTACTTGCCATTTTTTTGTTTTTCTTTCATATACAAAAAATCTAGATGACCAGACCAATCAGTTGCTATAACTGGCAGGCCATAATATGCTGCTTCAAACAAGGGCAAACCATAGCCCTCGCCATGAGTAGTAGAAACTAAAGCTTTAACTTTTGAGTGCGTATACAAGCCGGCCATTTGCTTATCTGACAAATATCCGTGTAGAAGATAAACTTTACATTTTTTTTCTCCAGCTTTTTGAACTGCTTGGTTAAACAACCCTCTAGTCATAAAACGATCTGGAATAGAGTTTTTAACTGAGTTGGCTTTAACGATTAATCCAACATTCTCATTATCTCTAAATTTATCGATAAAATTTAAAATAAGCTGTTCAGCATTTTTTCTCGGACTTAACTGAGCAACTGCTAAAAAATTAAAATCAGTTTCTAAATCTAGATCTAAATTTTCAGGTTCTGCTTTTACAACTGGATAGTGGATGTAGTCAATTTGTGTTTGTACTCTATAGTCAACTTTTTCACCAGTGTCTGTATTTGTAGCTTCGTACACTGTATTTACATAGCTGTCTCTAGAAAACTCACTGATGGTTAAAATTTTATCCATGATAAAAGATTTTTCAATCCACACTGGAGCAACTTTAGTAGTCTCGATACCAGCGGTAACACCAATGTTAACCTCAGCAATCTTTTCCCACTCATTAGGAATTGTTACTTGTAAAGACATATCGAAAGTACCACCTTCACTAGCGTAACCTAATGTTTTCTTTACGCATGAATCAATCCACTGTCTTTCTTCATTATCTTCCCAAATCCAACTAGTCTGTCCCCAAACTATTGGCTGGATGTAAATATCAAAAAGATCTTCTTTTGTGCGCAAAGCGCGTAGAACAGTTCTCGCATGATGACCATAGCCAGTCTGTGTTAACAGAGGGCCTTTCAATAATACCTTTATCATTATTTAACCTCTAGTAGTTGCCAAGTTTTATAATTTTTACGAGTTTCCCAAGAGCCAAGATTCTCATGAATACTTAAAAGACATTTTTCCCATCTTTCTATGTATTTGTCAAAACTATAATTATTTTTAACATGTTCTGCGCCGGCAGAGCCTAGAGATTTTCTTTCTTCTGATGACATCTCATACATTTTTAATAATGCATTTAAAAGATCTTCGTTATCAAAATGGTCTTCATAAATGTAAGGTACATTTTGAGATCCGATAACAGGCTTTGCTTTACATTCCAAGCCAATGCCAAACCAATTTTTGCCATCAGTAACCTGCTCTTGTAAGCCGCCTGTCATATTAACGATAATTGGTGTCTCGCATGAAAGAGACTCTAACGTTGCCAAGCCAAAACCTTCTGCGTCAGAAACATTAACAGTCACATCTGCCATGTTGTACATAACGGCTAAATCATGAAATTCAACTTTTTGAGTTGAAAACCTAACTTCGCCATTTGTTAAACCTAAATCTGCGATGTTTGCAATAAGGTCCGGCCCATTAGGGTCTTTTGGCTCTGTATGCATCACCAAGCATGCTTTATCATGTCCAACCTTGTCTAAAAACTGTTTAAATACATGAATTAACGTGGCTGGTTGTTTTCTTTTAGCATTTCTATTATTCCAGAATACAACAAATTTATCATCTAAACCTTTTTGCTTTCTAAAATTTTGAACTTGTTCTTCTGGCAAAGGCCTAAAAAATGTTGGATTTACAGCATGAGGAAGATACTCACACCGCACATCAGGCGACACATTTTTTACAATGTCATAAGTGACTTTCGAAATACACGCCACATGATCACATGAGTCATACCATACTTTATTAAACTTAGGATAAGGATAATTATCCCAAACATGGTAATATACCATTGGAATTAAAGATCTAATCTCGTCTTCAATCTCCCAAAGCCAACCATAAAATCTAGGATCAGTCATAAACCAAAGCATATCTGGTTTTTCAGTTCTGATCAAAGATCTAATCATATCTTGACTACCATATCCATCAACTGGATACATAATTAGATCATCTCCCCATTTCTCAGTTTTTTGAGGATTGTAATCATGATGCTTAATAGCGCCAGCCAAGCATAAGAACTTAAACTTTCCAGTTTGTAACATGCCTTCTATCATGTAGCGTGTTTGTGTACCCACGCCAGAAGGGGAAAAAGGATGGTCTGAAATAACCAAAACTTTAATTTTTTTACTCATTTTAACCTACGTACAATATTCTGTTTTATAAAATTCACATCCATATCCTGAAGTACAGGACAGTTTGTTTTTTATAAATCTCAACTTTTTTATATTGTATATTGCTTTGTCTAAAAGTTTAACAGCATTTTCAGTTTTTTTTGCTCCGCTAGAAACATTAAATATCTCAACGTTGTTAGACTTGGCAGTTCTCTTCAGCAAAGCAAAATGAGTTTCAATGTTATTAGGATCAATATTGTGTTTTTTAGCAAAGAAGTGCTTGTATAAAGTCAATTGATAAGTTGTCATGCGATCTGCTTTGCGGCGAGCATCCCAACCCCAGGAGCAGGTTTTCCAATCAATAATATGATATATATCACCTACTTTAAGAACAAGGTCAATAAAACCTTTAAAATGAAGTTTGTCTTCAATCGGTATATATAAATCTTCCTCTATAGAAACAACTTCAAACGAAGAAAAAGCTTTTTTAACCGCTGGTAAAATATATGAAAGCATATTCTCACCTTGGCTTCTCATGTCCTCAATAAGTTTTTTATTTAATGGTACGCTATCTTCTTTTAAAAGAGTTAGCTCTTCTAAAAATTTATTTTGAAATATGCTAGATAGATCACTACTTTGGTCAAACATATTTTCACAAACATAATGCATGGCCGTTCCAAAAGCAGTATGTTCGCTGCCTTTAAACTTTTTTACACCATCTATATAAACTAGCTTGTGCTTGAAGGCGCAATCGTTCCATATTTTTAATTCAGAAAAAGATATATGTTGACGCATGTTATGACTTTTTAGTTGTACCTTGGTTTTTAGCACTAGTTTTTTTCACTTGTTTTTTTGTAAGTGGGAAAACCCAAGTCTTAACAAGATGTTTGTCTTCTAAATTATTAGCAGACATGTTTTGATCACTTAAGCATTCTCCGAGGTTGTATGCTGCTGGTGGATTATAATTTTCATTAATATATTTTACAACATCTGATGTGTATACAGCAACTATATCTTGTTTAATTTTTTCTCTACGCTCAACTGCGACAGTCACATAGACTTTGTTGTGCTGCTTGTTTGTTTCAATATTATATTTCATAATTGTTCTCTAAGTTATCTAAAAGGTATAACTTATTATAAATATAAGGACATATCTTTTTTAAGTAAAGCCTGTTTCCTAAATAATATTCCTCAAACCCTCTAGCGAAATACTCTCTGAGTGATACTGTAGAGTATGGGCTGAGAAACAAGCCATTAATTAAATTGTTTAACCTTTCATATCCAACACCGTCTTTTAAAAAGATATCTAAGTCTTCATCATAATCAATCTCTGTAAAATCGTAATCTTCAATATCAGACCAGCGATTTTCATGTCTTAAAAATCTTTTTAGTGTTTGTCTTTTGGACAAAAAATCGTCCTTAATGTCTCCGTCTCCATAAATTATTTCACCATAAGCGGCTTCACAAGCATGAGAATATTCGTGAATAATATCATCCAACAAATCACCTTCGTTATCTTGGTCATTGCTAACATATATAGCGCCATCTAAATACATAGCATTAATGTCTCTTTGTTTAAAGTAATCAAAATCACCAACGTAAAGCGCATCAACAAGATTTATTATATGCTCTGGTAAAAGCTGATTTACTCTTTTTATAACAGACACGTAATCAACATCATTAGAAAAATGATCTTTAAAAATTATCTGTAGAGAGCCAACTTTTTTTAAATTAAGTTTTTTATTTCTAGTCTTCACATAATTTACAAGATCGTTTTTTTTCATCTTCCTCTCTCGCTAGTTTCATACCGGCATCGACATCCACTAAAGCCTGTTCATAACCTCTAACCCAGTTTTCTTCTGCTAAAGCTAATACAAACTGTGGAAATTCTTTTGCCATTACGTCAATAATCATTTCTACTGTAACATTCATATCTTCAGGGTTTAATTTTTCGCCAACATATTCAACTAACATATTTTTTAAATCGTTTTCTGGTTCAACCATTTGATCTAAAATAGGGTTTTTTTCATATTCTTTTGAGTTTATTGCTTCCATTATAATACCTTTGATGCTAAAGTTGCAACCTTTGATCTCTCGCCCTTCTTAAGTGTTATATGGCCAGAAAGATCGTAGGTTTTAAATTTTTCTACAGCGTATGACAATCCATTTGATGTTGCGTCAATATAAACATTGTCAATCTGTTCGATGTCGCCAGTTAACACAATCTTTGTATTTTCTCCGACACGTGTAATTATAGTCTTAAGTTCGTGAGTTGTTAAGTTTTGCGCCTCATCAATAATCATAAAACCGTTTGATATTGATCTACCACGAATATAAGTAAGAGCCTCAACCTGAATTGTTCCATTCTCAAAAAACATATCCATACTGTCTCTTTTGCCATTCATCAGAAACTCAATATTATCTTGGATGGGCATCAACCAAGGCATCATTTTTTCTTCCATCGTGCCTGGAAGATAGCCAATATCTTTTCCTAGTGGCTGTACAGGACGAGACACAACTAGTTTCTTGTATTGCTCCTGATCTAAGACCTGTTCTAGGCCCGCTGCGATAGCAAGCAGGGTCTTGCCACAACCTGCGGCTCCAATAAGCGTAACGATAGGTATACTAGGGTCCATAAGCATATTAAAAGCAAACATTTGCTCCTTGTTACGAGGACGACAACCCCACACACCTTTTTTGTAATCAACCAATTTTTTAATTGGTGTTGTTTTAGATTCAAATTTAGCCAAAGCAGTCTTTTTCTCATTTGTGCTGGACACCAGCATAATAAATTCATTTGGTTGAAAATTGGTTTGCTCGTCGTCTAGGTATATTTCTTCACCTTCATAAAAACGATTAACAATCTGATCGTCAACAAGATGCTCTGTATAGCCAACGTATAGTTCACTTTGATCTTCAATAATCTTTGCCGGCTCGTAATCTTCAGTTAGCATCTCTAGAGAGTCGCACTTAACTCTCATATTAATATCTCTTGTAACTAAGATAATTTTTCTTTTTGGATTTGCAACTTGTTCGCTTAGAGCAGTAGCGATTATTTGATTGTCTGCGCTTTGTACGTCACAACCAATTGGCATCTGGTCATAATTAAATCCTTTAACAGATAATATGCCTAGGCCTTTATCTATTCGGACACCTTTATGAAGATTTCCTTTAGATCTTAGTTCATCTAAAATTCTAATTGTATTTCTAGCATTAAGACCAACACCATCTTGACGTTTTTTGTGTTTATCAATCTCGTCGAGCACTTTTAAAGGGATAACAATATCATTATTTTTATACTCATAAATTGAATTTGAGTTGGTTAAAAACACGTTCGTATCCAGTATGTAAATTTTTTTCATCTTAACTCTCTGTTCAAAAACTATTTAAGACATATGAATCGTTTATTTATATTATTTTTTGTTTTGGCTACCAGTTTCATAATAAATAGTTGTGCCGCACAAACTAATATAAATAAGTCTATGACGAATGTTAAAAAGTCTATTGTAAAAATAGAAACGTGGGCTAGACTTGGTGCATGCGATGAAGAAGCAATGTCCTGTGGGGGCCTTACTTTAATATCTTCTGGCACAGGTGCTGTAATACTTTATGGTGGCAAAAAAGCAGTGCTAACTGCTGCTCACGTTTGTAAAGATGACAGACTAAGACAGATGGTTGCTGCAGCGGCTGGTGAAGTAGTGCTAAAAGCAATTGACAGAAACAACAAACAATATCGTATTGAGATAATGAAAGCAAATGATCAATATGATATATGCGTTCTTAAGCCGGCAGGTAGGCTACTTGAGCCTCCACACATTAGATTATCCAAAAAGATGCCTGAGTATGGTGAAGAAGTTTATAACTTAGCCGCTCCATCAGGCATTATTGACGGAGAAATGGTGCCTATATTTCGTGGGAATTATCATGGAATTTCCAACGGCGTCGCTTTCTATAGTGTTCCAGCGATCGGGGGTTCTTCTGGAAGTCCAATTTTAAATGTAAAAGGTGAACTTATAGGCGTACTTCACTCTGTACACTATAAATTTCATCATATTACACTAGCAACTTCGTATCCAGTAACTTGGAACTTTATTAAATTACCTTAATTAAAGACTTACTTTTATTACTATCATCAAGTAAGCCAACATTAAGAGAAGCATAGCTATATCTTTAACAGTTAATACTGCTTGTTTAGACCAAAACAAAGCAGTACTTAGTGCTTTTACCAAACGCATAATACACGACCTCCATGCAACAGAGTGTTGCTATACAAAAGAGCCTAGGCTCTAAAATAATTATACATTAAATTAAAACTTAAGCAAATTTATATGCTCTATTCCGTGAAAAATATTTTCTGAAATAGATCTCATGGCAGTTACAGCAATATCTAAATTTGTATACTTGCCACAATACTTGTCTGGGTATACGTGTGTTACATATTCTACTTTTATAGATTCTTTAGGATGACAATCTGTTAAACCAAGATCTGTATACTTTCTTTCTATCCACCCAAGACACATTCCATCTATCCATATATAAAATATATTTGCGTTGATAGAGTGTGCTTTTACTTTATAATTCATTCACCAAAGCCTAACTTTTTAGTTTTTTTACTTTCTTCTTTCTTTTTTCGAAACTCTTCAAATTGAGAGATTTCTACTATGTTTGGATATGATGTTTTATAATTGATAGTGATAAGCCCTCTTAATTTTGATGGAGCAACACTATCGATAAATTTAACTTGTATATTTCCACACTCGCACCCTAAATTGTTATGATCATGATTGATATCAGATGCAATCATCTTTGTTCCACATTCAACGCATTCAATCGTAGTCAAGTTAAAATTCCTTTATATAAATAGAAACACCATATAAAATGGTTGGCTCGGTGGGACTTGAACCCACGACTACGACCTTATAAGAGCCGCGCTCTAACCTGCTGAGCTACGAGCCATCAGTCTAAAAGAAGCTGTTTTTTATTGGAACTACTTTCTTTCAGGTTTTTTTCTTCTTGCATTTCTTCATATTGAAGCTTTGCTAGATGAGGATATAAATCAAATACTTGCGGTAGCGTCAAATTTTGTTCTATCTGTATTCTTTTTATTTCGTCGTTTACCTTTCCCATTTTTAGTAGTTTCCTTTTTTACTTCTTTTGTTGGCTCAAAGTCAGGGTGTAGTCTAGTCTTAACCATAAACTGTTGTCTAGCATTAGACCACTTGACTTTAACTTGCATGCCTTTATGCTGCTCGCTTCCTTCCCATATGCGATTAAGTTTCTGCCTTACTCCATCGGCTTCTTCAAAGGACGCATAAAATCCTTCATTTTTCCACGGTTTGCCTGGTTTAACAACAGGCTTAATTTCTTCTGTCTCTTCCAAAATTAACTCCTTTAGATTAAATTATAATAACTTATTTACATAATATAAAATATTATTATAATATATTATAAATTAATTCTTTCTTTCTTTTCAATAT
>Ga0209348_1000297_pt1 | contig 27581 bp, 31 predicted proteins | sample ETNvirenome_2_30_FD_184065 | JGI IMG/M metagenome (GOLD analysis project Ga0209348, IMG submission 184065) | Marine viral communities from the Pacific Ocean - ETNP_2_30 (SPAdes) (version 2) | ecosystem: Environmental > Aquatic > Marine > Oceanic | place: Pacific Ocean | collected 2013-06-22
TCTCACGAAGCCATGTGTACGCTTCCTCCTTTTTATCAACAGGTATGGAAGCACCATAGACAGGTTTAACTTCTACTGAAGTCCCGTCTGCTAATTTTAATGTAGAGATGTTCATCTCTTGCATCATTGTAGGTATCACCTCAGATGATACTAATTCTACTTTTCTTTTTACTTCTTTGAGCTCTTGCTCTTTTACTAAAAGTTCTGCTTCTAACTCTTGTAATTTTACTACTTGATCGGATAATTTTTTGGCATCATTAGCACCATCTAAATCCTCTCTTTGGTCTTTTTCAAAATCAATCGACATCGATTTCTCCTTTCTCATATAAGTTTATTTTTAAAGGATAGTACATTTTTTCTTGTCTATCCCATTTTAACAAATTAAATTTTCCATTTGTTAATTCAGAAACTATAGAACACGCTATACCAATTATTGCAGGGTCTCCAGTTAATAATAAATAATCTTCTGGAGTATAGTCTTTTAAAAGTTTTCTTAATTTAAAAACTAATGGTCCAGGAGAAAAAATTATTTGAGAAAATTCTGGCAATAAAAATTCAAAATCACCATATTCTCTTGCACTCATAATGTTAATTTTAGGAGCACCAGCTTTTGTTCCAGGCAATTCTTGTATTACGTAAACTTTTTTTCTTTCTGACATTGACAAACAATATAGGATCTTCTATATAGATGTCAACTAGAAAGAATAATTATTATGAAATATAAATTTAAAACAGAGCCCTACGCTCATCAATTGAAAGCTTTAGAGCTTTCTTGGGATAAATCTTACTTTGCTTATTTTATGGAAATGGGTACTGGTAAGTCCAAAGTATTAATAGACAACATTGCTATGCTGTATGATGCAGGCAAAATAAATGGTGTCTTAATTGTGGCACCAAAAGGTGTATATAAAAACTGGTATGATAGTGAATTACCTACACATATGCCAGACCACGTTGAATACAATGATGTATTGTGGCAAGCAGCTATAACTAAAAAACAACAAAAAGAATTAGATCAAGTTTTTCAACCGGGAGAAGATCTCCATATTTTAATCATGAATGTAGAAGCTTTTAGCACCGCTAAAGGCGTAGAGTTTGCAGCTAAATTTTTACGTTGTCATAGAACCTTAATGGCTATTGATGAGTCTACTACAATAAAAAACCCAGACGCTAAAAGAACTAAAAATATATGTTCTCTTGGTGAATATGCAGGATACAAAAGAATACTTACAGGATCTCCTGTAACTAAATCACCATTAGATTTATATAAACAATGTGAATTTTTAAAAAAAGAATTATTAGGACACACTTCTTATTACACTTTTAGAACTAGATACGCTAAGATGAAGACTGCAAACTTTGGTGGACGATCTGTACAAATAGTTACAGGGTATCAACACCTTGCAGAACTGTCAGAAAAACTAAAACCTTTTTCATACCGTGTATTAAAAGATGATTGTTTAGATCTACCAAAGAAAACTTTTATGAAACGTGTTGTGCAACTAACACCCGATCAAAAGAAAATTTATTTACAGATGAAACAATTAGCTCTTGCACAAATGGATGGAAAAATAATGACTACTGCTACTGTGTTAACTCAATTAATGAGACTACAACAAATTACTTGCGGTCACTTTACAGCAGATGATGGCACCATAAAAGAAGTTGACTCAAATAGATTGCCGGAACTTATGAATGTATTAGAAGAAGTAGAAGGTAAAGTTGTTATATGGGCCCATTGGCAAAGAGATGTTAATAGGATAATCCAGGAGATAAGTAAAAAATTTGGCGAAAATAGTTTTGTAGATTATTACGGTCCTACACCAATGTCAGAACGTCAAACTAATATAGAAAAATTCCAAGATCCCAGTTCCCCGGTTCGTTTTTTTATAGGCACGACTCAAACTGGTGGTTATGGTATTACACTTACTGCTGCTAGCACCATGATATATTATTCAAATGGTTATGATCTAGAAAAAAGACAACAGTCAGAAGCTAGAATAGATCGTATTGGTCAAGAATACCCTATGACTTACATAGACATTATGGCTGAACATACTGTTGATGAAAGAATTGTAAAAGCTTTAAAAAAGAAAGTAGATATAGCTAGTCAGATTATGGGTGAGGAATTAAAAGATTGGATTTAATTAACTACTTTACCACCAGACCATTTCATGTCCGGTAATCCTTCAGTGTATTTTTTTCCGTCAAAAGTTAAAACTTGTTTTCTGTTTGCACCAGATTCGTGATAGCTAATGTGAACCCAGCCACCTGCTGGATCATCTTTATCATAGAACTCAAGAATTAATTGGTCAAAGTCTACGTTATTTTGCAGCCAGTAAGCTGTTTGAATATTTGGCACGCCAAATATTTCTAGGTCACAGGCCTGGCCCTTTGCATGTTGCGAAGTTTTTTTACTGCCGATTGCTTCACACAGCGCCTCGCTCCGGTAGCCCGAGGTAATCGTAACTGGCCTGTCAAAATGTGCACGTAGCGGTTCAAGAACCTCATAACATAAGTCACCTAAACTTTTAATCTCTCCAGCGCCTGGAGTATTGTCAATACCTTTCCGAGTCGCTGTCATCGACTTGGTCATTTCTTTTAAAGTAAAGTGTTTCGATAGTTGCATGAAAAATTTTTTTATCTAATAATTAAAGCAAATATAACATATGCCATACCCGAGATCAATGCTCCAGTAGACACTAATAAGATGCTTTCTACGCGGTTAATTTGACGCTCAAGCTTATGTATTTTATCATGCGTTTGCTTTTGCATAATTCTACAAAGCTTTTCGTGATCTTCTATTTTTTGTAATGCGTTTTTAGCCATATTAATTATTTCCAAATAGTAAATCTAATTTCTGTTGTGTTGTCAAGTTAGAAAAATTACCGCCTTGTACTTGAGCCGACACAGCATTAACATCAATGTTAGGTAGATTAAGCGTTGTTGGACCGAGTGGTGTGTCTTGCATAATAACTTCTAGTGGATTTGCAAAGACGGGGAACTCAGCAAGATTTAAACTTACATCTGCAAACCTTCCTTCCAATTCTGAAATTACATCCGCAGCTGCATCATAAGGATTAGCAATACCTATTTTTGCAGCGTTTTGTTCAAACGCATCTCTAACTTCTTTAGATACTCTGTAAGGTCTAAAAACATTTTGTTCAATTGCATTTATTTCTTGATTAGAAATTCTATCTAATGCACCGTAAAAACCATCTTCAGAAATATTTAATAGTCTTGCAGCATCCATGTCGCCTTTTAAAGTTTTCTTTACATTAAACAATGCACGGTTAGCATTTATGTATGCATCTACAATTTCTTTAGGTTCAATTGGTCCACCTTTTAATGCAACTCTAGTAAATAAACTTCTTGAATCCCTTACACCTTTTTGAAAATCTGCAACCTTAAAATTCATTGCTCGATCAGGATTTACTTTTACAGCTCTGAAACCAAACAAACCTTGAAACTCGTCGCCAAATTCAAACTCTTGACCATACTCATCATACTTACCTTTAGTAATTACATCAACAGACTCTATAGATCTGTCTAATCTTTTTAATTGATCAACAGAAAAAGGCATTTGTGCTTTTACTAAGTGTGCAAATATTTTACTGTTACGATCACCAGCTGTATCTTGCTCACTGTAAACTTGAAACCCTTCTCTTGTTCTACCACCTCTAGCTATAATATCTAATGCAGCTTCTGTCCAAATAGACTCCGAAATAAATGGTTGACCAAATTCTGACATGGCTGTGAACATACCTTTTGCAAAGTCATCCATAATACCATCTTGATCTGTTCTACCATCTTGGACAGCATTAACTACAGTTTGTAAAGGTCTAATTAATGTGTCGTATGCATTAGCATGACTGAAATCTATGTATTTAAAAGTGCCGTCATCTTGTTTTATAGGCAATAAAGTAGAGTTTTTAGACCATTGGGCTGCAAACCTACGGATAGCTTCTCTTTCCTCGTCTGTGACGTCGTATAGGGCCTGAAATGCTGCTGTTGTAGCTACTGGTATAGCTGCAACTGTAGTCGTAAAACCTAGTAATCTAGTATATCCAATACCTTCCATAGGTTTCACAACTCTACCATCAGGTAAAGTTATAGTCTCATTTATCTCTCTCAATGCTCGTCTTACAATATTTGTACCTGTTCTAGCTATCTCTGCTGGAAAAGATACGAAGTTACCAATTGGTAGTTTTCTTAAACCTTTTACAAAGTCAGACACATAATCGTAGTTAGGTATATTGTTTCTTACAATGTCTGCAGCTTCTTGTTTTAAAAAAGTTTCATCAAGTCTTACATCAACACCATTACGTTTAAAAAATTGTCCTCTTGTTACACCGATTTTTTCGTAAGCTTTTTCTAATCTAGATTTTTCTACAGCCCAAGAATATATTTTCCAAAAGTCATCTTCTGCTGTGTATAAATCTTGTGACACTTGTTTTAATTTTGATAATGGTTTTAATAATAATCTCATGCCTTTGTCAGACGTCATAGTCTCACCAAAGTTTACATCTTTTAATAGTCTAGATAAATCTCCTAGTCTTACGTTAGAGTTTACAACACCTAGTTCTAACAACTCTTGATACAAATCGTTTTGTTGTCTTGTACCTTTAAGTGGTGTTTGTAGAGCTTGGTAAGCTTGTTTGATTGCTCCTACATCTGCTGCTGGTATAATACCATTAGCTGCAGCAAAAGCTCCAGCACTTACAAAATTACGTAAGTGTGTCACCGGTGATAAAATTGTTTTAGCAATTTGTGATGTAGCTTTAGGATATAGTACTAAACTTTCATACAGTCTGCCTAATATGCCTGAGCTTTGTGTATTTAAAGATGTAGCTTTCATGGCTTCAGCGACACCTGGTCTTGCAAAGAAAGGTTTTGCAATATCACCAAAAGGATTACTTGCACCTGATGCAATGTTTACGTTTAAAGTTTGTGCAGGATCAATAACTTCTATTCTAGTAAAGTCGTCACCAAAAAAAGCTCTGGCTTCTTGTTCTGATCTAGCAAACATTGGTTGTGGCACTGCTTGTTTGTCGGCAGCTGCTGTCCAATTAGCAACAACTTCATCATTCTTTTTTATAAGATCATCATAAAACAAATTACGTCTTGTTATTAAAGATAATTTAGCCATACCACCGATCATTGTTTGCATAGGATTTTTTTGTTTACCAAACAAATCATCAAATACTTTTCTATCGGCTGCTGATTCTAAATCTCTAATAGATATTCTAGCAATACCACCACGTTTAACCGCATCATCTAACGCAGTTCTGTTTACAAAAAAATCTGGTATATTAAATAATGCATCAGAAGGTTTATCCATTCTTATACCTTTAGGTAGACCAGAAGTTTTTAATACGTTGTTTACTATTTGCTCTGCTTCTAAATCTGTAATATCTTTACCAGCTTGTCTTGCACTATCTTTAAATAAAGTTTTAGCATTTTCAATTGCTTCGGCAGAAGGTTTGTATCGCATCCATGGTAAGATACTTCTGTCTTGAAAAATATCGTAAGTAGAACCAAGATAGTTTTTAAACTTATTACCAAACAATGATTTAAATGCTTGAATGTCTTGTGCATCCAGTGATCCACCTAATTTAGAAAATAATTCAGACCATTTACTTCTCATTACTGATAGACCACCAAGAATAGATTTTTCTAATTCCTCTGCTGCTTCTCTAGTTGGTGCATATTTTCTTATGCCATCAATAACTTTTTGTTTAGCTGCTGCATCTATTTCTCCAAAAGTTGCAACACCATCATCGCCTAGTCTTGCTTCACCAGATAATAATGCATCATTTACATCGCCTAAAAATTTTGTTCTTTCTTTTGCAGACTGTTTGTTAAATACAGTACGCATTGGTGGAAACAATTTATCCACATCTACATCTAGCTCTCTTGATAAATTTCTTGCAACGTTTGCATCAGCTGCTTGAGCACCAATAGATTGTCTCTCTATATCAAAAAATTCTTGAGTCTTACCACTACGAGCTCTAAATTTAGATGCAACAGTATCAATCCATCTATCTAATTTTGAATTAGCTGTGTCTAATCCTTTGTTTCTGTCTGTTATTTTTTTAATAACTCTGCCTGTACCACTTAAGATACCTGTAAATAATGCACCTTCTGTACCAAATTTAATTCTATTTAAAATTTCTCTTGTTGCATCCGGATCAGTGTCGCTTCTATCTATTTTAGTTGGACCACCAATAAGATCTCCAAACGTACCAATAGCTTCTGCATCACCAACAAAAACACCTTCTGCTATACCGCCACCTAACGCACCGGCAACAAATTGTCTACCTTTACCTGCTGCTGTAAGTTCTAATGCTTCGTCAGCTGCATCAACTAATTTTTTATTTGATAGTCTCACATACTTATTATTCTTACCTGCAAGCATTGCAGTCTTTGCCATACCGCTAGCAGATTTAAATGCAATACCACCAGGTACACCAATGTTTACTAATGCTTCTGTAATTTTACCAGCAGCTGTTGCCTCTGCTTTCTCGTCAAATTCTGTAAGATCATCGAACCATTGTTCGACTGCAGCAGCTTTACCACTGTTAACACCAAGGTCCATAAGACTTGCACCTAAAGAAAAGAAACCTTTTGGTATAGCAATTAAACCTGATGCTACACCCGATAGCATAGATTCTATTGTACCTACTTTACTAGCTCTGTTTGCTGTATCGAAATAAGCTGAATAATCAAAGTTTGAGGCCATGTGTTACCTCTTAATATTTGTTACTTGACCTTCTGTAATAGTAACTAAAACATCACCTACAGTATAATCACCATCTGCTAAATCTTTACCTTTAATAACTTCTTGGGTTGCAGCTATAATTATATCTTGTTCTGATATTTCTCCAGAACCTTTAGCTTTTTCCATTACGTCTGTTAGTTGTGTTTTTGTAAGTAAATTTCCTTTAAAGTTTTCTGATGCAACAGAGGCTGCAGCGTCAATTGCTGCTTGTCCAGATAAATTTTTAGATGCTGCGATTTTAGCTTCTGCAAAACCAGTATTTAAATCTTTGTCTATTTTTTCCATTTGTTTTAATCTGTATTCATTTAAAAGTTTATTTGTTGGATCTGATGCTTTAATATCTTTTTCAATCTCACCTTTAAGTATAAGTGTATCAATAGCGTCTTTAGTTTTAGCTGGTTTATCAAATGCTTTACTAGTTGTTTGTATAATTTGATTAATTAAACTACCATCTTTTATAGCTCCTTTTAAATCTCCACCTGCTTGGTTAACAGCTTGACTAGCTGCAATTAAAGAATCATACGCAGCTTGTTTATTCATACCTTTAATATCCATGATGTCTCTGTATTTTTGAATTTTTTCAGCTCTTAATTCTTCTGAAGTTTTTGAAGTTCCACCACCTGTAGTAATTTTATCTTTAATTTGTTCAACAACTGTATTGTTATCTGCTCCTGATTCTGCACTTAATTCTTCTACTGTTTTAGGAGTGCCGTCAGGTTTTAAAACTGAGTACATAGTTCCGCCAATTACAAGTGTTCCTGTGTATGGTTTAACTGCTTTTAATCCTTTAACAGTTGCACCTACAGTAGGAACAATACCTCTTTGTAATGCAGCATAAATATTTTGGTTAGTTGGTCCGCCTGGTCCAAAAGGAGCCAGACCATATGTAGTTTCTGTGTTAAATTTAATTGGTGAAACCTTGCCACCTTTAGTAGGATCGAATCCAGGTATCTTTTGAAATTTTATACTTGGATTTGTTTTTATATTATCAACACTTTTAACAGTTGTTTTAGGTGTACCAGTAAATAATTCTTTTGTTTTTCTAAACATTGCTGGAATAAAACCACCTTTGTCACTAGCTACAATACCCCCTTGCACTGGTTTAGGTTTAAAAAAATTTTTAATAGCTCCTCCAACACGTCCGGCTAAATTGTAACCTTGTCTTGGTTCTTTAATACCAGACATAATCCCTTCTTTTATAGGGCCACCATATCTAAACATTGGTCTATTTAATGGTTTCATTATCTCTTCCTCGTCATTGCTTTGCCAAATCCACGTTTAGCTTTGCCACATCCTCTAACTCTACCACCATCTTTAAAAAGTCCAGAGTAGCCACCAGCTTTTGCTAATAGATCAGCAATAGTAAGTCCTAAACCTCCGCCACCCATGGTCCAATATTTTGCAGTATTTAAAGTTTTTTTACCAATTCCGTCTTTTTTATCAGCCATAATTACTTACCAAATATTTTTCCGTACAATCCACCAACACCTAAAGCTGTAGATAATGCAGTAGAGAATGGACTTGCTGGAGCAGGTTCTGCATATTGTGGTCCTGCTACCCCTCCTGCTATACCAGTTAATGCGTTACCGTATTGTGAAAGTCTTCCATAAGGTTCGTAAGCTCCAGTTCTTGCTGCTTGTTGATCAGCAGTTAACTGAGCTTGAGATAGACCTTGTCTTATTGCACCAAGAGATCCTAATGCAGAAATGTCTTGACCCATGTTTTGTCTTGCAAAATTAGATAAACCAAATTGTTGATTAGCTAAACCAGATTGTAATCCTGCTAGTTGTGCACCCTGACCAAATGCTTGATTAGCTAATTGGTTTGCTTGTGTAAAACCACCTTGTAGTAATTGTGCTTGAAGAGCTGCTCTGTCTGCTAGTCTGTCCGATTGATACTGACCTAACTGTGCACCTTCTCTACCACCACCAAAATTTCCTGATGAGTAAGCAGCATCTTTAATAGCTTGTTCACCAGCTATGCCTTGTCTGTCATACTCTGCTAAAGTTGTATCAATAACTTGTTGTTGATACGGAGACATAAAAGATTGATATGCTGTTGGACCCGTTAACGCACTAAGACCACCCACGGTCCCTGCTGCTTGTTGCTGGGCTTGTTGTGCTGCAGTTAAAAACGGTTGATAAGAACCAACACCTTGTTGAGCTATGTTGATAGCTTGTGTTTGTAATGGATCTTCACCTGCAACAAATTTTCTACCAGTAAATGTATCAGTATTTATTGGTGCTGAATAAGTTGCCGTTGCTTGTGTTGCAAAATCTTTTATTGCCGGTTCTATAAAATCTGCTATTGCCATTATATCATCCTCGATTGTAACATTTGTTGTTGATCATACATTGCTTGCGCACCTTCTAATCCTTGTGACTCCTCAGATACTTGACCACCGGCCTCTAAGTTGTTCATTAAATTTTCCATAATTTCAGCGCCTTTATCTATATCGCCGCCTCCTGCATTTCTAACAGCATCTGCTGTAAATACAAATTCATTTTTTGAAAGTCTTGCTGGTACATCGTCAGCTCTTTCTTTTCTACCTAGGTCTACAAAACCACCAGTTTCTCTGTAATCTTTTTCTTTGCCATCCATGTCTATTAAAGGCATTACTTCTTCTGCTACTTCAGTTTCCATAATTCCACCTTCTTGTTTACCCATTCTACCACCATTAGCTGCCATAGCTACTGGTTGTTCCATACCTGCACCTTCTGGTGCAGCTTCTTGCATTACTGCTTTTACAAATTGTTCAAACGATAATGTGCCGCCTTTGTTTTTATATTTAACAAATTCTGCCATCAACATTTGTTCTGCTTGAGCTTGACCTGCGCCGCCACCCATATTTAAAAATGCTGGTTTTGGTCTCATTCTTTGACCTGCAGCTGTTCTAATAAATTCTTCTTCATCATCTTCAACCATCATACCATTAGCGTATCCGATTCTACCACCATCCGCATTAGGTTGATAAAAATTTTCCATTACATATTTTTTTTGTGGCATGAATGCTAAATTCTTTCCACCTGTGCCCATGTAATAATCTCTTGCACTTTGTCTAATAGCGTCAACGTCCATAACATCTGTTACTTCTTCTACTTCGTCTTCACCTAAAGCATCTGCTATAAAAGGTGCTGCAATTAAACCTGCTCCTCCTGTAAGAAAAGCTGTTTTAGCATCAAAGTTTGCACCAAAAGGATTTAATTTTGAAAAGAAACCTGCCTTGCCTGTACCGCTAGCTACTCTAGGACCACCCATTAAAAATTTACCACCCGCAGTTGGAGCAAATCTACTTGCAAGACCTGCCTTAGCTGCAGCCATAGTGGCTCCTATTCCTTGTTGTCCAAATAAACCTGTTGCTGCTCCACCAAAACCGGCTCGACCAAATAGACCACCTATACCTGTTCCAGGTATTCCAAATGCTAATGCACCACCCAAGGCTATTTTACCTATAGGACTTTTAGCAATTTTCTTAACGCCTCGTACCGCTTTTTTAACGATACTACCTAATCCATACATTTGTCTGGGTTCTTGCATTCTAGATATTGCCATAATTTTACCTTAATTGTTCCTTTTACTTCGTTTTCCCATGTAAATCAAGAGGCGGCATGATTACCCTGACGTCCCTTTGGATCTCTTCTTCCGGGATATTTGCTGCTTTTAAAGCCTCTTCGTCTTTGTATATCTCACCTGTCTTCTTGTTTTTAATTGTAGTTATTATTTCTTGTGGCGTCAATTCAATAATTTCCATTAGTCTGTTTTCTCCTTTAATATATTTAGATAACTAATACCTATATCAACACCATCAGACATAGTCCCTGCTGTGATGTAACTTAATATCGTGTTACCCTCTACAATGAGAGGCAACGATAATATTTCAACACTGGTATTAACCGCTAATTGTTGTGTGTTAATAATAAAAAACCCGTTATTTTTAATACTTATTGTAGGAGTATTAGATCCAGATTTATTAGTAACTCTTAAAGATTTTATAATTATAGTTTCATTTATTGTAGGCGACAACATATTAACTGTTTCAGCAGCTGTTGTGGCTTTGCCATAAAATTTATATTGGTTTACTATTGCCATTATTCTAAAAAGAAACTTTTAGCTTCTATCTCCTGTTTAACTTCATCTTGAAAAGATGTGTTTAATTTTTGTATAACTGAATCAAGATCTCTTACCAAAGATTGAAAAGTTCTTTCTTCATATTCTTTACTTGCTCTTGTTAATGATTGTACAATTCTTGCCATTATAATATACTTGCTAGTCCTCCTCTTCTAAACGGAGTTCCCGGTGTATCGTCAGTTCCTCCTTTACTTACAGATCCTTCTATGTTACTGCCGCTTGAATGCGGACCATAATCTTTTCCGCTGTTATCTATATTTGCAAAATTACCAGATCCCGTAAACCCATCATTACTAGTAGCGCCACCAGTAGTAGTGCCACCCGTTGTGGTAGGTGGTCCCCCGTGAATATTTGTGCCATCATATGTTTCTTCAAACATTTCTTTAACTCCAGGTCTAGAATAATTTTTAACAAAATTATCTATTCTATTTTGATACTCTTTTTCCTCAACTTCTTTTAATTCTTTTGCACCTTGATTATAAAAATCTTGCATCTCTAAATTCATCTTGTTCATCTCTGCCCATGTTTTACCAAACTGATTTGTATTATTTAAATCTCCATATCTATCTTCCCATCTTGCTTTAGATTTTTCTATAGAAGCATTTAATTCGTCTGCTCTATTTTTAGTATAGTCAGCATAGTTACCAAACAGTGATCTAGTATTGATTCCAAATGGATCTTTGTTTAATCCAGAAGTGTTTTCTCCAAATATTGTTGGACCTCTGTATCCCATTCTAGATGCAATAAAGGCTTGGTCAGCTCTAGGAAGAGAACCATATCTATCAAGTTTACCTAAGACTGCTGCCATGATTCCAGGTCCTGAAGTTACTCCTGAGTATCCTTCTTCTAAAATTTCTCTAGCTGATTGTGGTTTACTTACGAACGGTAGACTATAAAACGCATCTGCTATTCTTCTACCTATCGTATTTTTTGCACCAGCTTGATAAACACCCGGCGAACCTTTAATTGTTACTGGACCAAATTCAGCAAACTCCAAATTATTCCCCATAATATCTTCTATCCCTGGTGCACCTATATTTTCCATAAGTATATCAGCACCTCGTACACCTTTTTGTTCTAAAGGCATGTTTAATGCTTCTAATCTTTTTTGTCTGTCATCTACTGCTTGATTAAAACCAGAAACTAAAGAACCAGTAGTGCCGGTGTAATAATTATTCTGACCACCGCCACCAGTAAAAGCATTAGTTGCCGGTAGTCCAAACGTACTTTCTATTTTTTGTACTTCAGTATTTGGTGCTGTAAAACCTAACCGATATTTTTCTTGAGGTACATATTGATATTTTTTGTAAAGCTCTTGATCAGCGGGACTATAAAATGCTACCATTATCTTCTACCATCCGGTTGTATATCTAATCTAAACGTACCAAGTTTCCAATTTTCTGTAGTACTAGTGTTAGAAATTTTTAAAGCGATAGATCTTGCTCTAACTCTTGTGTCTATTTTAGTTGTTGCTGAAGTAGTTGTAAAGTTATTGGTTGTAGCAGAGTTGTTAGGAAAATCTCTAGTAATTAAACTAACCTGCGTGTTCCCTGTTTGAGCAATAAAGTCAGGAATAAATCTTCTTATTTTCATTATGTACTCACCATCGCCTCTGAGATCTGGCATACCTACAACTTGTCCTGTGTTACTTCTTCTTTGAGTAATATCAAAATCACCGGAAGTAATAGTAGCTATGATTGCAGTTACAACCCCACCGGCATTTACTTGATCGGTCCCCGTTTCATGTTCATAGTATATTGTAGAACCATCTGTGTTACCAACTACATCGAAAGAATCATCTTCACTTATTTTATAACATGTAGCGTGTGGTTTACCAAAAACTGCAGAGTCCTGCCAGGTTGTTCTAGGGAGAGAACCTGTAGTCCATATAGGTCTTTGATTAGTAGAATCTAAATAATTATAAGTCACAACTCTGTCAACAGCATCAGATCCTTCTTGCGGATAGAACCAGTTTATTTCACCAAACAAATTATTAATACCTGCATATACTAAATTTCTAGATACAGTATTAAGGTCATCGTAAACGTAGTCTTCTACTAAACAAGGCATAGATTTTAACTGACCATCGTATTTAAAAAAACCGTTCTCTGACATCCAATAAGAACTACCATCAACTTCAACGGCTGCATTCTTACCTAGTAGTCCACAATTAGTTCCAACTTGTTGAAAAGAAAATGTAAATGGTTGACCTACGAACTGCATTAAAAACAAAGCCGTGTCGGTCCAAATGTAAATTGCATCTCTACCTCTGATGGCTCCCATAATCATAGAACCGTCTGCAAGTCTTTGTGTTCCTGCTGTATTATTGGCAGACACAGTATAAGAATCTGTTTGATCAATATTTTCTTGATCAGAGAATCTGATAAACATATCGTCTTGGGTAGCAGGATTACCAATTGTGGTCTCTGTCCCAAAGAATACTAAGTGACGATCCGGTGTAGATACTAAGACATGTCTAGATGCTGTAGGTGCATTTGCTATAACAGTTGCTCGTGTAGATGTTGCAGCAGGACCAGCAGCGTCCCATTCAAAACATTTACCATTATATATAAGTGCAATTAATTTTGTACCATAGTTGTCTAGAACCCAAAGACCTGGCTCAATAGTGAAGTCAGCTGATGAGGGATCACCCCAAGCAACAAAAGCAGATATGTTAGTTACGGTTGCTCCTCCTGAGTGAGTAGATTTTGTAGTTCCATTTACTCCTCTGGCACCACCGCTTAAAGTATTTGTTGTAGTGTCGTTGTTAGTAAAGCTAATGTCCTCTGATCCAATTCTTATTTCTCCAGCATTTGGAAAGGCAGCCGAATTGGCAAGAACAATATCAGTAGTTGTTGTATTTGTTAGTGCAGTTGCAAGCGTTGTTGTAGCGGGCCCAATTGCAGTACCTCCCCACAATGCCGTACCCCAACCATAACCACCTAATTCTTGTGCTGGCCCCACGTGTTCATAACATAAAGCTGTAGCAGAACCCGTGCTTGCTAAATTAGTACCAGCAGAATTTGCTGCTGCTGTAATTGTAACTTGATCACTATCTACTATGGAAGTCACCATGTATTTAATTCCTTCAAATGTAGCGTCAGTATACGCTGAGTTCCCTGATCCCGTAATCCCGGTCACTGATTCAAACTTAACAATGTCACCAGCTTGGAAACCATGAGCACTTGGAAAATTTACTGTAATAATTTTTGAACCAGAAGTACTAGTAAAACTCACTCCTGTTATAGTCGCACGTATAGGATGAATATCATAAAAAATTCCTCCGGAATAAACGTATAAAATTCTGTTAGTACCAATAGCCGCATATTTGATACCTGAGTTATCGTCCCAATGATGCAAGGCTCTAGCGGCTCCAGTAAGTTTGTCGGCTCCTAATTGAGTCCAACCGCCTATTTTTTCTGGTGTACCATATCTAAAACGTACATTGTCACCATCAAACCATTGCCCTTCAGCGCCGGTTTCTGTGACTTGTTTATTAAATCCTGGAGCAAAACCTAATTTTTGTAGCATATTAATCCCTAGTTTATTAGGGTTTATACTAGATTTAAAGATTTTTCAAGAACCTATCCGAACTCTACCCATCCAGTAAGGATGTATTTTTCATTAGATATTGGTGGGTTACCTCTATGTGTATATTCAAAGCTAGCTGGAAATATGGCTAGTCTACCTGTCTTAGCTTCTATTCTTCTACTTAAATATAAAAATTCTGTCTCTCCACCTTCTTCAACATCATTTAAATATAAGGTAAATGTAAATAATCTTTTTGTCCATTTATTACTGCCATCTTCAGAATGCCAGCTATGATAACCCTGACCCGGTAATGTTTTTTGTATTTTTAAATATTTAATTGTGTGGAAATCATGGTTTTTTAATATCGAAAAATCTTTCAAATAATCTTCATGAGGTCCTTTAAAATAAGCTTCTATAAACTTTTTTGATACAAAAGCTCCCTGTGGAATTTCATGATCGCTTCCATGCTCGTATATAGCTTCATGCAAAGCAACCTGTTCATCTTCCGCTATACTCTCTTTGTCTCTTTCATTGTAGTTTCTTCTTTTACTAGTATAACCTGCTTTTTGTAAATTTTTGTATATTTCAATAAACATTTCACAGTCTTTTTCAGACATCCAGTTATCATAAATTTTAATAGTTTTATCTAATGGTTTCATTTTTTTATTTTTAATTTAGCTACATTGCCGCCATCGTATATGTAAGTTCTTAAAAAATCAAAATACTTAGGCCAGTCTTTTATAATCTTTTCTTTTGTTTTAATTATATTGAAAGTTTGTTTTTTACCAAGTTTTATTCCATCATTTCTAAACGTAGTATCTTTACAAGCAAGAGCATGTTTAAGACTCATTTCATCTGTAGGAAACCAATGCATACCATGAGCTATGCAATCCAACCCAGCAAAAGTAGGGTCATACCAATATCTTTCAAATCTTTTCCAAACAGCTTCTCTAAAACCATTTACTCCACTTGCTTTTAAATCTAATAAATCTGTGCAATACTCTCTATTTTTTACATCTCTCCAGTATTTAGTGTCGTCTCTTTGAGTCATTGCATAATGCATTGCTACAAACTCTGCAAAATTTCTAAACATTAATTTACATTTCCAATTAAATGCATCTTTATCAAATCTAGATGGAGAATGTCTTTGAAGTATTCTAACCAGCTGCATTAAAAATTCATGCACAGTAAACAGACCATTACTTTCTAAAGGCTCAATAAAACCAGCAGCTAAACCAATTGCACAAACATTTTTAGAATATATTCTTTTATGGACTCCAACCCTCATTTTAATAGTTCTAAACTCTACATTATCGATTGGGTGATTACCTTTTTTAAGATATTCTTTAAAATCTATTTTAGCTTGTTCATCAGATATATACTTATCTGAATACACATAACCCATACCCATTCGTGACCATAATGGTATTTCCCAAATCCAACCATTGTCGTATGCAACACAGTTTGTATATGGCACTGTTTGTTTCCTTTGATTTATAAATGGCACTCGTGCTGCAACAGCAGAGTTATTTGGTAGTATATCTTCATAGCTTTCAAAAGGTTCTTGTAAAGCTTTGTCTAATAATAATGATTTAAATCCAGTGCAATCTATAAATAAATCAGCAGAAATAGTTTGATGTTTATTTATCATTAATTCTCTAATACCATTTTCATCTGTCATGGTATCAGTAACGTCACCTACAATATATTTAACTCCTTTGTTTAAAGCCCAATTAGATTTTAAATATTGTCCAAACTTTACTGCATCAAAATGATATGCAACATCTTGTTTAAAATTAAACATAGGTAATTTTTCTTGTGGATTCTCACATAACTTACCGCTGTTTACTAATAACATGTTTGTGTAGAACCATTCAGCATAAGTATGAGTTGGCTCTGTATTACCGGTCATAATTCTATAATCAATCCAATCATTAGAACTATTTTGACATCCTCTTAAATCTGCTTCTCCAAAAGGATAATGAAAATGGCCACCACCTTTTCTATAAAAATCTTGAAAACGTATACTAAGTTTATATGTAGCATCGGTAGCTTTCATAAACTCTTTATCTTCAATGCCCATATAATTTAACCAGTTATTTATTTGACCTAGTGTGCTTTCACCTACACCGACAATAGGAATATTAGGACTTTCAATTAATGTAATATCTTTATCAGGACATGCTTTAGCTAACGTAGCTGCTGTCATCCATCCGGCAGAACCTCCTCCAACAATAACTATTTTAAAACGCCCAGCTGACATATGAATACCTCTCTCCTTTTTCTATAGTTTTAACTTCATGTGGGTACATAAAATTAGATGGAAATACTATAATATCTCCTTTCTTTAATTTCATGTCTACATCATTAACGTAAAATTTTCCTCCAGTAAAGGTGTCATTTAGTAACCCTACTATACTTAAAATAGGTATACCTTTGTCATTACCATCAAACAAAGAATGAATGTGATCATAATGTTTTTTCATATCTTTGCCTTCACCATATTTATTTAATCTCGGTTTTGATATTTTAGAATATAATTTTTCTTTAGATATTTTTTTTGAATAATCTTTCAAACATCTTTCAATAGCAGGAGATAAAATTTCAAGAAAATTTACATCTGTGTCTGCTATACTGCAATCTGTGTTTGCATGTTTAGAAGTATTGTTTTCAACATTGTACCATTCATGAGGAACAAATTCTCTTGTTTTATAAAGTCTTACTAAGTGATCACACTCTTTATCACTTAGATAGTTTTCAACGAATACGTAATCTTTAATTTTTGTTTTTTGGCTCATGTAAATTTAGTTCGGTTAATCTAGCTCTTTCTCCTACAAGACCACTAAACCAAGTGTTGAAAGAAATAGATATTCTACAATTCTCGGATTTATTAGGCGCTACTCTATGCATAGTAGAAGAAGGAAATATTAATAATGCACCATTTTTTGTTTCGAATGCAAGGTCTGGACTATTTAATTGATTGAGTTTTTTATATCTTAAATTCAACCAAGGTAAAATTAAATGTTCTTTTTCTTTTTCAAAAAGTATTGGAGACGTATTTTCAACATACATTACGCCAGACAAACAAGAATTAGTATGACGGTGTGAGTGATGCTCTGTTGCTTTTTCATTAAAATTAATCCATGATTGTGTTATGTGTAAAGGAGATTCTTGAGAAACCTCCATCATGCCATGCCAATAAGCTTCTAGATTTTCTTCTACAAATTTTTTAACTCCTTCTAATTCTTTATGTTTAAAAACATATCTATCAGTAGAAGTATGGTTCTTACCTTTGTTTTCCGTAATGTTTGAATAAAATGATTTTATAAATTTTATTTCTTTTTTTGAAAAAGGGTATGGCTCTGTTTGCCATATAGGAATTCCAAATATAGAATTAACACTTACGTTTTTAGATTTCATAATTAAAATTTATGTTCCACCTATATGCTGCATCGGTCTGACTAACAGATCGATGTTCTTTGCTGCCATCAAATATGCAGGCACTGTTTTTTATAGATTTAAAATTAGGCATTTTTGTGTCTTTAAATTCTGTATAACCATTATTAGTGTTTAATGATAATATTAAAGTTTTGTAATTGGAACTAGCAGGAAGATCAGTATGATAGCCGCTTTTAATAGGTTTAAATTGATTAGGTAAACAATTTATTTTCATTCTTATCATTCTAAAAAAATCTGGTTCTATTGATTTTATTTTTTTAACGATAGGTCTTCCAATTGTTTCAAACAAACCGCTATTTACTTGTTGCTGTTCATTAATTAACACATGGGTAAACAAAACTTGACCGTCGCCTTCTTTAGTCGCCCCTGCTTGTGTGTACCAAGGCATGTCATTAGAAGTAATTATTTTATAAATATCTTCAAATGTTTCGTCGTCTAAAAAATTATTTATTAGCATATGGACACTCCTTTAAATTTTTAAATCTATTAGTAAATTTTTGTTGAATAACCAAACGTTTTTTTTCATCATACTCTTTTAATTCTTTTGTCTCTTCAACAATTTCACCGACATAGTCATCTGGAATAGGTATGTATTGTGCAAGAGGTGTTCCTTTTACTATTACATTCTTTTTTTCTTTATTGTTAAAAAAACTTTTTCTAAGAATTATTTGATGGTTTGTTTGTGGCCACATAGAAGCAGGCAAAACTCCACTCAACACTTGCCAATCAGGATTAAATTCATAGCTCATTGGTAACTGAAGTAAAGACCAACCCTTAGATATTTTAACTAACCATGGGGACACTGGTTTGAGTACACAGACAATTGAGGATTGCTCATGTTGAGGTAATAAATCTTTGTACTGATAATCATCGTGAAATTCAAATTGAAAATCTACATTTGGAGTTCGCCAACTTACCATACCATTATCATTTAGCCAAAGCTCCACATCACACCATAAAGGCATTACCCAACCTGCAGAAAAATATTTTAAAAAAGAAGGACACAATTTTACATTTGAATGAGATTTACTATAATCTTTTTTTACTTGTTTAAACCATTGTGGAACGTATTTATTAGCAGGCACAACAGGAGTGATTTTATCTAAATGTTTTATATTAGACCACCAGGTAACAACAGGTTTTTTATTTTTAAAAAAGCTAAACATATTATTTTTCAAATTGAGGGTTAAAGTTTCCTCCAAAAGTCATGTTAATTGAATATCTAAAAGTAGGAGCATGCATAGTCGATGGACGTATTAGATGTGGAATGGTGGCATCAAATATAACGATTCTATTAGGTAGAGGCTGAACATGTTGTCTAACACTTTTTCTGTCGTCGTTTAAAAACAATGTATCTGCTCCCCATTCTAAATCCCATCTCATATTTGCATAGTATAAAAAACTCCATATATCTTTATTTCCAGAATCATCGTGTGGGTGGTAAAGACCGTAAGAAGTAATAGCATTTACTAAAGTTCGAGTTACAGTTTTGTAACTTAAGTTAAATTTATCTTTAATCTCTTTAGGTAAAGCATCTAACAAACCTAATTCTTTTAAATCATTTCTTGAATACGTAGAGCCAAAATTTTTTCTTTCTTCGTAATCTTTGCAGGCACTGTCGGATGTACCTATTTTAAAATAAGAATTGTTTACAAAGTCGTAAAATTTTTGAGTGTAGTGTGACTCAAAAACATTATCATAAATGTATATTTGATTTTTTTCTGCTTTCATAAAAATTATGAAAACAATTTACAATAGATAAAATAGATTGTCTAGGATAAATTAAGCTGTTACGTCGTCTGTACTGTTAAGAGAATAACCATTATCTAGATATTCTTTTAAAGCACCTAATTGAATTTTTTCAGTTCCGCCACCTTTAGACTCTGGTTGGATAACAGTAATCTCTTGAGCAAAATCATCAAAGTCGTAACCTGTTGCTTTTAAATCTAAGTATTCTTTTAAAGTCATAATTAAAACGCTAGTCCGATTACTCCGGATCCTCCACTGTTTCCAGATCCTCCACCAGATCCGCTGTTTACTGCTGCAGCATTACCTCTGTTTGAGTTTCCTTGTGCAACTCCGTTTCCAGCTCCAGATCCTCCGCCAGATCCGCCCGAACCTCCTTGGTGTGTACCACCGCCGCCACCGCCGCAGAATGATCCACTGTTAGTTCCAGATCCATAAGTTCCAGAAACACTTCTTCCTGATCCACCATTACCTGCGTTAGATCCGCCAGATACGTTTTGGCCAGCTCCGCCGGCTCCTCCGCCACCACCCGATGGGTGAGACGGTCCTGAATAAGGTGCTGATCCTCCGTTATTTCCATAACCATGTGTTTTAGAATCTGCTGATATTAAAGGTGAATTAGTTTGCTCTCCAACTCCTCCTGGTCCATTACCGTGATCTTTTCCTCCTCCAGATCCTCCGTTTGAGTCTGGTTGGTTTGCTCCGATACCACCGCCAATTGCTCCAATAACTGTAGAAGTAGTTACAAGATCTCCTGTTGCAGTTCCCCAGTTAGAATTTTGTCCAGCTTTTGTAGTCGTATTACCTGATGCAGCTACAATTCCTGATGGTTGGTTAACTGGAGAAGTATAATCTCCTCCTGCTCCAATATAATAATTATATGTTTGTGGTGTTACTGCGTAAGATGGGTGATCAACCATTCCGCCGGCTCCGCCCCCACCTGAGTGGCCCGATCCTCCACCTGATCCTCCACCACCAACAACAAGTAATTTAATATTACCTGAGTGTGTAATTGAATATGTACCAGCTCCTGCTGTTGTTAAATATTGTTGGACTGGTGCTTTAACTGTAATTGAAAAATCTCTGTCAGAAGTCTGTGCTCCTGCTGTTGCTCTTACTCTGAATGTAGTTGTTGTATCAGATGGAACGGCTGCTGCTGTTCCTGTAATCGCTGCGTTTGTAGTATTAAAAGATAGACCTGGTGACACTGCTGGTCCAGGTGCAACCAAAGAATAAGTTACTGTAACACCTTCTGGGTCTGTTGCTGTAACTGGAGATAAAGTATAAGAAGGCGCTGATCTACCTGAGTCTACAATAGTCCCAATTGTTCCTGCTGGTGTTGCAAAAACCGGATTGTCATCTACTGAAAATAAGTTGTCTCCTTGACCTGATACTGGGTTTTCTACTTTAACATCAAATGGGTCTTCGTTTACTCCACCAAGACCTGTTGGTATTGTAACTGTTAATTGAGTTGCGCTATTGTAAGTAACTGTTGGAACAACTACTGAAGTTCCACTAGCACCTATCATGGTTACCGTAGAAGACGGCGTAAATCCAGTACCTGCAATTACAACATTCGCTAAAGGTAAAGCAGCTTCTGTTGTAGAATTAGGTGTAATACTAGATACAGTAGGTTGACCTACTACATCTTGTAATTGAGATCCACTGAAATTATATTTTATATTTTTATATGCTGTCATCTTATTTCTCCGTTAATAACCATCCTTTAGTAGCATCAACATAAACTAAACCAAAAGCGGCTCCTTCAGTCGCGACTACTAAATCAGAAGTCAGTCCTTGTATTTTATGTCCATTTCTTCCAACAGTCAAGTTGTTGGTATCGAACGTGTCAGCGTAGTCAATAAATCTTACTTCATCTCCTAAAGCCGCTGTACCAGGTAGAGTAGCTGTTCTGGCTGCTCCTGAAGTGTCGACAAAATAACCTTCTCCTGCAATCGCATTAAAATTAGCAGATTTAACTGCTTGCCACGATGTACCACCTGATCCTAATTCAACGTTAGAAACGTCTTGACCATTAATGTAAATTAATTTTGTACCTTTATCTGTCGCTGTAAAAGTTGTTCCTGAACCTGAGTCTGAAGCACCTTTTACTTGTACAGTGTATGCACCCGATGTTGAATTTTTAATTAGATAAAATTTTTCTGTTCCGTTTGGAATAGTTACAATTTGATTTCCAGAAATACTTCCTGTGAATTCTATAATCGCATTTCGAGCTGCGTTTGTTAAACTATCTGTAGCAGAAGTATCATCACCATCTGTAATCAGCATATTTCTTGTTTGAGCACCGCCTGCAAGAGATTGTGAATGATAGCCAGAAGCTGCTTGTTGAATAATGTTTAAATTTGTGTTGGTTTTTGATCCCCATGTACCGGCGTTTTCACCAGTAGCCATAAGTTCTATACCTAAATAATTATACGTAGATGCCATATTTTTCTCCGTTAAGCCTGGTTTACATGCTTAACGTCTGTATAAGATGTAATTCCAGTTATGTCAACATCAGTATACGATGTATTTCCATCAATTACAATATCTTTATATGCCGTAGAAGCAGGTGAATTTAACGTTATTGATAGTTCAAAACCAGGCATTGTAGCTGGGACAAATGAAGTAACATTTAATGATCCTACAGCGCTCGTTAAAGATTGAGCAGGTAATACTTCACCAATTGTAGTTGTTAAAGATCCTACACTTGCAGTGGCAGATTGGTTGATAGGTTGAACAGACGGGTTTGATGTAATTATAGGATCTCCTACAGTTGCAGTCATATCAATTCCTGTTAATGGAACAGGAACAGTCATCGTGGTTGTAACCCCACCAAACGCAGTTGTTAAAGATTGAGCAGGAAGTATTTCTACTATTACTCCATTTGGTCCACCTAAATTTGCAGTTAAAGATTGATTAGGTAAAGTTACTGTACAATCAACAATTATACTTGGTGCTGCTACTGAAGATGTTGCAGATTGACCAGTTAAACCCATTAACTGGTTTGGAATTTCTCCTAAAGATCCAAGTGTAGTTGTTAAAGATTGTGCTGGTAATGTTTCTTCTGCTCCTGTTACATCACCCCAACCGTTATATCCCCAAGTTTGTGTACCCCAACCAGGGAACATGACAACGTTATCTGATGGTAAGTTTACTGTTGCGTTTAAAGTAAACGCCGGCATTGGAATTAAACTTTCTGCTCCACCCCAACCTTCAGCTCCCCAGCCATCTGCACCCCAACCTGTTTCATTAAATGCTGTTGGTGCTCCTACAGAAGATGTTGCTGATAAACCAGTTAAAGGAACTGGAACCTCGTCTTGATTACTCCAAGAGTTTACGTTCCATGCTAAAGCTCCCCATGAATCATCTGTTACTGGAGCAGATCCACCCATCCCTGAGTGATATTGACAAAAATAATAAAGATTTGGTGCATCGGCAGCTACAACTATTTCAGTATACGCTCCTGCATTTCCCGGTGTGCCGTTGGTAGTTACCCCCGTGCTATAAACACTTCCACCCGAATGTGTTCCGTCCGAAGTTGTTGAAAGCAATAAAGGGTGACCAACACCTAGTCCGTTGCTCGAATCAGATTGATCAAATCTATAAGTAGCGTTAGCTGCTAAATTAACAGTTGCTTGTTGCACGCCGTCAATAAAATATTTATTGCCACCGCCTGTTGAAACAACTGTTACTGTGAATGTCGTAGTTGACATAAGGATTTACTCCTTATGCGATCTGAACGATTGCGTTACCTGCAGTTTGTGCTGGAAATTCAATTGTGAAAGTTCCGCTTGTTACAGTTTTGTCTGCTCCAAAATTTACAACACACATAGATCTGTTAGTTGTAAAACCACTAAGTGCTGTTGTATTGTAAATTAAACAACCTCTAGCTGTGAAGGTTGCATTTGAAAAAGAACTGTTATTAAATTTTACACACGCAGTATCCCCAGATAAAAGAGGATTAGCTGACACTGTCAATGCGTTTCCGCCTGTTGGATAGTTTGAAGACCCTGCTGTACTAACTTCATGAGTATCAGTTGGACTTGCGGCACCGTTTGAAGGAGCTGTATATTGTGTTGTTGCTTTACTTAAAGTTGCTGAGCTTGTAAATAAAGCCAGTTTAAAAGCGTTACCACCTGGAGTAGCTCCAGACGTATTTAAATTATGTCCGCCTTGCAGTATTTCAGTTTTAAAACTGTTACAAATTGCCGATGTTATTGCCATAGTTTTTTTCTCCTTATGGTGACGGTGACTTGACTGGTATTCTTACTGTTCCATCTGTGTAATCGTCTCGTCTTCGTCTTCCCAGCTGCATACCTGCGAACTGTTGTATTGATGTTTTATATTTATTTTCATACAGTGTCAACATATCTATTGGACCTTTTAAATATCCATACGCCTCCACTAAACACGCATATAAAAGACCCTGTGGAAAATACTGACTTATGTAGGTTGTAGTATTACTACCAGATAATCCTGTAGGCTGTTTATTATAATATATTCTAAAAAAATAAGCCTTATCAGGAGTTGGTGCTACATACATTCCTCCTGAAGTCGTGTCTGTTGTACCGGTTGCACCACCAAACATTGCATAATATTTAGGCAATCCAGTCACTGAATTAGTGGTATCTGTAGGAGATTGTATTTCTCCAGACGGCCCAAATTTTCTATCTACAAATTCTGATAAATACGTTTGATCTTTTTTCTCCAACCATTTTCCATTACCTTCGGTATTAGCTGTAGATTCAAAGACTTCAATTCCTCTTACAAAGAGACATCCAGCTGGTGCATTAATGGTATTATTGTTTACAACAAGAGTTCCTTCTTTAACAAATCTATCTGCATCCATTGGAAGTTCAGTGTTAATTCTAAATTCAGCATTTTCAATAAATCTATTAATGACAGCTTGTGTAAGAACATTAGCATCTACTTCAGTGTATAATCTAATGTCGTCTGTTAAATTTGCATAAGTATATCCAGCCATAACTAACCTCTATCATTAATGGGTCCAATTGTACATTGGAAACCACCCCCTGTTTCTGTGCTTGATGCAGCATTGACTAAAGTAACGTTTATACCATCAAATCGTGTAGAAAATTTAGGTTGACCTGTTCCTTCAACTTGAGTTGTGTTTAATGATGCAACTTTATAAGAACCAAAAACTTTAGCTAAATTAGCATGTGAACCTGCAATAGTGGATTCAGGAGATACACCTCTGTATGGCGCACTCGTTCCTCTAGTGCATCCTGTTAATTGATTTGATGTTCTTCCAGTATATTCAATAACTTCATTTCTATACTGTCCTACAAGTAATGGATCGCTTGTATCACTAGAAGTTAAAACTTTTTCAATTACAATAAAACCAGATGTTGGAAACTGTGACCCATCGGTAAGATTAATTGTTGTTGCTGAATCTGTTAACGCCCCATTTAAAGTTGTTGATAGTTGAAGTGTTGAAACTGCAACACCACCAACAGGTTGTTTAATATCTCGTAAACGAATATGGTCGTTAACTTGTAGATCTCCATTTGGAAAATTAATTTTTAAAGTAGTATTAGATGCAGTTACAATGGGATTCTCAGGTAAAAAATCTTCTGTTGGAAATTCTGTTCTAGCAGGTCTTGCTCTTTGTAAAGCTTGTGGATCTGCACTTGTTGGTTTAGGATCTAATTGTGGTTGTTTAGGTTCGTATTCTGAAATATGAACCAAGGCACCATTCCATTCTCTAACCATTTCGTTATATGGAAAAGCCATACCAGATCTATCTGATATCGCTAAAGCATATTTACCTTGTGAAAATGTAGTCATTAACCAATACCCGGATAATAAATTTTAGGTGATATATATGTAGAGTTAGAAGAACCATCTTCATCTTCAGCTCTTAATAGCTCATCTTCATATAACATTTTTAATTCTTGAGTTCTTTGTGGTGCATATTTTACTGCAAGATAATAAGATAGTCCTGCAATCATGCATGGAATAAATCTATAAGGCACGTCTGTTGCATTAGTATAAGCGCCTACGTCATCAATTCTTTTTGTGTAATAAAAATTTATAAAGTTTCCAGCTTGTGAACTTCCCGGTGTTAAATATAATGTGACTGTAGTTTTATCTATAAATCTTTGGACCCAATACTGTGTTGGTAAACCTTTATCTGTTTTGTTTGAAAATCCTTGATACTGAGATCTACTAATTTTAGTCATTGGAGTATCTACGTTTGTAGAAGCTACTCTATAATTTAATTCTTGAATATCTGTCATTCCGTTTGGAAACTGAAGAACAGCGTCTCCGCCACTGTGAGTAGCTGCAGTGCTACCATTAATTCCTCTAGTGCATCCTGTTAAATTTAAACTAGAAATTCCTGTATATGAAATTTGTTCTGTGCCGATTGTAATAGTTCCTCCTGCAGTAGGCATTCCAGAAACAGACGCAACTCCAATTGTAGTTACAGTCGCATTTATTCCTGCAGAAAGTGTTGTATTGATACCATCTGAAGTTCCGTCAGATGGTGAACGATAAAATGTATACACAGCTTGGCCGTCAACTAAAGCTACACTTTGATTTTTAACTTCCCAAAAATGTAAACCTCTGTTGCCCCATTCTGAAAACAACACATTTAAAGAACGTTTTGCTGTTTTTAATTGATACCCAGAAACACCCTGCATACCAATACGTTCATATGCATCTTCAATAATCTCATCTATTCCTAGGTTCTTATCAAAAACATAAGAACCCGAAGTAGTGTTCGCCATGTTACGCTCCTGTGATAGTTAGTGTGACGCTTCCATCAGTTCCACCTGATTGTGTTAAAGTAGCACAAATGCCGTCTTTAAACAAAATTCCAGAACCTGGAACGTACACTGATAATCCTTCAGTATCGTATTTATATGTTGCCTTTAAGTTACCTGCACCAGCTCCACCTGTAGTAGCCGAATCGTGCAACGTTAAAACAGAGCCCGCTTCACCTCTACCTTGAAGAGAAGTAACTCTAGCTCTACCTGCTCTCAATAATGAAATTGCGCCGGTATCTTTTTGTAACGTTGTTTGGTCACTTGAAAATGATCCACCTGACATAATTTTCTCCTTATTAAAAAGTGCTCCCGAAGGAGCACTTAATTAATTATTAACTTAAGTTATTATTTTGTTGGTACAAAATAGTAATTCTAACTTCACCAGCATTTGTAGCTGCTGAGTTAGTCACGTTTAATCTTTGATCAGACGTTCCGATATCTTCCCAAGCTAAAGCTCCACCAGCTTCAGTTCCAGGGTATTTTCTACCAGCAGTAGTTCCAATTCCAAATGTGTTAACAAGAGCAGTAGCTGCTCCTCCAACAAAACCAACACTGATGTTAGTTCCTGCATTAGCTGCTGTGATCACGTCAAAAACACAATCAATGATTTGTGAGTTTGCTGGAATGATTACATCTGTTGCTGCCGCTGCAATCGCTCCTGCAGATAAGTCAGCTGAAAAAGTTTGTGCCATTACAACTTGACCTGTGTTTTTCATATCAGTTCCAACAGTAGTACCTGTAGTATTTTTAATAGTACCAGCTAATATTGGTCCTGAGAATGTAGTTTGTGCCATAATTATCCTCCTAGTTTTTACGAACGTAGTCTCTAGGCCGTCGACTATACTCGTCTACGTTCTGATTAATTGTATAGTGATTATTTTATATACTAGATTTGAGTAGAGCGCAAGAGAGCCTACGGTATTTATGCATTTCAGCGATGTAGCTTTTGATTAAGTAGCTACAGAAACTTGTGGAGCGGCACCATCAATAGTGTTCTGCCTGTGAGCAATAGCTGCTTCTTCCAGCTTGATCTTTGTAATGACTTCTTTAACTTTGTCATCAATTCTGACCATTTCAAGAGTGTATCTACCATTAGATAGATGCTCCTGTTCCCACTTCAACTCCAAGGACCTTTTTTGTTT
>Ga0209348_1000298_pt1 | contig 27579 bp, 39 predicted proteins | sample ETNvirenome_2_30_FD_184065 | JGI IMG/M metagenome (GOLD analysis project Ga0209348, IMG submission 184065) | Marine viral communities from the Pacific Ocean - ETNP_2_30 (SPAdes) (version 2) | ecosystem: Environmental > Aquatic > Marine > Oceanic | place: Pacific Ocean | collected 2013-06-22
GTGCTATATACGATAAATTGTATGATTATCTCCAACCTCAATCAATACCTGAGGCGGTGCTCATCATAGGTGAGTATCAATACAAGGCAGCATTCGTTGCTGACATGGAGATCAACTCTGTTGCTTTTTTAACTGAAATTATGATGAGGTGTGAATTCAAATGATTAAAACCAAATACATTTACGAACATAAGATTCATAAAAAGACCCATGTGTCAGGTAATAAGAAATTTCCATTAGGTCGTAAAGAAATGCCAGAATTTTTTCAAAAAAGTGGTATTAAACTTCATGTAGATATGGAGAATGATTATTTTTATACTTGGGAATATGCGGGTAAAGAATGCTCTTGGTATGAATTCGTACGTAAGGAAGAGGTAGATGTTAAACCAACTGTAACTAAACTTCCAATGGATAACAAATATGAAAATGGTTTTAATTGGAAGAATGCACATCTTAAGAGAGCTAACTCTAGACTTAGGAAAAAGAAATGATTACTCCAAGGACACCTAGAAGATGGAAATCATCTAAAAGAGTTTTAATTTTCCTAGCAGTTACAGGTCTGGCAAGGGTATTGATCTTTGCTGTGCCTGTAGTTGGTGTTTGGTTTGGTGTAACTCAGACAGAGGAGGTGCGTAATGAAAACTGACTACACAGAGAAACTTTGGTTTCCTGTTAGAGTGTGGGAGTTTACAAGTCCTAAGTCTCTCTGGAAAAAAACTTTTGAATTAGCAGAAAAAGAAGAATATAGGAGATATAATACAGATGGTGGAGTAGGCACTTCACATCCACACCTTGAGCAACGTCCCGAGTGGAATGAGTTGAAGGTGTGGTTAGAATTATGTGCCAATAAAATCCTAAAAGATAACAAATTCCTTGCTGATAGGATGGAAATTACATCAATGTGGTGTAACAGATCTGATGCTCAGACTGGTCATTACCATACTCCACATAGACATCCCATGTCTTATTGGAGTAGTATCTACTACATCACAAAAGCAACTCCTACTACGTTTGTAGACCCTATTGCACAGAGAGAATGGGCACAGTTGCATTTAGATGGAGGTCCTTATGAAGAGACTAGACATAATTTCTGTCCAGAGCCAGGCACCTTAATAATTTTTCCTGCCTACCTAGTGCATGGGTCTCAACCTAACGTAAGAATGGTTAATAGATTCACACTTGCTGCTAACTTCTTCCCTTTTGGAAATCAAAATATAGGTGGATGGGATATGCCTATGATGAATCTAGAAAAGAAGGATGTTAAATGAAAATCAACAAATTATTCCCAGTTATTGTCCCAGAATTTACCTATGAAGAAGATCTTGAAGAAATTAAAGAGTCTCTTAGATCCGAGAGAAGAGAGCAGTTTAATTTTCCAGAGGGAGTTGAGACGACGTGTGGCAACCTTCACAAAAATGAGAGATTCCACTCGCTCGTAGAGTGGTTTAAAGAATGTCTAGAAGAATATAAAATGACATTTGCTCTACAATGTGATAGACTAGACATATCACTCATGTGGGGCAACATTGCACCTGCAGGATCAGGGGTAGGACACCCACGACACAGACATAATATGTCATTAGTCTCAGGAGTTTTCTATCTTACAGGTGGAGTAGCAACTGTATTCCATGATCCAGTATATCCTCGCACAATGGACTGTATGGAGGTCATATCTGACAATTTTAAAGTCCGTGGAGGTCCTATAGAAAAGATCGCAGCAGAAGAGGGTAAACTTATTCTGTTTCCTTCATGGTTAGTCCATGAAAGCGATCGCCATTTCTTTGATTATGATAGGATGACCATTAGTTTTAATGCGTTTCCTGCAGGAAATATAAATCCTGGTCCTTTTGACTATCCAATGGCAAACATTGAAGTATTATGAGATACATTAAGACACCGCTCAGATATCCTGGCGGTAAATCCAGAGCAGCAGAAAGACTACTCAAACTAGCACCACCATGTAAGGAGTTTAGAGAGCCATTTCTGGGTGGTGGTAGCGTTGCACTACGATTTACACAAGATAATCCTACTGCAGATGTATGGGTGAATGACCTGTATGGACACCTCTATAATTTCTGGAAGGTATTGCAGTCAGACTATAAGAATTTGTCTGATTCACTCATAGAATACAAGAATTCACACAATGATGAGGTCTTGGCAAAAGAATTGTTTAACACTGCCAAGGAGTCTATCGCTGACGCTGAATCATTCGAGGCAGCATGTTACTTTTGGATCTTAAATAAGTGTAGTTATAGTGGTTTGACAGAAAATTCGTCGTTTTCTAAGACTGCATCCAAGCAAAATTTTACAGTCAGTGGAGCACAAAATCTGAAGTCAGTAGGTGCACTCATAGGTCACTGGACTATCACCAATTATGACTATTCAGAGGTCATGAATGACGATCATGACCACAGAGGTGACGTATTTGTATTTCTAGATCCTCCATACAAAATCAAGTCATACTTGTATGGCACAAACGCTGAGTTACACAAGGATTTTGACCATAAAATCTTCTATGATAACTGTCAAGTGTGTCCACACAAGTGGATGATCACATATAATATTGATGATGAGATAGAAGAGTGGTATGATAACTATAAGCAAGAGTATTTTCAACTAACATACGGTATGAAACATAGAGGTAGTAAGAATCGTAACCAACAAGAGTTATTAATCAAGAATTACGAGGCAAAAGTCGCCAATCCTCTAGAGGTAATGTATGCAGGATGAACTAGCACAACTGATTAGGCAACAACTTATATCTCTACCTCATCTAGAGGTTGTAGAGAGTGATCATAAGTTAATTGAGCATGAAAAAGTCACTATTCACAATGAAATGTGGAAGTGTAAAGGTCTCAGAAAAATACATCTCGAGAGAGCAACACTAGAAGACAGGTTAAAGATAGTCCATTGTGTTTTTTACCCAGATCCTGAGTATAGAATACCTATTTTTGGGTGTGATATCATAGAAACACCAAAGCAAGTCACTGCTGCTATCGTTGATATTTCTCCTGTGCATGGTGTTAGTTTTGACTATCAACTTGCCCCAATATGTGACAGATATCACTTCACAAACGATAGAATTCTACCTCAATGGGCAGAAGAAGTCTTCTCACCTTACTGTAAATTTGCTAGGTTAAATGATGATCAGGACAAGAGAATTTATCTTGATGTAACTAGAGAATATCTACGAGAATTCGTCAAATATGTTAGAATAGCAGAGAAAGATTACAAACATAAGGACTGGATATCTATCATGAAAAGAATAGACGATCAGTCTTGGTATTGCACATCACAGAGGAAGAATAAGAAGACAAAAGCAGTGTTAACGCAGTGGTTTGACGAGGAATGGGCAGACAATTATATCAACAACGTATTATTTGACAAACCTTTTATTAATTATGGCACAAGATTACAATCCGTTTGACTATGTTAACTCTATAAACTTAAAAACTGCAGATTACACCAGTGATGAGGGGTATATGAGGCATTATCCTGCATTCATGGTCAACAAGGCACTGTCATATTTTATCGACACCATCATGCACTCCAATGAGATGAATAGATTGGGTGCAAGTCTAGACAAGGACATGCAATATAACTTTTTTATACATAGTGTTAGGAAATCTAAGAGGTTTTCTCCTTGGGCAAAGAAGTCTACCAACCCCGATCTAGACATAGTAAAACAATACTATAACTACTCCACAGAGAAGGCAGAGCAGGCACTAAAACTACTCAGTAAGGAAGAAATCCAAGTAATTAGGTCTAAATTATCCGTTGGAGGAATTAAATGAGTGACGAGATCAACTGGTCTCCTAGCATGATGGTTGAGGTTACATTAAAAGAACCAGATGACTTCCTAAAGGTTAGAGAAACCCTTACCAGAATCGGTGTAGCGTCCAGAAAAGAGAAGAAGCTATATCAATCGTGTCATATCCTACACAAGAAGGGTAAATACTACATCGTACACTTCAAAGAGTTGTTTGCTCTTGACGGTAAACCGTCTAACATGACAACTAACGATGCTCAACGTAGAAATAGAATCGCTAGACTATTATCTGACTGGGGTCTCATAATTGTGGCATCACCTGTAGCAGATACAGACTTGGCACCGTTAAATCAGATCAAAGTCCTGTCATATAAAGACAAAGGCGAATGGAATTTAGAGAGTAAATATAATATCGGAAAGAAAAAACAACCTGTAGAAACTGTTAGTAAATAAACACCTATATAATAATAGTGTAGGCATATACCATGGCAGAAGTAAAAGAAAAACCAAAAGGTCCTATAGGTAAACTTAAAGAAGTAGCTGAAGATAAAGAAGAGCAACTTCAATACCTAGCAACACTCATAAGAGTGATAGTCCTCGTGTGGTCAGCAGGAATTTTGACTTTAAACTACGTTAAAATACCAGGCTACGAGAGAGGAGAGAGGATTGATCCAACTTTCATAGCTTCGGTCTTCACAGGTACTTTAGCTACTTTCGGCGTCGCTGCGGGAGGTAAGAAAAAGAAAGATGAAGGTGGTGGTAGTGCCAATATATCTAAAAAAGATATGGAGTTTCTTATTGCTAAGGCATCAGAGACTGCACCTGCTCAAACTATCAGGATTGAATCTGGTCCTGTAAAAATTGTCCCAGACACTAAGTAATCATGCAAAAAATTATTAACGGAATCGCTATTTTCTCAGGTGTAGTAGCACTTGGAGTAGTTGGTCTCGGTGGATATGTATTCATTAGAAAGGATGCAATCATTGAAGACGTTAAATCAAAAATTACAGAGGCAGCACTAGGATCTGTTACTGGATCTCTACCAGACATGCTTCCTGATGCAACTGGTCCTGCGATCCCTGATTTTGGTGGCACAGGAATGCCTAAATTCTAGGAGGTTATCATGCTCACTAATAAGTGGAAGTGGATATCATTTGGTGTGGTAGGCAGTCTATTCGCTGTCTCACATCTTGGTATGATAGGATATATTGCTACAAGAGAAAAAGAAGCACCTCTACCATCAGTGGATTTACCTGTAGGTCCTTACACATCATATAAAGTGAGTGTATCAGACGAGGGATATGCTATTTCATATTCAGCAAACGATCCAAAGACAGCATTCATCACTAAGGACATCAAAGAGAAAGGTGGATTCTTAGGACTTGCAACTGAGTCGAAAATAATTACAGAAGAATACTTCATGGATGGTAAGATTAACCAAGGTGGTGCAGTCTCTAATACTAGGTCTTGGATAGATAATCCACCTGGTTTGACCATGGGACAGGCAGCAGAGTTGGGTGCACTCAGACAATCAGAAGAATGTATCAAGGCAATAGGAAGTGCAGAAGGCACAGGTAGATTGGTTGGCACATCGATTGGTGCTAGTGCTGCTCCTGCTGTTAGTGGTATCCCCTTTATTGGTTGGGTAGCTGCAGGATGGGTAGCAATGTTTGGTGGTAATCAAGGTGCAGAGATAGGTGGAAATATGGCAGAGGACTTGAATAAAAACTGCTGATGACTATCCCTAATATACAGATCAACAGCAGTCACGTTGATACTATAGGGATATTCAAGGTTAACGTGCCAGAGTGGTTAACATCCACTCCGACACATGCTGTACCTAATCATCCACCTGCTACTGTCATCATAGGTAGTCCTATTATTGACATGCCAGGTTGCATTGAGACACACGAGTTTAGTGATAGAAATAATAGTATAATTAAAGACGATGAAGATAATCTATTAGTATTCTGTGATGCAGAGTATCCATCTTATAATGCGATGGATTATGAGCCTGATCAGTTACAGTTACAGATGGAGGCAACACCTCCACCTGTTGTTGATACACCACCTGCACCAGATGTAAATGCACCTGAGGTGCCACCAATAGATGCACCTGAGACTGAGTGTCCTGCACCTAATCAGCCGCGAGTGGGTGACCTAACACAGGATGGTAGTGAGAAAGTCATAGGTCATGAGCTACAAGGCACTACCTGTGTGGTATTGTATGAAGATACTACAGCAATCGAAAAATTTTTACCCTCTACAAATCAAGTGAGCACTACAGCAGCAATAGCAGTAGTCGCAACAGCCGCGGCTGCTGCTACACCTTTATTATTGAGAGTCATAAAACCAGTCATAAAAAAACTCACGACTACTGTCCAAAAGAAACTTGGAAAGCATCGTGAGTTGTCTAGGAATGAGATTATGACTAATAAATATCGTGAAAAGAAGGGACTACCTCCTATCAAGTATAAGAAGTAATTATAACTTAGAGTTGTTTCCTATAGAGATATCTTTTAGGTTGCTTGCGTTGCCATTAGGTATCGTGTGTGCATGGGGAGCCACAACATTAACATTCTGCACCACAACATCAGCACATACACTATAATAAGGTGACTTTGGATGGAAGGTGATCCCAGCCTTCATCAGCTCACCGCAGTTTTTCAATCTCGCAATCTCAAAGTCTAATCTTTTATTTGCATTTGCCTGCACCATCAATGCTATATTTGCGTCTGCTGCTTCTTTACATTGCTGTTGTAGTTTCTCATCTAATGGTTTAGACCACGTTGCTGAGACACCTATTGAGAAGTTATAGTTATCTTTCTGAGCTGTCCTAGTAGGGACGTAGTATAAAATATTACCTGGATTGTCTAACACACCGTCATCATTGACGTCTGACATGTCGTACACTGGCGAATCCCAATAATCCTCAAACGGTTTTTGAGATGAAGCTGTTGCTGTGGCATATGGTGTAACGTTGAGGGTAGGACCCTGACACTGTATACCATTACCATATGTGTTAGTTATATATGGACCTTGTAAAACCTGTATAGCTTGGTTGGTCACTGAGCCAGAAGAATTCGCGATCGGCGATGCAGTCGCACTAACTCCACCAACTGTCTCTGCTATAGCAGAGGGCATAAACCCAGTCATAGCAAGGGATATCCCTATTGCTGAAAGATACTGGTTGTGTCTGTGACGCTTGTTACGGTTGTTTCTCTTTGTATTATTGTGTGATTCGACAAGCCTGGTCCGCTGTATGTTTCCGTGAATTGAAACGGTGCACCTGCTGTTGTCTGTGTGAAGGTGGGTGTTGTCCCTACTCCTGTCCATGTTGAAGTCACTCCGTCAATAGTTACATTAGTTGTAGATGTGGTTGGTGATAAATTATCAGTTGATGTAATTCCATTTCCTGTTACCGACCATTGATAGCCTGTATTATAATCCATGGAATTTATGGTCTCTTTCACCGTAGAAGTCGTTTCCGTGTGGGTGGTCATCGAACCTTGAGTGAAATTTGGTACCACAGGCACTGCTATGACTGGGGTTACGCCCATTGCAAAAAACATGAGGAATAGTTTATATGTATTCCTCATGATCTTAATCAAAGATAGTTACTTCACTTACAAACTGACCTGTTGTGGTTGATCCAATGTTACCAGTACCTGTAAGTGTGATTGCATGAGCAGCAGTAACAGTACCAGGTGAATTTGCTGAGCTATTCTGTGTGCCTGCAGATGTAATTGATACACTACCGAAGTCTGAATATTCAGATGCTGTACCTGCTATGTCACCCTTAGTGAATGACTGAGCAAAGGAAAAGGATCCTGATCCTGTTTGTGTTCCTGTGATAGATCCTACGGTTGCGACACCTGTTGTGCCATCGTAAGAGTTAACTCCAATACCATTTGAGGTTGCACTTGATGCACCTGCTGCTGTATGGGATGTTGTCACGTTTGTACCTGAAACGGAAAAAGAGTTTCCGATTCTTGAATAGGTTGCTGTTTGTGCATCTACTGTGTGTTGTAAACTTGACTGGTGTCTAGTTGACAATCCACCTGCATTTGCAGCTGATCCTAGGGACAATAACATAATAAAGAATAATGTTTTCTTCATTTTATCCTCGCGAGGGATTACTACTGTAGCTTTATTTAGCATAGTTTTTATTACGGTATTCTGTAACAATCCAGACGGTAGTCACCATATACAGTTACATTACTTCATGGTTAAATAGTAGTGTCGCCTTCGGGGACACACAACTAAACTCGCTTTTAAAGGAGAATTATGAAATTAACTAAGTGGACATCTAAGGATGTCGATGCAATCTTTGATGCAGCAAATCGCTACAGTGTAGGGTTTGACGATCTATTTTACAGACTACATGCATATGGAATAGGGTCTCCACAGACACAATACCCACCATATAATATTGTCAAGGAGTCTGACGAGACATGGAGAATCGAATTAGCACTAGCAGGATGGGATCCAAAAGATGTAGAGGTCTCAACAGAAACAAACGTGCTGATAGTCAAGTCAGTAGATAAAGATGAGACTGACAGTCAGGAGTATATACACAGGGGTGTAGCAGCAAGATCATTCTCTAGAGGATTCAACCTCAGTGATGATGTAGAGGTAGGTGATGTTAAGTTTACCAATGGGTTGCTATCTATTACTCTAACTAAAATCATTCCTGATCATCAAAAACGTAAGGTATATGATATATCTTAAAATTAAGGAGGTGCTTGACACCTCCTTTTTTCATGGTAAGATAAATAGGTCACTAGTCTTTCTAATATGAGTATCAAAATTGCTAGGATGGTTAACGGCGAAGATGTAGTCGCTGACATTAAAGAAGTAAGAAATGCACCGTCTAAAGATTACACAAGTAATCCAGAGGATCTTCGTGTGCTTGCTTATGAATTTAAAGATGCATTTTCTATTCAATTAGAAATGAATGAAAAGGATTTTCTTGTAGAAGAAGAAGGGAATGGGGACAATCCACTAAAGGATATCCGTATGAGATTTTATCCATACTTCCCACTAACAGTCGGGGCAAATTTTATTTCCCTACACCATGTTGTAAGTATTGCTGACCCTCATCATGAGGTGCTTAAAAGATACGAGCAAGCGTTGACCACTATTAAAAATTCAAAACCCCAAAAAGATGATGTTAAAGTTGATTATACTGAAATCCCACCCGAAGGTCTTCTTGTTGGGTGACGTTGTAGAATTAGACGAAGAACCTAGTTACCTCTTACAAAACTGCCATGAAGTTACAGGTCATGGACTGTCAAAGTATCCTCCCTACTCAGATCAAGATGATCTATTCCTAGAGAGCACAGATGTATTGACTGTCGTAGATCCATCACCTGCTATTGCAAAGAAGTATCTAGTCATGTTAGAATCAAAGGATAAGAAAGCAAAGAATGAGTGATTTTTATACTAACGTAATTATCTTCGGAGATACAGCGTTGGTAAGGGGATATCGAAACGGTGAGCGTGTGCAATACCGTGAGAAGACATCCCCTTCTCTGTTTCTAGTGCCCACTAATCAGTCAAAGAAGTCTAAGTATAGGACTCTTGATGGTAGGTATGCACATAAGAAAAAGTTTGACGGAGTAAGAGAGGCAAGAGATTTCCTACAGAGGTATTCTGATGTAGAAGGTATGGAAGTGCATGGATATGAGAGGTTTGTCTTCCAACATATCGCACAGAAGTTTCCTAATCGTGTCAACTATGACATAAAGAAGATGGGTATATGGACTATTGATATTGAGGTTGCATGTGAGAATGGATTCCCTGATGTAGAAGCATGTCAGGAGGATATGCTCTGCATAACCATGAAGAATATGATCACTAAGAAGATCATCACATGGGGCACAAGAGAGTATACGGCACCTGACACTGTAGAGTATCGTGTATTTAATACTGAGCATGAGATGCTACAGGACTTCCATAAATTCTGGGTGCATAACACTCCTGACATCATCACAGGGTGGAATAATAACTTCTATGACATGCCTTATATCTGTCGTAGGATTGAAAAGATCCTAGGAGAGAAGTGGATGAAGAGTCTCTCACCTTGGAATGTTGTGAAAGACCGCATCGTAAATGTGCAAGGCCGAGCAAATCTCGTCTATGATATTCTTGGTGTAACTATCCTAGATTACCTTGATCTATACAAAAAATTTACCTATTCTGCACAAGAATCATACAGTCTAGAGCATATATCTACAGTCGAGTTGGGAGAGAATAAGTTAGACCATAGCATGTATGAAAACTTCAAAGACTTTTATACCTCAGACTGGAAAAGATTTGTAGATTACAACATACATGACGTTGAGTTGGTTGATCAACTAGAAAGCAAGATGAAACTTGTTGAGTTGGCAGTCACCATGGCATACGATGCTAAAGTAAACATTGATGATGTATTCTCACAGGTAAAGATGTGGGATACTCTCATATATAATGACTTGTATTCAAAGAATATTGTCGTGCCCCCTAAGGTCACCTCTGATAAGGATGACAAGTATGCAGGAGCATATGTAAAAGAACCTATACCAGGTGTTTATGACTGGGTGTGTAGTTTCGACTTGAATTCTCTGTATCCACACCTTATAATGCAGTATAATATCTCTCCCGAAACACTTATCGACGAGAGACACCCACAAGTATCAGTAGATAAGATCCTTGACGAAGAGTTTACTGCCCATCCTGATTACGCTGTCTGTGCTAATGGTGCTCAGTATCGTAAGGATATACATGGATTTCTTCCTAAGATGATGCAACGCATCTACGATGAAAGGAAGATATTTAAAAAGAAAATGCTTGCCTCCAAACAAAAGTTTGAGGAGACAGGTAATACTAGTCTGTTGAATGATATTTCCACATATAATAACATTCAAATGGCAAGGAAGATTCAACTCAACAGTGCCTATGGTGCTATTGGTAATCAATACTTCCGTTACTACAACTTGGCAAATGCTGAGGCAATCACTTTGTCTGGTCAAGTCTCTATCAGATGGATAGAAAACAAGATCAACAAGTTTCTAAATAAACTATTAAACACGGAAGGTAAAGATTATGTTATTGCTAGTGATACCGATTCCATTTATTTGCATATGGATCCTCTGGTTAAAAAGGTATTCAAGGAGCGAGAGGAGAGCGATCAAAGCGTATTGCGGTTCCTTACGAAGGTGTGTGACGTGGAATTTGAAAAGTATATACAGAATTCTTATGAAGAATTGGCAACCTATGTAAATGCTTTCGAGCAGAAGATGTTTATGAAGAGAGAAAACATCGCTAATCGTGGTGTATGGACTGCCAAGAAGAGATATATTTTAAATGTATGGGATAGTGAGGGTGTAAGGTATCATGAGCCGTCACTAAAGATCATGGGCATTGAAGCAGTCAAGTCTTCTACCCCATCATCATGTCGTGGAGCACTCCGTGACGTCCTTAAACTCATGATGAATACTGATGAGAAGGAAGTGCAGCGTTTTGTCAGACAGTTTGAGAAAAAGTTTAAGTCACTACCTACAGATGAGATCGCATTCCCCAGATCGTGTAACAACTTACAGAAATATCATCACCCTCAGAAGTTATATGGAGCACATTGCCCCATTCATGTCCGAGGTGTGCTATTATATAATAACTCTATCAAAGAGCAGAAACTTACACATAAGTATCCCCTCGTAAAAGAGGGTGAAAAGATCAAGTATGTCTTCCTCAAGACACCTAATAAACTTGGTCGTCATGGGGAGAAGGGTGACTTCCAAAATGTCATCTCTTTCTTTAGGACTCTACCTCCTGAGTTTAAACTAGAGGAATATATTGATTATGATATGCAATTTAACAAAGCATTTCTTGATCCACTTACCGTTATCCTTGACACGATCGGATGGTCTGCAAGGCAACGTGCAACACTTGAAGCAATGTTTGGATGATTATGACTAGCAGTTTTTTTACTGGAATTATAAAGGAAATTGATAATGAATTTGCAGCAGTTGCCAGTGATGGTATCTCTGCAGGTGACATTACACAATATGTTGATACTGGATCTTATATACTCAATGCTTTATTGAGTGGCAGTGTCTACGGTGGTCTACCTTCTAATAAGATCACAGCACTAGCAGGTGAGAGTAGCACAGGTAAAACATTCTTTGCCTTGAGTGTTGTCCGTCACTTCCTAGATACAGATCCTGATGCAGGTGTCATATACTTTGAGTCTGAGTCTGCTATTAGTAAGCAAATGATTGAGTCTCGTGGTATAGATTCTAAACGTATGATCATTGTCCCTGTGACAACCGTACAAGAGTTTCGCACACAGGCAGTTAAGATTGTAGATAAATATTTGAAGCAGAAAGAGTCTGATCGCAAACCTCTGATGTTTGTATTGGATTCACTTGGCATGTTATCTACCTCGAAAGAGATAGAAGATACTGAAGCGGGTAAAGAAACTCGTGACATGACTAGAGCACAAGTATTAAAAGGTGCGTTTAGGGTATTGACTTTGAAACTAGGTCTTGCTAATGTACCTATGATCGTGACAAATCATACTTATGATGTTGTTGGATCTTACATCCCCACAAAAGAGATGGGTGGTGGTAGTGGACTTAAATATGCTGCATCGACTATAGTATATCTTTCTAAAAAGAAAGAGAAAGACGGCACTGATGTCGTTGGAAATATTATTAAAGTCAAGGCAGCAAAGTCTAGACTCACAAAAGAAAACGCACAAGTAGAAACGAGGTTATTCTATGACGAACGAGGTCTTGACAGATATTACGGACTATTGGAGTTGGGTGAAAAGTATGGAGTCTTCGAGCGGGTTGGTAATCGTTATCGCATTGGCGAGTCTAATGTATATCCTAAATCAATCCTTGCTGATCCAGAGAAATACTTCACCAAAGAAATAATGCAGGCACTTGACGAGAGTGCTCAAAAGGAATTCAAGTATGGCGAGTGATCTAAAAGATTTTATTCGAGTATATGATGATGTGCTCGACTCCAACCTATGTAAGAATGCAATCAAATCCTTTGAGGAGAATGCAGAAGCACATGATCGTTGGGAGAATCAATTCAAACCACAGTTTACACAGTTGAATGTTACTCTCCTCGCTGAGAAGGAGAATAATAAAGCATGGGGTGTGATACAAAACGAATTGATTGCTAAAATACAATCAGTATCTGAGTTATACATGAAAGATACTGCATGCTCACCATTCTGGCCACCCAAGAATAGTATTGAGCAGATCCGTATGAAAAAATATACGGCAGAGACTGAGGATAGATTTGATATCCACATTGATGTAGGTGACTATGCATCCGCACGTCGCTTTCTTGTTATGTTTTTCTACCTAAATGACGTAGAGGAAGGAGGAGAAACATCCTTTCCTAATCTAGACATGAAGGTCAAACCTAAAGAAGGTAGTGTGCTTTGCTTCCCTCCACTATGGATGTATCCTCATCTAGGTGAGCAACCTATCAGTAATGACAAATACATTATAGGCACATATTTACACTATCAATAATGCCAGGTATAGAAGAAATTGTAATCAGTAATCTGATTACCAACCCAGACTACATGAGAAAGGTATTACCTTTCGTTAAGGAAGAATACTTTGATGATCTATCACAGAAGGTGGTATTCAAAGAAGTATCTACCTTCATAGAAACGTATGACAATCTTCCAGAGCCTAATGCTATCGCTTTAGAAGTTGAGAAACGTAAAGATTTAACAGAAGATGCTGTCAATAAGGTTTTAGAGATACTAAGTGGACTAGATAATACGGAGTATAATGAAGATTGGTTGCTTGACACTACAGAGAAGTGGTGTAAAGAGCGTGCCATATATAATGCTCTGATGGAGTCTGTCCAAATTGCTGATGGTCAGGACAAGGCTCGTAATCAGGATGCCATACCGACAATTATGTCAGAGGCATTGTCTGTTTGTTTTGATGACCATGTTGGACACGATTACATTGAGGACTCAGAGTCACGTTATGACTTCTATCATAGAAAAGAAGAGAAAATCCCATTCGACCTTGAATTTTTTAACAAAATTACAAAAGGTGGGTTGCCTAATAAGACTCTCAATATCGCACTCGCTGGTACTGGTGTCGGGAAAAGTTTATTCATGTGCCATATGGCTAGTGCCGTCCTCTTGCAAGGCAGAAACGTACTCTACATTACACTTGAAATGGCAGAGGAGAAAATTGCTGAGCGAATTGATGCCAACCTCCTCGACGTCCCAATCCAACAGTTAAGTGATCCACTATTCAGCAAAGGAAAGTATCAATCTAAGATAGAAAAGTTACAAGACAAGACACAGGGTCGTCTTGTAATCAAAGAATACCCTACTGCATCTGCACATGTTAACCACTTCAAGTCTCTACTCAATGAGTTGTCACTAAAGAGAGGTTTTCATCCTGAGATTATCTTTGTAGATTATCTAAACATATGTGCATCTTCCAGATACAAAAACAACATAGTTAATTCTTACACCTATGTCAAAGCAATCGCAGAAGAGTTACGAGGACTGGCAGGAGAATTCAATGTCCCCATCGTGTCCGCTACGCAGACCACTCGCTCTGGTTATGGGAGCAGTGACGTCGAGCTTACCGATACTAGTGAGTCTTTCGGTTTACCTGCTACTGCTGATCTTATGTTTGCACTTATTGCAACCGAAGATCTAGAAGCAATGAATCAAATTATGGTCAAACAATTAAAGAATAGATATAATGACCCTACAGTCAACAAACGTTTTGTGTTAGGTATTGACAGAGCGAAGATGAGGCTGTATGATTGTGAGCAAAGTGCTCAAGATAATATTCTTGATAGCAATCAAGAAGAATTTACAACTGATACCAAATCTAAATTCCAAGGTTTTAAAATATGAAGGTTAATCCTGGCGGTTTCGCTCCTACCCCTGAGATGGATGGTGGAGATGACATACAACAGAAAGCAGAAAAGTTTTCTAACGCAGCGACTGATGCTGCTGATAATTTTGAGCAGGCAGCAAAAGATGCTGCAGCACAAGCACCTAAAGATGCTAAAGACGTTGCCTCCGACCCACGTTTCAACAGTGCATATAAGACCAAAGAAAAGGTCAAGCAGAAAATGTCTAGTGCTGAGAAGAAAGCAAAGCAAACAGAGGAAGATGGTAAGATCAAGATCGACTTCGACAGGTATGCTGAGTTTGTAGATCAAACATGCTCCAACCCTAGTAAAGACTATAATGTATTCAGACAACACATGGATGCACTAGAAAAGAAAGGATGTAAGATCAATCGTCTAGACACTGCTGCATCTGGTATGTCAGCAGAGGGTGGAGAGTTTATGGAGATTGTAAAGAAGATTAAATATCAAGGCAAACCATGGAATGAAGACACCAAGGATCATCTTATTAAGGAGTTAGGTGACGTATTGTGGTATGCACAGAATGCATGTGCTGCACTGGACATTCGTATGGATGAAGTTATATACATCAACACACTTAAGTTAGCAGCACGCTATCCTAAGATGAAGTTTGACGAATACTACTCGGAGAATAGAAAGCCAGGTGATATTTAAGATATGGAAGTATAGTCTAGGGAGTTTTGATGATGAGAAAACGAAAGACTACGATAATTATGTGGTCGTTGTACGATCTCTTATCTTTATTAGCTATCTCATCACTAATTGTTTTATTATTAGCGGAGTAATCCGCCACTGGAATAATAGATCTGAGTGCGATAAATATAGTTATGGCACGCAAGAAAGACAACGAGCCTCTCTTAGATGGGGAGGGCAATACAGCACCGCCCTTGATGGCAAACGCAGGATTCCAGTATGAATTCGACGTTATTAGATCGTTGCGTGGCAAAGGTTTTGATGTGTCTGACCCTGCAGGTGCAGACAATACAAAGGCAGACTTAGAATTAAAGAAGGCAAGTAGTATAGTAAAGTTTGAATTAAAGGAAAAGTTATCTGCTGACTTTGCTCAGATGAATTTTGACTTTGATACATCAGCAATGAAGTTTACTATTGATAAGACTAAGGCAAGTGCTCAGAAAGAAGCAGCACTTACCATGATAGGCATTGCTGAAAACTTTAATATTATAAGAGAAGCAAACGATCATTGGAAACCTGCAAAGAATACACCTGCTAAGTTTACATTAAAGAATGATGCGACTCTACAACAACGTAAGAAAGGTCTTGAGTTAGATCTTAAAAGATTTCCAGACAAGTATTTGGCAGAGGGTCGTGCTGCAGCAAGAGAAGTAGAAACATATTATAATTCTAAGAGCACCTTCTACATACAGATAAAAGGAAAGGGACTATATTATATGGGTAGAGACCCAGAAGGATATGGATGCCCACGTTTTTCTGACTCAGTAACTAGTAGTAATATCAGGATTCGTCTTAAGACTAACTCAAAGTCAAATGCACGATGGTCGTTTCTGATGGCACTTAAGATAAACAACATACGTCCTAGTAGCATGGATTTGGACGGTGACACAGGGTTTCTATCCACATGATAAAGTGGCACACTACTTTCCCATTACATAATAAAGTATAGTATTATAGAAGTATGGCAAAGAATACTCACCTAGAGCATTTGGAAGATGATATTTTTAACGCTGGCTCAGCTGGTGCTAAGAATAGCATTGCCTTTTTAGAGTCTCTCCGTGACATGCTATCCTCTGGTAAAGGTGGTGGCAACACGAAGGTCACTGTAAAATGGGACGGTGCTCCTGCTATTGTGTGTGGTAAAGATCCACAGACAGGAGAGTTTTTTGTCGGCACTAAGTCAGTCTTTAATAAGACTACACCTAAGATAGGATACAATGAAGACTTCATCGACTTTCACTACGAAGGTGCTATCAATGGTATCCTCAAGCAATGCTACAGGCAACTTAAGAAGTTACCCATTGACGGCATACTACAAGGTGACCTCCTCTATACTTCTACCCCTCCTCTTGTTACCGTTAGTGGCAAGCGAGGTTATAGATTTAAACCAAATACAATCACTTACATTGTAGATCAAGATAGTGAGATGAGTGGTAAGGTTGCAAAATCTACCATGGGCATTGTCTTTCATACCCGCTACGTTGGTGGTAGCATGGACTCTCTGTCTGCAACATTCGGTGCAGATGTTAAAGGTCTACAGGGTGTCAAAGACATTGCAGTATTCTCATCTGAATTTACTAATGTAAATGGTCTCGCTAATCTAAGTATCAGCGAGAAGAATAACATCAACAATACTATTAGACAAGCAAAGACTAATCTCAGGTCAGGCGGTAAGTTTCTAGACGTTATATCTAAAGACAAATCTGCTATGTCTCCTGCCTCTATGTTTAAGATCTATTTCAACCAAGTTATACGTCAAGGAAAGATTCCTAACACGTCACAGAAGATGACACAGGAGTTTATTAAATTCCTAGATGACAGATATAAGAAGGAAATCATCAAGAAAAAGACTGCTAAAACACAAGAGCAATGGGAAAAGCGTAGATCTGACTCTGTTTCTTTTCTAAATAGTAACAAGACTATCATGTTTTCTGCACTCAGTGGGTTTAGAAACCTCATGGATGCAAAGAATATGATTATAAATAAACTCAAAAAGATTGAAGGTGTTGGCACCTTCCTTGAAGATGAGTCAGGTTATCGTGTAACAAGTCCAGAAGGATTTGTTGCTATTAAAGATGGCACTGCTCTTAAACTTGTTGACAGACTAGAATTTAGTCGTGCCAATTTCACCGTAGCAAAAGACTGGGGCTAATGCGTTTTCTAGATTTCATTAAAGAAGCAAAAGAGACTACCACAAAGAAACCCTCACCATCAGCGAAGGGTCAATCTTCTAGTACAAATAAAAAAAATGATGCTGACCCCCACGTTGCAATTACTTTTGGCAGGTTTAATCCTCCTCATGCTGGCCATGGTAAGTTACTCGATGCTGTTAGATCTCACGGAGGCGACTCGGGAAACTACAGAATCTACCCTAGTAGATCCCAAGACCACAAAAAGAATCCCCTCAACGCAGACCAAAAAGTAGGTCACATGCGTAAGATGTTTCCTCAGCATAAAGATAAAATCCAAAACAACGAGGCACACCGAAACATATTTGATATCTTAAAGGACTTGAATGACGAAGGTCACAAGCATGTCACTATGGTTGTAGGTGATGACCGTGTAAAAGAATTTGACTCACTAACTAAGAAATACAATGGAGTCCACTACGACTTCAATACAATAAATATAAAGTCTGCAGGAGCAAGAGACCCCAAGTCAGAAGATCCTATAGAAAAGTTGTCAGCATCTTCTATGCGTAAGCATGCAAGTGGTGATGACCACGATTCATTCCATGCAGGGATGCCTAAGGGTATCAGTCGAAAACATAGTCAACAGATGATGGCAGATGTGAAGACAGGAATGACACCCCCTCCTAAGAAAGGCAAAAAGAAAGATGTCAAGGAGTGGTTTGGTGAATCACTATGGGAGTTTGCACCTAAACTAGACTACAATACATTCCGTGACTTCTATATGCTCGAGCATATTTTTAAGGTAGGAGCATTAGTAGAGCACGACGACACAGGTTTAACAGGACATGTTGTCCACCGTGGCACCAACTATGTTATATTTCAAATGCCAGATGGCACTGAGCATAAAGCATGGTTACATCACATCACAGAGAGAGAAGATCAATCTAATTATTCTGCTGATGATGGTAGTGGTAACACATGGAAGGTAGGCACAGATGAATATCGTAAGGCAGTCCAAGCAATGACACCTGGTCAAGCGACAATTAAGTTTTCTGATTTTAGAAAGAAGACTAAGACTAAATAATAATACGTTTTAACGACTAACCCCTTAGTAAAGCAATGACTTTAGATATCAAAGTGTCTGCTGCACTGATGAAGTATAACTTCCTAGAGCAGAATAAAATCTTTCATGCACTAGAGACTGACACAGTAGAAAAGTTAACCAAGCATCTTAAAGAAGGTGCCGAGGCAGCAATCGAAGTGATGGACTCATGGGAGCCTGTAATCGAAGGTTACGGTGGTTTTCCTATTGAGAAGGAAGCAGTTGCTAAGAAGAAGATGGAGTTTAAGCGTGATAAGAACGTAGGTAGAGTCGTCTCCTCTGGTGGAGATCAGATGCTAGTCACTGGTCGCAAGGCAGACGGACGCTATGTTGTTATGGGTAAGGATGGTCGTAAGACTGCTAAGGATGCAGTTGATATAGGTGTCACCGCAAAAGAATCCGTCGTCGGTGTTGACCTAGATGATCTCCATGAGTCTATGAAACAGGCTCGTAAAAACGTCGGTGCTTCTACTTGTTGGAAAGGATACAAGGCAAAGGGCACTAAAAAGAAAGACGGAAAAGTAGTACCTAACTGTGTTAAAGAAGAGGATAAGATTGAAGAGGGTAAGAAAGGTCTTTGGGACAACATCCATGCTAAACGTAAGCGTGGTGAGAAACCTGCTAAACCAGGTGACAAGGACTATCCTAAGACTCTCGACGTCGAATCTTTCAAACTTGAAATTAAACCAAAATACGACTGGCGAAGTAACATTAAAGGAGATTTGTAATGGAGCAACCTACCAGTAAAACACCTGATAGAAAAAGTGCACTCAAGACCGTTACTAAAAAGGGTATTACAGTTAATCCAAAGAAGGAAGACCTCATGAAAGAAACCATGAAAGCAAAACTTGGTGCATCTATGGATGCATTGAAGGAAGCTGCAAAGAAATCTGCTAAGGGTAAGACCAAAGGCAAAGTAAAACGTTGGTGGGATGATGATGGTGATGGTATTGGTTATGAGCCTCATGAAGTAAAGAAAGAGCATCATGAAAAGGATGCTGAAGGCAATGTAATTCCACATGACGAGGAAGATAAGGCTGCTAAGGATGTTATCAAGGAAAGAATGAGACAGAAAATGATAGGTCTCACTCAAGACCATGATGCAGAGATGGCAGGCATCAAACCAAGTGAGTATAAAAAGTTATAAATAAGGTACCCCGCTTTATAAAATTATGTTTAGCTTTTTAATGCCCCTTGCATACAAGGTTATCGATGCTGCAGTCAAGAAGATTCCTGACGACGCAGAACTTGGCGAAAAATTAATCGATATCTGTCTACTTATCATCGGTAAGGCAGTAAAACTAACTAAGACTACAGCAGACGACGCTCTCTTTGAGAAAGTGAAGGAAGCTCTAGAAGCAAAGTAGTATAAATAACATATAGATGATACCACCCGTACTATAGAGAACAATGGCTGTATTTGGACTAATCGATGCGAAAGCAATGGGCACGAACATTGGAGTAACCAATGGCGATGCTACCGTAACCACTAGTGGAGACTTCACGTCTGCTTCTGACAATCTTGTCAAAGTAGGTGACGTGTTAGATATCTCTGGTGTATCTTACATTGTGAAACAAGTAACGTCATCGACGGCTATAGAACTTCATAAGGTATATGCAGGATCAACAGCAACTATTACTGCAGCAAATGCAATCAGGAGGACACCTCCCAAGGCAGTAGCAGAATATGTTATCAAGGGTGGCGATAGCATAACTGACTACAGTCTTGTTTTTGTAGATGCTACTGAAATGACAAAGGGCACTAATGAGTCTAGAGGTATTTCAGGACCAGGTTGGTGGTTATATCGCACATATACTACACACAATGGTGACACACGTCACAAGGCAGAATGTCTTGCATTCACACACGCCACTGCAGCTGCAGCGGGCGACGCATCTGATGACACAATCGCAGCAGATGTAGTTGAGGTAATTACAGTCGGCACACAACCTGCTAACTCTACATCCTCTAGTGGTGCTGGTACATTCGTTGCTGCAGCAACAGTAGACCAGTCAGGTACTATCACATACAAGTGGCAGAGACAGACAGCAACTGCAACTACTCGTTGGGTAGATGTAAGTGCTTCACTTGATACTGGTATTACATATGCAAACTTCACTACTGCAACTCTTGCATATAGTGGACTAGCAGGCACAACACTAAATGGATATAAGTATCGCTGCGTTATCAACTCAAGCAAAGGTGCTGTAGAGAAAATGACTGACGGTGCTGCTACACTTACATTTGGTAGTTAATAAATAATCTCAGGTATACCTGATCTTCGTAATGCATTTTGAAAGTCTAACAGATAAGAATCACTTACTGTTCGCCATCAAGCACTACAACAACCCACAATCGGTTACTGTAGATGATTTCATGGAGGACATGAAGAAATTCAAATACCTTAAGCGTTTGCTTAAGAGATACTTGAAGACTGGGACATTACGTACAAATTTAATAATCAATCACCTGATCATTTTATTCAATGTTTTTGATGAGGCAACCATACCGTTGCTAATGTATAAACTAGAGCGAGAATACTGGTCTATACTGAAGACTTTTCTAATATTTTTAGATAGGTATCCAGAGATCAATCAGGGCTCATTGAATGAAGTTGATTTGGATATGGATGTATACGATACGCTCACTGCAATAGAATGATCAACGAAGATGCCCCAACAATGAGTGCAGGCACTGGTGGATTCTCTGGATCTGCTGCTGCTAGTGGTCCTGTGGCAGGATATGATCCAATGCTAGGGCAGAAGAAAGTAAAGAAGCGTAAGTATAAACCAAAAGGTTATGTCCTACCTAACGTGGGCATAGGTCCTCGCACAGGTAATGTAGGACTAGGAGAGGCAAAGCATTATCAAAAAGATAGCAGCGTCATCCCTTACCTAATACACTTTGATGGTATTGATTCATATGTATTGTATGGTAAGTCTCCGTCTGAAATAAAGATTGAGCTCAGAAAGATATATCGCCCTGAGATGCACAAGAAAATAAAAATCACTCGTTTATACCCTAATCAAGTTATTAAATTCTACTGGGACAAACGGCAAAAGGCACTCCATGTCTGACATCAACTCAGCAATAATAGAAAGACTCGAAAAAGTAGTTGACACTCTTCAAGAAAATAGTGTGAAGATGGGTCAACTTCTTGCTGTACACAATGAGAAGTTGGATAAGCAAGATAAAATAGACGAAGTATTATTTGAAAAGATCGATAGACTATCTGCAGACGTCAATCGTGAGACAGCAGCAATAAAGAAAGGATGTGAGAGAGATATACGCAAGGTGGATGACCGTTTAAGGTTAATGGAGAAGAAGATGTGGTCTATATTTGGTGCATTAAGTATCATAAGTTTCTTAGTCAGTCCAGTAGGACAGAGGATTATTAAACCTATGTTGACAGGACAAGAAAATACTAGTATGATAGTCGGAGAGATAACCGACTTGAATGAGTTACGTTGATACCCAATACATAGATCGTCTTGGGGTCAGACTAGAAAAATTCAAACATCAAGGACGCACCTATAATTTTAGGTGTCCCTATTGCGGTGACTCCCAACGCTATAAGAGTAAAGCGAGGGGGTATTTTTTTATGCGTAATAATGATTACGTTTATAAGTGTCACAACTGTGGTATCTCTAAGTCTCTCTCTACCTTCTTGAAGGATCAAGCGTCAGATTTATACTCAGAATATCTCTTAGAAAAATATAAAAAACCTAAGAAGAAAGAGGTCTTACCTGACTTGTCAGCAAAGCCATACTTTGCCACCAAGCCAACAGGTCTCCAAGATGTTGCTAGTCTAAATAATGAGCATCCCGCAAGACAATATCTAGAGAAAAGAAGACTACCTGCAGAAGCATTCTATACCTTATATTATGTTGACAAGTTTAAGGCATGGGTAAACTCTCAGAGTCCAAACTATTTTGAGAGTCTTAAGAATGACCAACCTAGAATAATCATCCCTCTTATTGATCATGACGGAAAATGGTTTGGCATTCAAGGTAGATCACTAGCACCTAAAAGTGTGCTAAGATATATCACATGTATCTTTGACAAAGATAAAACAAAACTCTTTGGATTGGATCGCATCAACACTGACGAAGAAGTCTATGTCACGGAAGGACCGTTTGATTCCTACTTCCTACCTAATGCTATTGCCATGTGTGGTAGTGATGTTGACTATAGCACTTTCAATTATCAATTTACATTCGTCTATGACAACGAGCCACGAAACAAGGAGATCGTTGATAAAATAATTGATACAATAGACAAAGGATATTCAGTGGTAATATTTCCTAAGACTATTAAAGAAAAAGATCTTAATGACATGCACCTAGCAGGGCATGATGTGAAACAGATCGTAAAGAGCAACACCTTTCAAGGTGCTGAAGCAAAAGTAAAACTAACATTCTGGAAAAAGGTATGAGCACCAACGTCGTCAAGCGTAATGGCAGTGTTGAGTCACTTAACTTAGAAAAAATTCATAAGATGGTAGAGATGGCATGCGATGGTGTCGCAGGTGTCTCTGAATCTGCAATAGAAATGAATGCTAACTTGCAGATTTTTGATGGTATTAAAACCGATGATATACAAGAGATCCTTATCAAGTCTGCAAACGATTTGATATCTCTAGACACACCAAACTATCAGTTTGTCGCTGCTCGTTTGCTGCTGTTTTCTCTCCGAAAGGCAGTCTACAACGCACATCCTGACAGTCACCCACATCTATATTCACATATCAAAGACTGTATTGATCATGGACTATATGATCCTGCCCTTCTAGACTCGTACAGCGAGGAGGAGTGGGACGAAATCAATTCCATGGTTGACTACGATAGAGACTATATGTTTACATATGCTGGCTTACGTCAGGTTGTAGATAAATATCTCGTACAAGATAGATCATCCAACGAGGTGTATGAAACACCACAGCAGATGTATGTGATGATCGCAGCAACTTTGTTTCAACGCTATCCACAGGAGAGCAGACTTACATATGTCAAAAAATACTACGACGCAATCTCAAGGCACAAAATCAACATCCCGACTCCTATCATGGGAGGTGTGCGGACTCCCCTTAGGCAATTTGCTAGCTGCGTTCTTGTTGATATTGATGACACCCTCGATAGCATCTTTAGCAGTGACATGGCTATTGGTTACTACGTTGCTCAAAGGGCTGGAATCGGGATTAACGCAGGCAGAATCCGTGGGATCAACAGTAAAATCCGTGGCGGGGAAGTGCAGCACACAGGTGTTGTCCCTTTCCTCAAAAAGTTTGAGAGCACTGTCAGATGTTGCACTCAAAATGGCATCCGTGGTGGATCTGCAACAGTCCACTTCCCCATTTGGCACCAAGAAATAGAAGATATCCTAGTCCTTAAGAATAATAAAGGGACAGAAGATAATAGAGTAAGGAAACTAGACTACAGTATTCAACTTAGTGAGTTATTTTACAAGAGGTTTATTACCAGTGGAAACATCACACTATTCTCACCTCACGATACACCAGGTTTGTACGATGCTTTTGGCACTGACAAGTTTGATGATCTCTATATACGTTATGAATCTGATGACTCGATTCCGAAGACTGTTGTCCCTGCTCAGGACTTGATCCTTGCTATGCTCAAAGAGAGAGCAGAGACAGGTCGTATATACTTGATGAATATTGATCACTGTAATACACATTCATCTTTCAAAGACAAGGTGAATATGAGTAACCTATGTCAAGAGATTACTCTACCCACAGATCCTATCCAGTCCTTACAGGGACAAGGTGAGATTGCTTTGTGTATTCTATCTGCTATCAACGTAGGTAAGATTACAAAGACTAGTGAGTTGGAGAATCTATGTGACCTTGCAGTCCGTGGTCTTGAAGAGTTGATTGACTATCAAGAGTATCCTGTCAAGGCAGCAGAGGACTCTACTATTGCACGTCGCTCACTAGGTATAGGTTATATTGGACTAGCACATTACCTTGCTAAACAAGGTGTCAAGTATAATGATCAAGGTGCTTATGATCTTGTCCATGAGTTGACAGAATCATTCCAATACTACCTATTGAAGGCATCAAATCAACTCTCAAAAGAGAGAGGACCTTGTGGTAATTTCTCGGTGACAAAGTATCATGATGGAATTCTTCCGATCGATACATATAAGAAGGACGTAGACAACATTACCTCGGTAGCATACCAACATGATTGGAATTCTCTTAGGGATGACATACAGAAATTCGGACTCAGGCACAGCACTCTGTCCGCACAAATGCCTTCGGAGAGCAGCTCCGTTGTGTCAAATGCAACTAATGGAATCGAGCCACCTAGAGACTACCTGTCCGTTAAGAAATCGAAGAAAGGACCTCTTAAGCAGATTGTTCCGCAATACAACACATTAAAAAATAACTACACACTCTTGTGGGATATGCCATCCAATGAGGGTTACATCAAGGTTGTTGCGGTTATGCAGAAGTTTTTTGATCAAGCGATCAGTGGTAACTGGTCATACAATCCAGAGAATTATCCTAACAATGAGATTCCTATGTCAGTATTCTCTATGGATTTGTTAAACACATACAAATACGGTTGGAAGACCTCATACTATCAAAATACATACGACAATAAAAAAGATACAGAAGAAACAGAGAATAAAGCAGCAGTAGAAAATCTTATCAATGATATTCTGTCTGGCGACGAGGCAGAATGTGACGCATGTAATGTATAACCAAACCTTAAGGAATCTAAATGTCTATAACCGTTTTCAATAGTAACCAAGTGGATACTAAGAAACAACCAATGTTTTTCGGAGCACCCTTAGGGATGCAGAGATATGATGAATACAAATACCCAGACTTTGAGAGACTTACACAGTCTCAACTAGGATTTTTCTGGAGACCAGAGGAGGTCTCACTACAGAAAGATAGGTCTGACTACAAAACACTAAACGATCAACAGAAGCATATTTATACTTCTAACCTTAAATATCAGATCCTCCTTGATAGTGTGCAAGGCAGAGGACCTGGCATGGCATTCGCCCCTTACTGTTCATTGCCCGAATTAGAAGGTGCTATCGGTGTATGGAATTTCATGGAGCAAATCCATAGTAGATCTTATACACACATTATAAAGAATGTATATGCAGATCCATCAGAGGTCTTTGATACTGTATTAGATGACGAGAAAATTTTAGCTAGAGCGAAGTCGGTAACTAAAGCATATGATGACTTCCTTGAAGCAGTAGGAGAATATGCAGAAGGTAACATGTGGAAGCCAGGTTGGAAAGACTCACCTACTTCACAGTGGACACTGCATGACCTAAAGAGAAGACTTTACAGGGCTATTGCTAACGTCAATATCCTTGAAGGAATACGTTTCTATGTTTCATTCGCATGCTCTTTCGCTTTCGGTGAGTTAAAACTCATGGAAGGATCAGCAAAGATCATTGCATTGATTGCTAGAGACGAATCACAACATCTAAACATCACTCAAAAGATTCTAAAGAAATGGGATCAAGGTGACGATCCAGAGATGCAACAAATTGCAAGAGAAGAAAAAGAAAACATCACACAAATGTTTGTTGATGCTGTAGAAGAGGAGAAAGATTGGGCAACCTATCTATTTTCTCAAGGTAGCATCATCGGTTTGAATGAGAGATTGCTATGTCAGTATGTCGAATGGACTGCCAACCGTCGTATGAAAGCGATAGGTTTGACACCTGTATTTGATGTGCCACTCAGCACTAACCCACTACCATGGACTAACCATTGGTTGAATAGTAAGGGTCAGCAGAATGCTCCTCAAGAGACCGAGATAGAATCCTACATAGTAGGCGGTATCAAACAGGATGTTGGACAAGAAACCTTCGCAGGATTTTCACTTTAAATTTCAACACCATTGGGGAGGTGTCCCTAGTGATGTGCAGAAATTCGAGGACTGGTGTAAGAAACAAAAGGGCATCTTTAGATGGGTGCTACTTAATTTTGCACTACCTTGGTATGCACAGTGGTGGTTAGAATGGAAGGTCGATAAGACCATGTATGACGTTGATCAACAAATTGATCAATGGAATGAAGAAGAAAAGAAAAACGAAATCATCGTGGAAAGAAAACCAAGCGAAGTCAGAGGACTGGACGATATCTCCATTAGATCCTCCTGGCCACCACCAGATCAGTGGTATCAAGGACCACTTGAAGTTTTTACGTCAAGTGAAATCCCACCTAAGGAGACACAAGATACTACCCAACCACCCGACCCATGGGAAGAAACGTAGTAATAACCGTAAGTCTTAAGGAAATATTAATAAGTTATAACATTAAGTTAAATAACTATCTTGCTAAATAGTTGTGGATATGCTAACATATCCGTATCGTTCATCTTAATGTTAGAAGTTGCATTGCTATCTTCACTACTCACACAACATCATCCGTCCCATTGGACAATGACATGTGCCGAGTGGAATCAAAATCGGGCAGAGATAATGGCAGATGCCAATCACATACCCGATGCTAAGGAGTATCTTATAGATTATTTCTTTACGAAGGTTGAAGAAGAGGGATGCAAACCCTATATGTTAGGACGCAAGTAAGTCGCGGAACGGATCGTTCATTCTTATGATACATATGCTTGCTCTATTAGTGAGTGCTACTCAGGTAGTCACTGTCTCATGTGGAGACATTAACGAACTTGTAGATCGTGCTAAAGTCTATCCAGACCTTAGCGATAAAGATAGACAAGAGATTGTTGATCTTTACTATGAGTTTGGAGAAACACAAGGATTGTATTGTAGGGACGCAAACGACTAAAGGAACGGGGACTCGGATCACTCGCAAGAGTTAAAGGAGAAATTCAACCTACTTTAGGAGTAAACATGACTACTATCACATATCGTGGCGTCAAGTATGACGCTGAGCAGTACAAAGCAAAGGTACTAGCAGAAGCCGCACAGGCAAGAAACCATGA